>ENA-OQNN01000192-OQNN01000192.1-human-gut-metagenome-genome-assembly--contig:-NODE-192-length-74254-cov-7.406208_pt1 | contig 74254 bp, 69 predicted proteins | sample MGYA00242624_ERZ504870 | MGnify/ENA primary metagenome ERZ504870 (study PRJEB26092, sample SAMD00036379) | human gut metagenome | host: Homo sapiens | study: EMG produced TPA metagenomics assembly of... | reverse complement strand
CGGGCGTTTTATTTTGGGGAGCGAGGGCTGTGTTTGTAATATTTTGAAAATTCTACGAAATGAGTAGTATTTGATTATGTTAAAAAAACAGGCACCGGGAGAGACAATCCTGAAGGTTGGCGGCATGCTTCTTCTGTTTCTTGGCGTTCTGCTGGCATTTGGAAGTGGAAACACGCTTTCTCTGGTTATGAAGGGCAGTAGTGACAGCGCAGTTGTAGAATATCTGAATCAGAACGGTATGACTTACAGCCAGCTGGTTGCAAGCAATGTGATGGTTCTGGTGGCAGGAGTAATCTATCTGGCAGCTGGCGTGGTTGGTGTGAAACAGGCTGGTAAGGTGGAGAATGCAGGCCTTTGTGTGGGAATGGGAGGCCTTCTTATTGCAGAGGTTGTGGCAGAAGTGATCGTTACTATGATCTTCGGAGATTTCGATCCGGCTTCCGTGATCCGAATGCTGATGTTCCCGGCTATTTATATGATTGGCGCAGTGCTGAACTGGCAGGCGAAGAAAGCCAGGAGATAGGGAGGCACCGTCATGCTGGAAGAAGTTAGAGAGCTCTGATAGAGTTTTTAAAATAGTACCAATCGTGCAAAAAATACCTACAAAAAATATTTAAAAAAAATTTCAAAAAGGTGTTGACAAAACCACAGGTATCGTGTAGAATATCCATTGTTGTGAGGGACAAATACTTCACAAGTAATAAATGTGTGTTTAGCTCAGCTGGATAGAGCGTTTGGCTACGGACCAAAAGGCCGGGGGTTCGAATCCTCTAACACACGTATTTAAGAAGAACCGGAAACCTAGAGAAATCAAGGGTTTCCGGTTTTTTATATCTTTTTGAAAGAGCCATTTTGTGGTGATAAGTCATTTTTGACAAAATTTGAAGGATGATATAATAGAATTGGGCGCTATATCCAAAGGTGATATAGCGCCCTAAAATGTGACTTAATTTGAATGTATTAATAGGATATCCAAGGTATTGTTAAAATTAAGATTTTGAAATAATTTTTCTTCCTTGGAACTGCAAAAAACAGATGGATTTACAATATTGTTTTCCTTACAGAAATCCATTGCTGCTATGCATAGCATTTGCGCAATTCCTTTTTTACGAAATACCGGCTCCACATAGAGGTCGGACAAGATTCCTGCTTCAGAACAGATGGAAGAAGAGAAATATCTTGTTATACTGCACATCCCAACAGCCCGGTAGCCACGTTTGGCAAGGAAAAATGTGGTTTCACCGTTTTGTATTGCGGCAGTAAGCTTGCTGTACATTTCTTCCGTTAAAGCAGGAACTCCGACTTCAGCTCGAAAACCATTTTCCAGTTTTTGAAGCTGCCAGTCTTCAGAATCAGTGAGGATTTCCACTGAGATTGGGGCTCTCTCCTTTGGGGGAAAGAGCATTAGGGGATCACCCCACTGGTCAGAACCATTTTGGACAAACCCAATGCTTTGCCAGAAATGTTTTCGGCGAACGTTGTCGCTATAGTTCAGCTCTGCATAAAATGCCCCATTTTTTTCAGCCCATTTCAGAAGTGCTCTGGCACATTCTTTTCCCATACCATTTCCACGGAATTCAGGGTAAACGCAAAAGTCCATAATAAAACATTTTCCATCTTCGCTTGTGTAAATCACAGGCATTGCAAAACCTACATTTTGTTCATTCTGATAAAAAAGCAGGTAGTAGCAACGATCTTGTGGCCTTTTGTGAATTATCTCCATATGTTGTCGATATTCGACCCCGAGGAAATGATTTTGCTCTCCGTCTACAGAATCAGGAAAAATATCACGTTTGTAGTAATTGTAAAGTTGCTCCCAGAAAGCAGCGATTTCGATTTCTGTGATTGCTTCACGGACAGTAATTCGATTTTCCATTTTATTTCCTCCAGAATTTATTCGGAGGGTTAGGCTTAGGAAGTGTGAACCCTCCACACACGATTCATTTTCATAAAAAAGTCCCCCTTTCGTAAGCGTATTTTGTATTCATACACTGATTGCAGTGTTGATACCAATTATTTCTTTATAAAAGAAGTATAGGCGATAGCTTGTATTTTGGCAATCAGGAATTTATATTAATGATTCTATAAAAGAACAATCCTAACAAAAATTGCTTTTCCAACCAACTGGGATGATGATATAATAAAACTGACAAAAGGAACTATTTTGGAATTTTAAATAATATTATAACTATGGTACAGTAATTCCATCAAAGGAGTGACGCTGAATGATTGATATATATACAGAAAAAAAAGAGTCAAAAGATTGGATCATTCAAAATGATTTATATTTTAATTTGAATACCGGAAATGAAGAAATGACCCAAAATGAGAAAGAACTTATTCAGCAAGTGGATGATGCCAAACTAACTTCAGATAAGCACATCGAAACAAAGTATGGATTGGGTACCATTCGTAATTTATCTTCTGGATGTAAGACGTTGCTCAATATTGTAAAACATCCAGATAAAGTGGTCTGTGTAGAAGAATGCGGGCCGAATGTCCTTAAAATCATTTTTGCAATGGACAACATAAAAATTTATATGTCCAGACCATCACTGGCTGATATTCCGGATAGTGCAAAGTTCAGATTCAATGATTCGGATGTAGTAACTGGCAGTAAAGGGTATAATGCTTGGTGGAGCAGGGAGTATGAAAGGAGAGAAACTGATGATTTATAAAAATATTACGTTTAAAGCGGCTCCTTTTTCCTATGATTTAGTATTTGATGACAGAATTACTCTTGTTGGTGGAGATAGTGGAACCGGCAAAACAGTTCTCTATGAAATGCTGGAAGATTTAAGGTTTACTGATGAGTATAAAAGAATTAAATTATTTAATTATAAATCGGATAATCTTTTGGAGACGCTTAAACAGTGCCGTGGTAATTTTATTGTAATTGACAATGCAGATATTTTGCTTAATGATGAAATCCGAAGATTTATCAATTTTGAATTTTCAAATCAATATATGCTGTTTTCAAGAAATTGTGATGGTCTTAATGTATCAGATAAGAGTTTCAAGATTTTGAAGGTTGAGGGAAATCGGATAACGCTGGAAGAGGAACTGTGATATGAAATACTTATGGACTGAGGATACCGGCGCAGGACTTCATTTCTGGAAATTGGTTAATCAACTTTTCTTTGAAAATGCTCTTGTAGTTGAAAGCAAGGAAAGTAATCAGGGCATTCTGAATGCAGTATCAGATTTAAGACCAGAAGAGGAAGATAAGTATTATATTGCATTTGATTATGTAGTTGATAATCAGGATATCCGTAATAAATATCGTTTGTTGAAATCCATAGCAGAAAAATCAAATGGAAGAATAATAATTCTGGATATGATCTGTTTTGAATATTTGATTCTCGCATTTGATTATCTGGTTCCATGGACTGGTTCTGGAAAGAAGGATAAAATCAGGATTCGTGAAGCTGTTTTGTCGGCAATTGAGGATCATAGAATCAATTTGAGCAAGATTGATGATGAAAAGACGCTGCAGTATCTGGCTGGCTTTAAGAGATATTCTACAGAGCGGGTAATGAAATCACTGGTAGGTGAGTTTACGCAAAATGAGAAGTGGTCTGTTAAAGGGGCACTCATGGGGGAATGCTGGTATAAAAATTGCTGTATATCAGAACATCCGAATAATCTTCGTTGCGGTAAACCTGAGACTGAGGATGGTAATGAGAAAATGAGAATGTTGATTTGTTCAGAAGAAATTCAAAAATTATTGAACGAATTAATTAGGTGAAATGGAAAGGGGGAGAAGCGAATGTTCACAGCATTTAATTCAGAAAGCCTATGGATTGGTACAGACTTGAAAAGATTTAATGAGATCCGAGATGTTTTGGATAGAGAAAACATTAAGTATAAGTACAAAGTAAAAGACCAGCTGGGAGAATGGACAGGCAGCGGAACGCTCAGGGGACGTGTGGGAAGTGCAGGAAATCCAGCGGAGCAGGCCAAGCAGTATGAAATCCTTGTGGATAAGAAAAATCTGGAGCAGGCACGTTTTGTGCTTCAGAAATAATATTATACTTTTTATAAGACACCAAAACCTTAGAGAATGTTCAAAAAGGATTTGGTGTCTTTTTTATGCAGCAAAAATAGAAATAAATTTTACATAATTTTCAGGGTATGCAACGGACGCAAAAATTTTACGTGATATATAGTGAAAAAGGAATGAAGTAACTACAAAAGAGAAAACTGGAAAATATTGTTTACAGCTTATAGCTGAAAAAATTATGGAGATGAGGTAGGATGAATATGATGAAACGAAAACTGTTATTGATTGGAGTATCAGTAAGCATGCTGATTGGTGCAGTTTCAGTAGCTGCCAGTTCTGGAGTTGAATTGCATGAATTTTTCAATGCAAAGGGAGAACGGGTAATGTATCCATATCCATTAGGTACATTTAAGGAAAATCACGATTTGAGTATTGAGGGACCGCAGGATCAAGTATCAATAGGGCAGATTATTGAAACTGAAGACGGTAAAGAACGAGTAATTGCCGTAGATGGACAAGGCAGCTATGTGACAGAGGTATTGGATCAGGAAGGAAAATAAAAAATTCTCTTTTTGCGACCAATTGTAATAAAATACGTGATATAAAGTGAAAAAGAAAGGAGGGCACAGGATGGATGATTCACAGATCATTAACTTGTATTTTGCCAGAGATGAAAATGCAATTATAGAGACAAAAAACAAATATCAGAATATGTGTTATAGGATTGCACAGAATATTTTGTATAACAGGGAAGACTCCGAGGAGTGTGTAAATGATACATGGCTTTTTACATGGAATAACATTCCGCCCAGGAGACCATCTGTTTTTTCTTCCTTTGTTTCTAAAATAACAAGAAATACAGCGATAGACCGCTATCGCAAAAGAAATGCGCAGAAACGAGTGGATTCCCATATGGAGGATATTGCAGGAGAGGTGGAAAAGATTGGAAATGCAATTTCTTCTGACATTGAGGACTACCTGAAAAAGAAGGAACTTGTAAAGTTGTTTGACTTCTTTTTAGGGAAGCTTTCCGAACGTGACCGGGATATCTTTATAAGGCGTTATTGGTATATGGATCCTATAAAAAAGATAGCGGACCGACATGCCTGTGGGGAAAGCAAGATCAAGTCAATTTTGGCTCGCAGTAGGAAAAAACTTTATGGTTTGTTAAAGGAGGCTGGCTATGAAGGAGAGTAAAGGGTGGGAATTTTTAACTGCGTTTGAGGAGATCGATGAGAAATACATCTATCAGGCGGCTAAACCATGGAAAGAAAATAAAATCGTAATAGTCCAGCATTACATAAGGGGGGTGGCCGCCTGCATCCTATTAGTGGCAGTCATTGGCGTTGGTCTTATTCATCAGAAAAAGGTGGAAGCAGCCTGGTATAAAATGACCTCCCTTATTGGGCGGATTTTAGGAATTGAGAAGGGCACAGATGAATATGTGAAAGCAATCCAAAAGACAATTGAAAAAAATGGGATTGCGGTTTCTTTGGAGGAGGTTGCTGCGGATGAAAAAAGTCTCTGGGTTGCATATTCTCTGACAGACGAAAATGACGAAAATGATATTTCCATGAACAGTGTCCAGGCAGCCGTTGATGGGGAGGCATTAGCGTTAGAAAGGCAATATGCGCTTAATAACAGCACAGGATCAGAAAAAACAGCTTCTAAATACTTTGTAGCGAAGTTTAATCGAAGTAAAGCTGATCGTTCCCAGAAATTTGAAATTGAAATAGGAACGTTTCAAAATGAAAATGGGCAGGTTGAAGAGAAGGATGCGTATGAATTTTCATTTACAGCAGATCCAGAAGTTTTGGAAGCGGATACAAAGGAGATTGACATTCAAACCTCCATACCAATTGAGAAAAATCAGACGTTTTTGCTTTCAGAAATGAAATATAATATCTTCGGGTGTACTATTTCAGGATCATTTTCTGATATGGCAGAAGATGATGAATTCTGGATTCGAGGGAAAGACGACTTAGGAAATGAATATGTTTTTGATCTCACTTCCTATGAAAAACCGAATTTGATCTTTGAATTAGAAAATCTTGAAATTCCAAATCATGCAAAACAATTAACTTTGCAGCTTTATCATTTTTCAGGAACTGCAGGAGAAATCGTTTCCTACGAACAGAAGGAATCGGAAGATGCATATATAGAAGAAATCGGAACCGTATATGGCGAAAACCAGGCACCGGAAGATCTGGCGGTTCCGGTAGGTGAGAGTATTACGGTTGATTTACAAAAGTAAATTGGGCACATTTTTGCGGACGAATCACAAGAAACCTCTGTATTGACCGCCTGCGGAAAAAGCGGAAGCATTGAGAAATCAGTGGTTCCGTTTTTTCCGCAGGGGCGATTTTATACCAAAAATCATTTTGTAATTTACATGCCACTTTGCGGTAGATTTCACTTGAATTCGGGTATTGTAGGCTGGTATGAGAAAATTGTAAATACATGGACAGTTTTGGTTTATGTTATAATATCTCAAACTTTGATTCTAAAGTTCACTTCAAGGTACATTCTGTGCCATTTGCATACTCAAGGGGAAGAGGAAGCGTAAAGGGAAAAGAAAAATATAATGCCGTGGCAGAAGTACGCGGCGGTTAAACACGGAGGAAGATATGTGCGGTATCTGTGGATTTACCGGTCACAGGAATGACCAGAAGGCTGTGATCGAGAGAATGATGAAATCCATTGAACATAGAGGGCCAGACAGTGAAGGCTCTTTTTGTGGTGGCGAGATTACCCTTGGGTTTAGAAGGCTCAGTATTATTGACCTGGAGGATGGACAGCAGCCAATGGAAAGTGCAGATGGGAATCTGCAGATTGTTTTTAACGGAGAGATTTATGATTATAAAGAACTGCGGGCCGAATTAGAGGCAGCTGGCATTTCTTTTCGCACCCATTCAGATACGGAAGTGCTGGTGAATACCATTCAGAAGTACGGGGAAAAGGCCTTGGACAAGCTGCGGGGAATGTTCGGATTTGCTGTGTGGAATGAGAAGGAGCAGACTTTGATGCTGGCAAGGGACTTCTTTGGAATCAAGCCGGTGTATTATGCGCAGATCGACGGGCATTTCGTATTTGCATCTGAGATCAAGAGCATTCTGGCGTTTCCAGGGTATAAGAGAGAAGTGAACAGACTGGCGTTGGAGCAGTATCTGTCCTTTCAATATTCAGCACTGGAAGAGACCTTTTTTAAAGGAATTTATAAGCTGATGCCGGGGCATGTGCTTATTTATAGAGATGGAAAATATGAAATAAAATCGTATTTTAAAGCCAGACTTACACCCGGTCAATGGGAAGAGGGGGCAGTGCAGCTTGAAACCATCCTGGACGATTCCGTAAAGCACCACATGTTAAGCGATGTGGAGGTTGGCGCATTTCTGTCCGGCGGTGTGGATTCTGGCTATTTGGCAGCAGCTTCCGGAGCAGACCAGGCCTTTACTGTAGGCTTTGACGAAGGCAATCGCTACAATGAGGTGGAAAAAGCTGCCCAGGTTGCGAAAGCAGCAGGCCTTAGGCACCATGTAAAAATCATTTCCAAAGAAGAATTCTGGAATTCCCTTCCAGACGTCATGTACCATATGGATGAACCTTCAGGAGATGCATCCGCAGTTGCCCTTTATTTTCTGGCACAGGAAGCTGCGAAGCATGTGAAAGTAGTGCTTTCCGGCGAGGGCGCGGATGAGCTTTTCGGTGGATATAACATTTACCGGGAGCCGGAAGCTCTGAAAATGGTTGGCTGGATCCCATTTGGAATCAGAAGGGCTGTGGGCCGGCTGGCAGCGAAACTGCCAGATGTGAAAGGCAGGGACTTCCTGATACGCGCAGGAAAGAAAGTAGAAGAACGATTTATCGGAAATGCATATATTTATGGTGAAAAAGAGAAAAATCAGATTTTAAAAGGAGGCGTGACAGGGCAGACAACCCAGGAATTCCTGAAGCCGTTTTATAAAGAAATTGAAAATGACCGTTTCCTTGAAAAGACAGACAGAACTAAGCACACACATAAAGTGTGCCGTATAGAAAAGAAAAGTGGAAGGACCCATCCGATGCTTGCCTCAATGGGGAAGCCCATACGGCTATTGGCAGAAAACACTTCCAGAGAATCCAGAAGGGTATGAGCCAGCTCCTGTATTTTCTGTTTATTATAATCAGGAATCACGCATACGAATTCATCTCCTCCATAGCGTATGGAAACGGACTCTGCCGGACAGTGCTGCCGCAGGACGGAAGCAATGCTGCTGATAGCAAGATTTCCCATATCATGCCCAAAGGTGTCATTGATATATTTCAGGTGATCTGCATCCACAAACATGATTCCAACTGGCTGATTTTCCTGCATGCACTGATGGAAAAGAGGCATGGCAAGCTTCTCGTAAGCCATCCGGTTGTAGAGCCCAGTAAGAGAATCATGGATGTAAAGCTGAGAAAGCTGTTTATTCATTTTACGCAGGGTAAGTCTTGCATACAGGGCTTCCATGGAAGTCTGGAGTGCATTTAAGGTTTCGAACAGGAACTGATGCTCCAGGAGATAATCACAATTGGTGATGATCAGAAAGCCAATCTCCCGTTCACGAAAATGCAGAGGACAGAACTGGTAAATATTTTGTCCTCTGGTAGCTTCTGCCTGTGGAAGTGAAAGAATTTCTTTCAGATTAAGCTGAAGCCGGTTCGTACCATCCAGGGGCGGGTAAACCAGTGACATCTCCTCCGGGTATCCTTCTGTCTGATAAGTATCCTCCGGAAGCTCAGGCAGTGTATCCATATTTTCGCTCATAAAGATATCCGGGTTCAAAAACAGATAAATATTTCCGCAACCATGCTTTGTCAGCCAGTTCTGCATACGTCCTGCAAGCTCTGTGTATCCTGCACAGTCCAGGAGAACACGGTTCAGATCCATCATCCAGTTTTGCATATCGCTCTGACGTGCTTCTGCAACGATGCGCTTGATTACATACTCTCCACGGTCAGGTGGATTCTGGGAAACGCAACCGCAGCTTTCCTGAAAAACGTAGGTGAAAGGTGCGTATATATAAGTTTCCTCTGCATTTCCATTCCAGATTTTTTCCAGCATTAAAAGGGCATTTTCCATGATATCGGCTTTGGAGAAGCCTACTGTGGTAATTCTGGGCTCATAATAGGAAGCCTTGTCTTCGTTGTCAAAACCGGTTACCAGAAAATCCCCGGGAATAGAATATCCTGCTTCTTTGGCGGCCAGACAGACGCCTACAGCTGTATTGTCGTTGACACATACAAAGGCATCTGGAAGCAGGTTTTTCTTTTTAAATGTAGAAAATGCCTGGATTCCGGTTTCAATTTCATAATTATGATGGATCACGCGCTGCTCATCGAAAGGAATTCCATGGCGAAGAAGGGCATCCCTGTAAGCTTTGAAGCGGAGCTGATTTTCCCTGTTAAATTCTGGTCCGCCGATGAAGTTTAAGGTACGGCATCCGTGCTCTGTGATCAGGTGCTCAACAATCCGGGTAATGGCTTCGTAATTGTCAATTCCGGAATGGTACAGCCCTGGAATCTGCTCAAGAAGGGAAATTGCTGGGATGTCGCTGAGCTTCGTACGTTCAATTATCTCTGCAATCAGGTCTGGCTGGGACACGGTGGCAAGATCCAGAAGGATGCCGTCAAATTCTGAAAAATCCGGAAGCCGTGCAATGTTATATTCTCCTGCATTATGCTTCTCATCCATACTGAAATTCCCAAAGCTCTGAAAAATATATAAATCCATATCTGACTGGTGGGCAGCCATGTAATTTCGATATCCCTGAATCCAGGTATAGGTTACATAACGTCCCCAGCCATCTGTAATAAGTGCTATTTTTTTCATGCAAAAATCTCCCAAATAATAGATTTCACAATGTTGTGAAAAGCTATAAACATTGTCAATATTATATCGAATTTTTTATGAAAATACCACATTTTCTGTGAAAAAATATATGAAAAAATTTAGAAGAAAAATTTGGTAAAGGTGATTTTTTACAAAATAATTTTCGAAAAAGCGAAAACACAGATGCTGAGAATTATTCTCAATTACCCTCCTTTTCATAACCAGATAAAAGAGGTATGATAAACACAAGTTAGCACGAACTAACAAAAACAGAATAATGAACGCTTGTAATTGTTTTTTATGAAAAATGTTCATGAACGATAATGGTTTACAGGGAGGAAAAGAGATGTTTCTTGAAATTAAAGGCTTGAAGAAAGGCTTCGGCTCTGGAGACAGCTGGACGGAGGTACTGCGTGGAATTGATTTTTCTGTGGAAAAAGGGGAGTTCTGCGTGCTTCTTGGTCCCTCTGGTTCCGGAAAATCCACACTTTTGAATATTATAGGTGGAATTGATGAGCCAGATGAAGGCTATATTTCCATTAACGGAGAAAAAACAGGGGATATGAAGGAGAAAGCGCTGACTCTTTACCGCCGGAAGCATCTGGGATATGTTTTCCAGATGTATAATCTGATTCCCAATTTAAATGTAAAAGAAAATATCGAGGTGGGAGCATATCTTAGTGATAAAGCGCTTGATATTGATGAACTGCTTCATACGCTGGGGCTTTATGAGCACAGACATAAGCTGCCCAACCAGCTTTCCGGCGGTCAGCAGCAGAGAACGGCCATTGGTCGTGCCATTGTAAAAAATCCGGACATTCTTCTCTGCGACGAGCCTACAGGCGCACTGGATTACAACACATCTAAGGAAATTCTGCGTCTGATCGAGCAGGTCAACCAGAAGTACGGAAATACCATCATCATGGTTACCCACAACGATGCCATTAAGAATATGGCAGACCGCGTAGTGAAGCTTCGTGACGGTCAGATCCGCAAAAACTATCTCAATGAGTCCAAAGTCGCAGCTGACGATCTGGACTGGTAAGGCGGTGAGCTATGAAGAATCCATTGTGGAAACGTCTTCCAAGAGAACTGAAAAGTGATTTTGGAAAATATATTGTTATTTTTCTGTTTCTGACATTGACCATTGGTTTTGTGTCCGGATTTCTGGTGGCTGATGACAGTATGCTGGCAGCCTATGATGAGGGTTTCGAAAAATATAATATTGAACATGGCAATTTTACCTTTTCTTCGAAAGCCAGCGAAAACGATTTGAAGAAAATTGAAAAAAATGGAAAAGTACGAATCTGCGAAAACTTTTACCGTGATGAACCAGTAGACTCGGATCTGGATGGAAACGAAGAGGGAACCATGCGCATCTATCAGGATCGTACGGATATGAATCTTGTGTGCCTGATGTCAGGGGCAATGCCAGCTGCGAAAAATGAGATCGCTATCGACCGAATGTATGCAGACAATAACCAGCTGGAGGTTGGCGATAAGATAGAAATTGCAGGAGAAGAGCTGGTTGTTACCGGATATGTGGCATTACCCGACTACAGTTGTTTATTTTCTGATAACAGCGATATGATGTTTGATGCGGTAAAATTCGGCGTAGGTATTATGACAGAAGAAGGGGCAGATGTTTTTGGAACCACACATCTGGAGTACCGTTATTCCTGGCAGTATGAGACTGCACCAAAGGATGATATTGAAGCGAAAAACATGTCAGAGGATTTTCTGGAGGTTCTGGTCAAATATGGAAATGTGACCGGTTTTATCCCGGCCTATTCCAATCAGGCCATTACTTTTACCGGTGAGGATATGGGCGGTGATAAGGCTATGATGGAGGTACTGCTGTATATTCTGATCGTGATTATTGCTTTTGTGTTTGCAGTTACAACAAATAATACCATTACAAAAGAAGCTTCTGTGATCGGGACTCTGCGTGCTTCCGGATATACCAGAAAAGAACTTTTGCTTCATTATATTTCCATGCCAGTGATCGTAACTGTGGTTGCTTCTGTTCTTGGAAACGTGTTGGGCTACACCTCCTTTAAAGATCTTTGTGCAGGTATGTATTATGGCAGTTACAGCCTGCCTACCTATGAAACTCGCTGGAACGCAGATGCATTTATACTGACCACAGTAGTTCCGGTAGTGATCATGCTGGGAATCAATTTGATTTTGATTTCAAGGAAACTACGTCTTTCTCCTTTGAAATTCCTGCGTCATGATCTGTCTTCCTCCAAACGGAAAAAAGCTGTGCGCCTTCCGGATTTTAAGTTTTTCAACCGCTTCCGGCTGCGTATTATCCTGCAGAATAAGTCCAGTTATCTGACTTTGTTTATTGGAATCTTTTTTGCAAATGTACTGCTGCTTTTTGGAATGATGATGAAGCCGCTTCTGGATCATTATCAGGAAGAAATTTTGAAGAATATGATTGCGCCGTACCAGTATGTGCTGAATGTACCAGAGGAGCCAGATGAAGATGAGAAATATACGGTTATGGGAATGCTGCAGAAATTTCTTATTCCATCTTTGAAAACAAATGAGAAGTCAGCAGAAAAATTCTGCCTGAATTCCATGAAAAATGTATTGCCGGATCAGGAGGGAGAGACCATAACGGTCTATGGCATTTCTGAGGACAGTGCATATGTAAAGGCAGAGCTTCCAGAAGACGGAGTCCTGATTTCCGATGGTTATGCAGAGAAATATAAGGTAAAGACCGGAGATACCATTGTTCTGAAGGAAGCTTACGGAAGTGAGACATATGAATTTTTCGTGCAGGGAATCTACGATTATCCGGCATCTTTGACAGTATTTATGCCGATTTCTTCCTACAGGAAAACCTTTGGGGAAAAGGAGGATTATTTTAACGGTTATTTTTCCAGGGAAAAGATCACAGATCTGGATGAGGATCTGATCGCAACAACAATTACGGAGGACGATCTGACAAAGGTCAGCCGTCAGTTGGATGTGTCTATGGGAGAAATGTTCCAGCTGATCAATATATTTGCAGTTGTGCTGTTTGCCCTCTTGATCTATCTGCTTACCAAGCTGATCATTGAGAAAAATGCCAATGCCATTTCTATGGTAAAGATTCTGGGGTATGAGAACAGAGAGATCAACAGCCTGTATCTTACATCCACTACGTGGGTGGTGATCTTGTCCATTTTATTCAGCCTGCTGCTGTCTACCTGGACGATATATGGAATTTACGGATATCTGATGTCATCCTTCTCAGGCTGGCTGACCTTATATCTGAAACCAGCGGTTTATCCGGAGATGTTTGCAATGGGAATGGGAGCGTATATTCTGGTAGCCTTGCTGCAATTTAGAAGGATCAAGAAGATCCCGATGGATGTGGCGCTGAAGAATGTGGAGTAAGAGAATTATAAGAAAATAGAATATTGAGAGATTTATTCATATTTTCATGTTGTGATTTGACGAAGTTTCGTATATACTTTCCCTTGTAGCCCAAAGTGGATATTTTGTATCCTAGTGGAACTTACTGTATATAATAATGAGAGTAAGTGCCCACACATTTTTTCAGAAGAGGAGATACGAACATGGATTACGCAAAAGAATCCTTAAAGATGCACTATGAGTTAAAAGGTAAAATTGAAGTTGTTTCAAGAGCAAAGGTTGATTCCAAGGATGCTTTAAGCCTTGCTTACACCCCTGGTGTTGCACAGCCTTGCCTTGAGATTCAGAAAGATATTAATAAAAGTTACGAACTGACCAGACGTTGGAATACGGTTGCTGTAGTAACTGACGGTACCGCTGTTCTTGGCCTTGGAGATATCGGCCCGGAGGCTGGTATGCCGGTTATGGAGGGCAAATGTGTTCTGTTCAAAGAGTTTGGTGATGTAGATGCTATTCCGCTTTGTGTTCGAAGCAAGGATGTAGATGAGATCGTGCAGACCGTTCGCCTTCTGGCTGGAAGCTTCGGCGGTGTAAACCTGGAGGATATTTCCGCACCGAGATGCTTTGAGATTGAGAAGAAGCTGAAAGAGTGCTGTGATATTCCGATTTTCCATGACGACCAGCATGGTACTGCAGTTATTACACTTGCAGGTGTGATTAATGCGCTGAAGGTTGTTGGCAAGAAAATCGAAGACATTAAGATCGTTACTTCCGGAGCAGGAGCTGCCGGAATCGCGATTATCAAACTTCTTATTTCTATGGGACTTAAGAACGTTATTATGACAGACCGTAAAGGTGCAATTTACGAAGGCCGTGAGGGTCTGAACCCAATCAAGGAAGAGATGGCGAAGATTACAAACGCCAATCATGAGAAGGGCTCCTTGAGTGAAGTGATCAAAGGCGCTGACGTATTTATCGGTGTTTCCGCACCTGGAACCCTTACTCCGGATATGGTTCGCACTATGGCGAAAGATCCGATCATCTTTGCCTGCGCAAACCCGACTCCTGAGATTTTTCCGGATGAGGCCAAGGCAGCAGGAGCAGCGGTAGTATCCACAGGTCGTTCCGACTACCCGAATCAGGTGAACAATGTTCTCTGCTTCCCGGGAATCTTCCGTGGTGCCCTTGATGTCCGTGCATCTGACATCAACGACGAAATGAAGATTGCCGCAGCTTACGCCATCGCAGGTCTGGTAAGCGACGAAGAACTCTGCGCTGATTATATTTTGCCGGCTGCATTTGATTCACGTGTGAAAGATGCGGTTGCGAAGGCTACTGCTGAAGCTGCCATTAAGAGCGGAGTGGCTAGGATCTAAAATTCTTTATATATCCGTTTGTTTTCTTCTGCGGAGAATAACTTTAAACGATGCCCGATGCGAATTGCCTTTGAATCCGTTCCATGCCCGATCAAAGGTGTTTTCGCAATGGGCGTCTTTTTTTCTGTGAATTCAAGAAGCAGTTTTGCCATATCTGGCTGACAGTTATCCGCCTCCATTTTCGTAAACGTCCCCAACAAAATCCCATTTACTTTCTTAAATACCCCCATCTGGCTCAACTGGCTTAAATAAGTCACCATCTGCGGCAGTTTTCCTCCAAAGGACTCCAGAAGCAGGATTTTCTCTCGCATATCCGGCCAGTAGGGCGTGCCAGCCAGCTTCAAAAGGCACCGTATATTTCCTCCTACTACAATTCCCTCCATATGAGTTCCCTGCACAAATTCATAAGGGAAATCATAAAGAGAAGAGGATCCCGCCAAGGTAGTATTAAGAAAGTCCGTTATCTGGGACTGGCTGTGATCGTAGGTGAGATTTCGTATCTGGTACAGGACAGAAGATTTCCCTGTTCGGGCATAAATGGCATTTATAATTGTTGTCAGATCACTATATCCCCAAAAATGCTTTTTTCCGTAAGCAATGGTCTGAAAATCCAGATAGGATAAAATCTCGTTGGCCATATCCCCGCCAGATACGTCAAAAATATCCGTGACAGAATCATCCTCATAAAATTTCATAAGAGCCCCGGCACGCTCCCTGGCAGTTCCAGCCTGTCCGTTTTCATCTCCATAAAGGTAAGGGCTAAGATCTACTTCTAGTCCGGATTTTTCCAGAATCTGCACCAACATTTTTATTGTTTCGGCCTGTTCTGGCCTAAGTCCGTTGGAACAACAGACAATCCCGATTTTGCTTCCCTGTTTCATAAAAAGTAATCCTTTCTTTTCAATAAAGTGCATGTGATTTTTTTATACATGTAACTTTTTCACAGATTTTACTATCTAAAACAATGTATGAAGCATAAAAATACGCTCATTCAACACTTTTTATCTTCTTTTACATTATAAACAATAATTCCCCATAAATCCACCATTCATACTGGAGCGTGTTTGAAAAAGCATTCCCGCAGTTAATGTTCACTGGTAACGTTCCGCAATCTGTACGCCCTACTTTGCGGTATATTTTGTAGAAGTTTTTTTTAACACACTCTGGAATCCCGAAACATTTTCAAAAAGCACTGGTCAAAATTTACGAAATTGCAGTGAAAAAAAATGAGAAAAAAGTGCAAATAAATTATTGACAGCTTATATAAATTAGAATATACTAATCAACGTAAGCAAAACATAATAATGAATAGATGTTTCTAAAACACAAAAAAGGAAGGATGATATGATGCCGTTATCAATGGTAAACGAAGGAGAGCCGCAGGTGATTAAAAAAGTCGGCGGTAAAGAAGAAACCCGTAAATTCCTTGAAAATCTTGGGTTTGTACAGGGAGCTACAGTAACCGTTGTAAGTGAGATCAGCGGTAATATGATCGTGAATGTGAAAGATTCCAGAGTTGCCATTGGCAAGGATATGGCGAATCGGATCATGGTCTGAAATCCAGAAAAAAGGAGCAAGTATTATGAAAACATTACGGCAAGTTGGCGTAGGTCAGACTGTCACAGTGAAGAGACTGCACGGTGAAGGACCAGTAAAGAGACGTATCATGGATATGGGAATCACCAAAGGGGTACAGATCTATGTACGTAAAGTTGCACCGCTTGGAGATCCTATTGAGGTAACCGTGAGAGATTATGAACTGTCTCTGAGAAAAGTCGATGCAGAAATGATAGAGGTAGAATAAATACTGTACAGGATATAGTACTTTGCTGTGTGTACATAAGGGAAAAGTTACTGCTCACATATTTTTGAGAAACATTTTATAAATGTTGTCATATGAACAGTGGCAAAATCAGCACAGCATGAAATTGCATGTTCTGGAAGTGAACAGGCAATTTTTTTTACCTGATTGGTTAGCGAAACCTAATAAAAGGTTGAAACACTAACAAATGAAAGCTGATTAAAACAATCGGCAGCACAGGGCAACTAAAATCAGCAGAAGCTGTATATAATAAGCCCGGAAAAAGAAAATCTGGAAAGAAAGAGGAGGCATGAAAATGTCGATTAAGATTGCACTTGCAGGTAACCCTAACTGCGGCAAGACCACATTATTCAATGCACTGACCGGCTCTAACCAGTTCGTTGGTAACTGGCCCGGTGTAACAGTAGAGAAAAAAGAAGGTAAACTGAAAGGTCATAAGGATGTAACCATCATGGACCTTCCTGGTATTTATTCCCTTTCCCCATACACACTTGAGGAAGTGGTTGCCAGAAATTACCTGATCAATGAAATGCCAGATGCGATCATCAACATTGTAGATGGTACAAACCTTGAACGTAACCTGTATCTGTCCACACAGATCATGGAGCTTGGTATTCCGGTAGTTATGGCTATCAACATGATGGACCTGGTTCAGAAATCCGGAAACAAGATCCACATTGACAAATTAAGCAAAAAGCTTGGCTGCGAAGTAGTTGAGATTTCCGCTCTGAAAGGAACCGGAATTATGAAAGCTGCTGAGAAAGCAATCAGCGCAGCACAGAGCAAAAAGAAAACCGTTCCGGTTCACGAATTTGCACAGGATGTTGAGGATGCGATCAAATCTGTTGAGAATAAGCTGACAGGGACTGTTGCAGAGGCTCAGAAACGTTTCTTTGCAATCAAACTCATTGAGAAAGATGACAAGATCGTAGAGCAGATGAAGAGCGTTCCGGATGTGTCTTACGAAGTAAAGGCTCTGGAAGATAAATTCGATGATGATACAGAGAGTATTATCACAAACGAGCGTTATGTATACATCTCTTCCATTATTGGACAGTGCTATACAAAATCCTCTACAGGAAAGAAACTTACAACCTCCGATAAGATCGACAGAATCGTAACCAACAGATGGCTGGCGCTTCCGATCTTCGCAGTTGTAATGTGGGTTGTTTATTATGTGTCTGTAACCACTGTTGGAACTATTGTAACAGATTGGACAAATGATGTACTCTTCGGTGAGATTATTCCTCCGGCAGTTGAGTCTGCTCTGGAAGCTGTAAATTGCGCTGCATGGCTGCAGGGACTGATCCTTGACGGTATTGTTGCCGGTGTTGGCGCTGTACTTGGTTTCGTACCGCAGATGCTGGTTCTGTTCCTGTTCCTTGCATTCCTTGAGTCCTGCGGTTACATGGCTCGTGTTGCATTCATCATGGACAGAATCTTCCGTAAATTCGGTCTTTCCGGAAAATCCTTCATCCCAATGTTGATCGGTTCCGGATGTGGTGTTCCTGGAGTTATGGCTTCCCGTACAATCGAGAACGACCGTGACCGTAAAATGACAATTATGACCACAACATTTGTTCCTTGTGGTGCGAAGCTCCCGATCATTGCAATGATTGCAGGTGCATTCTTTAACAACAGCGGATGGGTTGCGACAAGCTGTTACTTTGTTGGTATCGCAGCAATCATCTGCTCCGGTATCATCCTTAAGAAAACAAAAATGTTCGCTGGCGAGCCGGCACCATTCGTTATGGAGCTTCCGGCATATCACTGGCCGACAGTCGGCAATATTCTGAGAAGCATGTGGGAGAGAGGCTGGTCTTTCATCAAGAAAGCTGGTACCATCATTCTTCTTTCCACAATCGTTCTCTGGTTCCTCATGGGATTCGGCTGGGAAGGCGGTTCCTTCGGAATGGTAGAAGAACTGAACAACAGTATTCTTGCCAAGATTGGTTCTGCTATCGCCTGGATTTTTGCTCCTCTTGGATGGACAAAAGCAGGAGAGGGCTGGAAGATGGCAGTTGCAGCCGTAACAGGTCTTATTGCAAAAGAGAACGTTGTTGCTACATTTGGTATGCTCTTCGGATTTGCAGAGGTTGCAGAGGATGGAGCTGAGATCTGGGGAAATCTTGCACAGGTTATGACTCCAATTGCAGCTTACGGATTCCTGGTATTCAATCTTCTTTGCGCTCCGTGCTTCGCGGCTATGGGTGCGATCAAGAGAGAGATGAACAACGCAAAATGGTTCTGGTTTGCAATCGGTTATCAGTGTGGTCTTGCTTATGTAGTTTCACTTTGCATTTATCAGATTGGTACACTGCTTACAGGCGGCGGATTTGGAATCGGAACTGTTGTAGCATTTGTTCTGGTTGCAGCATTCCTGTACCTGCTGTTCAGACCATATAAAGAGAGCAACAGCTTAAAAGTTAATACAAAGAGTATTGCTTAAGCAAAGTTCTTAAATAATTCAGCCTGTATCCCTTAAAGAGATACAGGCTGGAATTTTTATATAAGGGGAAATCACAATAGTATTTCGGTTTGGAAAAGAGATGTTCTGCAGCAGTGAAGGCGCGAACCGTTATGATTTCTCTTTATATAGAAATTCCAGCTCCTGGCATAAAATCACACAGAAATCAAAAAGGATGGCGATGAAAATGATGAAAAATGCAGTTGAAGAAAAAGCATATGAAAATCAGGAAGCATATCAGCGCACACAAATGCAGAAAGATATGATTTTTGAACGATTACGCGAACAGGGCTGCAGGATCACCAGACAGCGCCAGCTGATCCTGGATATTATTCTGGAGGAGGAGTGTTCCTGCTGCAAGGAAATTTATTACAAGGTGCAGGAGAAAGATCGAAATATTGGACCGGCCACAATTTACCGCATGGTAAATATGCTGGAAAAAATCGGCGCCATCAGCCGCAAGAACATGTACCGGATTTCCAGCTGTGAAGCATGCTGCCAGGAAAATGGCTGCACTGTAAGACTCAGCGATGATACTGTCTGTAAGCTGCCTTCTGAAGTCTGGAAACAGGTTGTAAGAGCTGGATTGAAAAATATGGGCTATATCGGAGATCAGGATATTGAAAGTATTGAGATGACCATGTCAAAGTGCAGGGCTTGAAATCTGGCAGTGACAGAATGAAGGCATATAAAAATAGCAGTTATCTGGGGAAGAAAACTAGATTTTTTTCAAACACGCTCTAAAACAGGGAGATAATGAGAATATTTCTCGATAAGCAAAATAGCACTGGGAATTTCAGAAAAACTGATATATAATACCAAAATATTGAAAAACAATTAACAACAATAACGTTTCACTATAAGGAGGAATTTAATCATGGCAAGTTTTAAATGGGACAAGACAGGACTTTTTGCAGCAGGTGTTTTATTCGGAACTGCAGGTATCAAGTTTCTTTCCAGTAAAGATGCGAAAAAAGTTTACACAGAGTGCACAGCAGCTGTTTTAAGAGCAAAGGACTGTGTAATGAAGACGGTTACAACTGTTCAGGAAAATGCAGGTGATATCTATGCAGATGCACAGCAGATCAATGAGGACAGAAAAGCAGCTGAGGAGCCGTTTGAGGATGAGGCAGCTGAGAGCGAGACTGAGTTTAAAGAAACTGAAGAAGCTGAGACAGAGGAAACTGCTGAGTAAGATGGCAGTGAAATACATTGCAAACATATTGGGGACTGCCGTTTTTGCGACAGTCCTCTTAATCGTTGCTGTTCGTTCGAAAAGTTCTGCCGGATATTTTGGGTGAACAAATTTTACTGAAAACGCGAAGAGTGTAGCGCGAAGTGATTGTGGTGAACGTAATGAACAGCAACTTTTGCTTTGAAGAAAAAGTAGGTGAACAAGTTGAAATTTACAGTTAAACATGAGAAAAAAGGACGTATCAGAGTCCATCTTTTTCAGAAATATATGAATTTTACCCAGGCAGATACCCTTCAGTATTATCTGGAAAATCTGGATGGAGTAAAGAAGGCTCAGGTCTTTAACCGTACCAGTGATGCTCTTATTTACTACACCGGAGAGAGAAATGAACTGTTGAAGGCAATTCAGGCGTTTGGTTACAGCCGTGTCAGCGTACCCGCCCAGGTGCTGGAGAATTCCGGAAGAGAATTAAATGAGACTTATAAGGAGAAGCTGGTAAATAAAGTTATTTTCCATTACGGACGCAAGCTGCTTTTGCCATATCCATTGTCTGCAATCTATACCACTGCAATGTCTGTGAAATACATCTGGCTGGGGGTTAAGACACTCTGGAAGCGTAAGATCGAGGTTCCGGTTCTGGATGCAACTGCAATCGGTGTTTCCATTTTCCGCGGCGACTTCTCCACAGCCAGTTCTGTTATGTTCCTGCTTGGAATTGGAGAATTGCTTGAGGAGTGGACCCACAAGAAATCTGTGGATGATCTGGCACGTACCATGTCTCTGAACACTGGTAAGGTATGGCTTCGCAGTGAAGGTACGGAAGTGCTGGTGGACGCAGACAAGATCCAGGCCGGAGATATGGTTGTAGTACATATGGGAAATGTGGTCCCATTTGACGGTTTGATCGCAGAGGGCGAGGCTATGGTAAACCAGGCTTCCCTGACTGGTGAATCTGTTCCTGTAAGAAAAGTGGAAGGAAATTCCGTATACGCAGGTACGGTTGTGGAAGAGGGCGAGGCTGTCATTACTGTAAAAGCAGTTGGTGGTTCCAGCCGTTATGAGAAAATCGCAGCCATGATCGAGGATACTGAGAAACTGAAATCCGGTCTTGAGAGCAAGGCCGAGCACCTGGCGGACAGACTGGTCCCATACACACTTGGCGGTACAGCACTTACCTATCTGCTTACCAGAAATGTAACCAAGGCTGTTTCCGTATTGATGGTTGACTTCTCCTGTGCCCTGAAGCTGGCAATGCCGGTTTCTGTACTTTCCGCTATCCGGGAGGCAGGAGAATACAAAATCACTGTGAAAGGCGGTAAATTCCTGGAGGCAGTTGCGGATGCCGATACGATCGTATTTGACAAGACTGGTACGCTTACCAAGGCAGAACCTACAGTAGCTGAGGTTGTCCCGTTTAATGGACAGAACGAAAATGAACTGCTAAGAATTGCAGCCTGCCTGGAAGAACATTTTCCCCATTCCATGGCGAAAGCTGTTGTAGACGCAGCGAAGAAGAGAAAACTGGATCATGAGGAAATGCATTCTAAGGTAGAATACATTGTTGCTCATGGTATTTCAACAACCATTGAGGGCAAAAAAGCAATCATTGGAAGCTCCCATTTTGTATTTGAGGATGAGAAATGCACCATTCCGGAAGGGATGGAGGAGCGTTTTAAAAATCTTCCAAATGAGTATTCCCATCTGTATCTTGCAATTGAAGGCAGTCTTGCAGCTGTTATCTGTATTGAGGATCCTCTCCGTGAGGAAGCTCCTGCAGTTGTAAAAGCACTGAAGAAAGCCGGATTCAGCAAGGTAGTTATGATGACCGGAGACAGTGAACGTACAGCCAGGGCTGTTGCAGCCAGGGTTGGCGTTGACGAATATTATTCTGAGGTTCTTCCGGAAGATAAAGCAAGCTTCGTGGAAAAGGAAAAAGCAAAAGGACGCAAGGTTGTCATGCTTGGTGATGGAATTAATGATTCCCCGGCGCTTTCAGCAGCTGACGCAGGTATTGCAGTAAGCGAAGGCGCCGAGATTGCAAGAGAGATCGCAGACATCACTATTGGTGCGGATAATCTGGAAGGTATCGTAGTTCTGAAGCATATCAGTGACGCGCTGATGAAGCGTATCCACAATAACTACAGAATTATTGTAGGATTTAACACTGGCCTGATCCTGCTGGGCGTTGCCGGAATCCTGCAGCCGACTACATCCGCGCTGTTTCACAATACTTCTACACTATTGATCGGTATGAACAGTATGAAGAATCTGGTGGGCACTGAGGAAATCTAAATGGATGTGGCATGCATTGCGGATATTATAAAAAATCGGGTGCAGATTGCGGAAATGATTTTTCAAACATGCTCTGCGGTGATCGTGTAGCTTTGGAATATAATCAGAGAGTTAATGAGACTGTTTTTCATTAGCTCTCTTTTTTTTGTTTGGTACTTGACAGAAATAAAGGATTAGGGTAAACTAACACTATAAAAGTTAGCGCCAGCTAACTAAAACGCAGACCTATAAAAATACATATAATCAGTGCCTTTTGCGTAAGATAAAATGCAAAGGACTGTAGCAACGCAAACATATTTCAGAAGTGCAGGCGTTACTGTGAAGGTTGTAAACAGTAAACGGAAAGCTTCTAATTTTTTTAACAAAGGGTTAGAATAGACTAACGAAAAAGAAGAAAACATTGCCTGGAAGTTGGGAGTTTTTTCATTTTCAGAAGCTTCATAAAACCCGGAAAGGACAATTCACATGAGTATTGTAATCATCGGCGGAAATGAGAGAATGGTATATCAGTATACCGATATCTGCAAAGACTATGGATATAAGGCGAAAGTTTTTCCAAAGGAGAACGGTGCAATCCGCAAGAAAATCGGATGTCCGGATCTGATGGTTCTTTTCACCAATACAGTGTCCCATAAAATGGTTATCAGTGCATCACAGGAAGCAAAGAAAAATAACATTCCGGTAGCGCGCATCCATACCAGCAGCGCAAGCGCTTTAAAGTGTGCGCTGGATGAGCATGCGGTGATGGCATAAAAAGATGAGGAGTTTATCATGATCGAGAAATGTCTCATTGAGCACTGTGCTCCTACCCTTGCTTCACTGAAAGCGGCCAATCTTTTCAATGCCTGCTGTGAAGAGGAAGAAAATATAGACCTTCAGATTTCCATGTGGAATCAGCTGATGAATCCAAAGGGTGTGAAGCTGCTGGCACTTCGCAGTCGTGGTAACCGTTCTCTGGTTTATGTATACCGGGAAAAACAGCTGGCACAGAATCTGAATCGTCCTGGAGTTGCCCGGTTTCTGGAAAAATATGGATATGAAAATACAGAACCGGAACAGTGCCTGGCGTTACTGAAGAAGCGCTTTGAGGCATCAGAGGATTTTCCACATGAGATTGGGATTTTTCTTGATTACCCGCTTGGGGACGTGATTGGTTTTATCCAGAACGGCGGACAGAATTATAAATGTTCCGGCTGCTGGAAAGTATATTGTAATGAATGTGAAGCATTGAAAATGTTTCAGAAGTACCATAAATGCCGGGAGGTTTATCGGAATCTATGGGCAAAAGGCAGGAGTGTTCTGCAGCTGACAGTGGCTGCCTGACATACAATGAAAGTCCGCTATGGGTGACAGCCAAAAAGCGATAAGAGTCACGGAAAAGCTGACTTTCGTTATTAAAGTGCCAGATGTGGAGGATAAAACATAAATGATCTCACAGGCTGGCAATAAAATTATAAAAGAAAGAGGTTAAGTGAAGTTATGAGTAAAGTAGCAGTTGTATATTGGAGCGGAACTGGTAATACAGAGGAAATGGCAAATAAAGTAGCGGAAGGTGCAAAAGCTGCAGGAGCTGAGGTAGAAGTGATCAGTGCAGATGATTTTGATGGAACAGATATCAGCAGTTTTGACGGTGTAGCTTTCGGATGCCCTGCAATGGGAGATGAGGAGCTTGAGGATTCCGTATTCCAGCCGGTATTCGAAGCATGTGAGCCAAAGCTTGCAGGCAAAAAAGTAGCGCTCTTCGGCTCCTACGGATGGGGAGATGGCGACTGGATGCGCAGCTGGGAAGAAAAATGCCAGAACGACGGCGTTGCACTTGCTGTTGATAGTGTAATCTGCAACGAAGAGCCAGATGATGAGGCTCAGGCAGCCTGCATTGAGCTTGGAAAAGCTATCTGCTGATTGGAACTGTTTTTGAAAAAACAGAATATAGATTATTATAACAATAATAACATTTACAGCCGCTATTAGTGCAAATAACGTACTAATGGCGGCTGTTTTGATGAAACTTAAATAAATTGACCGAAATTCTGTCCGGGAGTATAATTGTGCCAGAGAAGTGAAACAGTAAAAATCCCCATAAAAGCCAAAGTTCACCCCTCTGTTCAAGGCCTTTCAGACAAGGTAAAATGAAGATAGCAAAGTGGGAGATCATCACAAAACGGACTTGTTGCCTATTTGTGACATCACTATATATGCAAGTCAGCTGTAGAGCGGGACTTTCACAGGATATTACAGTATAAAAGGAGAAAACAGAAATGGCAGTTACAGAGAAAAAATATCAGCTTGGAACAGCTGAAAACCAGGAATTTCTGCAGGATGTAAGAGATGGTTTATTAAGCTTCGGGCATCAGTTTCCGTCACCAGGAGGAAGCTCCTATTATCTTGGAGATGACGGCACTCCCTGGAAAGACCGTAACCGTGAAACATGGATCACAAGCCGTATGACACATGTGTACAGCATTGGTTCTATGCTTGGACATGAAGGCAGCGAGGCACTGGCTGATGCAGCGTTGAAGGGGCTTAGAGGCGAGCTTCACGATGATCAAAATGGTGGTTGGTATGCAGGTCTTACAAAGGACAATGAAATTGTTCCAACCAAGCAGTGCTATGCCCATGCATTTGTAATTCTGGCAGCTTCTTCCGGCGTGCTGGCCGGCAGAGAAGGGGCAGCAGAGCTTTTGAAGGATGCCCTGGCTCTTTATGATCTGAGATTCTGGAACGAGGAAGAAGGACTTTCCTGTGATACCTGGAATACAGAATTTACAGAGCTGGATTCCTATCGAGGCTTGAATGCAAATATGCACACCGTTGAGGCGTTTCTTGCCGCAGCTGATGTGACCGGGGATGAGAAATATCGTGTACGTGCGGGCAGGATCATCGACCATGTTCTGGTATGGGCAAAGGACAATAACTGGCGTATACCGGAGCATTTTTCCAGTGACTGGGTACCGGATCTGGAATGCAACAAAGACCGCCCGGACGACCAGTTTAAGCCATATGGAGCAACTCCTGGACATGGAATTGAATGGGCAAGACTGATCACACAGTGGGCGCTTTCTACATATAAAGAGGACAAGGCTGGCGCAGCACCTTATATTGAAGCTGCAGAGAATCTGTATAACCGTGCAGTTGCTGACGCATGGAATGCAGACGGTGCACCGGGAATCTGTTACACAACAGACTGGAACGGCAAACCTGTAGTCCATGACAGAATGCACTGGACTCTTGCAGAAGCAATCAACACCTCTTCCGTTCTGTTCCATGTAACAGATAATGAGAAATACGCAGCAGATTATGCAGAGTTTATGAAATATCTGGATGAGAAAGTTCTGGATCACGTAAACGGTTCCTGGTTCCATCAGCTGGACAGAGAGAACAATCTTCTGGAGACCGTATGGCCTGGAAAGTCTGATATTTATCATGCACTGCAGGCTACATTGATTCCATATTATGCTCCCGGTCTGTCCATTGCAGTGGCAGTGAAGAAGCAGGCAAGATAAAACAAAAATATTTTGTAACTGAGAAGGTTCTGACCAGGTACAGTGATAAAATTAATGGGGAGGCTTTGCCTCCCCATTTTGGACTTATCAGGTAAGTCAGTGAAGTCTGGAACGTAAGCGGACATTTCAAACACTCACGGTAAACTTCATTCATCCCACCCATCATACAACCGGATGTTCACCTGGATATTTCTGACCACATCCTCATCTTCTAATTCCATATCATCTGGATCTGTGATCGGAGGCAGCTCTGGAACTTCTTCGGAGAGCTCTACAGAAATCCAGTCGAATGCAGCAGCGTTAGCGCTTTCGATAGCTTCGTCTAAAGTGTCTCCCTCTCCGAAGCAGCCTTCCAGGTCTGGGAAAGTTCCCTTATAACGACCATCTTCGGTTTTCTTAAAAACAGCAGGATATATAAATTTCATGATAAACCTCCCGAAAATAAAAATAACATATTGAAAATTAATTTCAATTATAAGCGTTTGAGCTGGTAAATACAAGATAAGAAAAAACTTGTATTTAAGAAAATACGAAACGAGAAAAGACGTGGCAGCGGAGCCAAAAAGAATCTAAGAAACAGGATTGTCAAATATAGGGGAAAATGATATTCTTACAGCAAGAGACTTTAGAGCGTGTTCGGACCTGAAAGAAAATGGCGCGGCTTTATAGAAATATACCTGCCGGAGGTGAAATCTTGGAATTTCAGCATGAATTGATCATACCAAATGAGGGTCTTCCCTTCAAAATCTTTTTATTTGAAGGGGGACACGGCAATTACGAAAGAGAGAAACACTGGCATACCTCAATTGAGATTTTTGCAGTGCTAAAAGGCAGATTGACTTTTTTTCTCAATGAAGAAGAGTACCCCCTGGAGGCTGGCGGGCTGATCATCATCAATTCCAATGAAATCCACTCCATTCACGCCCCCAGGAAAAATGAGACTGTGGTTTTGCAGATTCCACTGAAGCAGTTTGAAAAATATTTTACTGCCCAGCGGTTTATCCGATTTACAAGTGCAGCCCGTGTGGCAAAGGATCAGAAGTCTAAGGCTCCGGATAACCGGAAGCTGGCATTTTTTATTGAGGAGCTTTATAAGGTGTACTGTGCCCGTGAAGAAGGATGGGAGTACCGGACTATGGCACTGTACTACAATATTTTGTACCTGATGGTAAGGGATTATCGTGAGACCGAGGCTGCACAGGAGGAAATTCAGGACAGCCGACGACTGGATGCTTTGTCAAAAATTACCACTTATATGCGTGAGCATTATACAGAAGAACTGAAACTTTCTGAGATGGCAAATTTATTTGGCTATTCAGACGCTTATTTGTCGCGAATGTTCAAAAAGTATGCAAAAATCAATTTTAAGACTTATTTACAGGAAATTCGCATGTCTTATGCATGTCGGGAACTGATGAATACAGAGAAAACAGTGAGCCAGATTGCCCTGGACAACGGCTTTGCCAGCAGCAGAGCCTTTTCCAGAGAGTTTCAGAAGAAATATAACAGACTTCCAAGCGAAGTAAGAAAAAAATTTAATACAACTCCAAAAGAATAAAATGTCAAAAAAGTGCTATAGATAAGACAAGAAAACCGTCGTAAAGCATACCAGAATATGGTATGCTTTTTTCATGCAGAAAGAACCAGGGCAGACTGAGGTCAGCAGCTGGTTCGGGAATCTTGAGTATGAGCATGTTGGACTGCTGTGAGAGTGGCAGATAGCAGCCATGTCCGCATTCTGATATGCGCAAAAGGAGGTTAATCGTGAAGATTCAGAAAGTAACAGATTCGGCATTCCGTAAATATGGACAGGTGCTGGAGGGATACGACTTTACAGGTCTTATCAAGGAGATGAAACATACTCCGGTTCCAGAGGACGTAATCTACGTTCCATCCGTTGAAGAGCTGGAGGCACTGGATATTATGAAAGACCTGCAGAACAAGGGATACGGCGGGCTGCCGGTCCAGATCGGATACTGCAATGGCCATAACAAGAAGCTGAATGCAGTGGAGTATCATCGTAATTCCGAGATCAATGTAGCGGTTACAGATCTTGTCCTTCTTATCGGACATCAGCAGGACATTGAGCCGGATCATACCTATGATACATCTAAGATCGAGGCATTCCTTGTACCGGCAGGAACCGGAATCGAGGTATACGCTACCACACTTCACTACGCACCATGTCATGTGAATGAGGGCGGTTTCCAGTGTGTTGTTGTACTTCCGAAAGGAACTAACACAGACCTTACTTTCCAGACTGAGAAGACGGGAGAGGACAGCTTGATGACAGCCAAGAACAAATGGCTGATCGCACATGAGGATGCGAAGATCGCTGGCGCATTTAATGGTCTGAAGGGTGAGAATATCACAATTGACTGATAAAATAATTCATAGTTGCTCATTTTTTTCAGAAGATAAACCGACACGTTGTTGGTGGGTAACTACTAAAGTCTGTTTGAAAAATGAATATTGAGACTTGAGGAGCTTACATAGCTACCACAATTGAAAGTTTCTTAAAAAATTAAAATATGGAGGAATACCTATTATGAACAATATACCAGTAGTAAAACTTGGATTAATCGCAGTAAGCCGTGACTGTTTCCCGATTCAGCTTTCTGAGAAGAGACGCGCAGCTATCATGGACGCTTACAAGGGTGAGCTTTATGAATGTCCAGTAACTGTTGAGAATGAGAAAGACATGGAGAAGGCTCTCGAGGATGTAAACAAAGCTGAGTGTAATGCACTTGTTGTTTTCCTTGGAAACTTCGGACCAGAGACTCCGGAGACCCTGATTGCTGAGAGATTTGACGGACCTTGCATGTATGTAGCTGCTGCTGAGGGCGATGGCGATATGATCAATGGTCGTGGCGATGCTTACTGCGGTATGCTGAACTGCTCCTACAACTTAAAGATGCGTCATCTTGAAGCTTATATTCCGGAATATCCGGTTGGAACTGCAACTGACATTGCTACCATGATCGCTGACTTCGTACCAGTTGCACGTGCCGTTATCGGTGTTCGTAACCTGAAGATCATTACCTTTGGACCACGTCCACAGGACTTCTTCGCATGTAACGCACCGATCAAAGGACTTTATGAGCTGGGTGTTGAGATCGAAGAGAACTCTGAGCTTGACCTTCTGGTTGCTTACAAAGAGCATGAGAACGATCCTCGTATCCCAGAGGTTTGCGCAGATATGGCAAAGGAAATGGGCGAGGGCAGATACTATGCTGACCTTAGTGAGAGAATGGCACAGTTCGAGCTTACTCTTCTTGATTGGGCTGAGGCTCACAAGGGCGCCAGAAAATACGTTGCATTTGCTGATAAATGCTGGCCTGCATTCCCGTCACAGTTTGGATTTGAGCCATGCTATGTAAACAGCCGTCTTGCTGCAAGAGGAATCCCGGTATCCTGTGAGGTTGATATCTACGGAGCTCTTAGCGAGTACATCGGACTTTGCATTTCCAATGACGCTGTTACACTGCTTGACATCAACAACTCCGTTCCTCAGTACATCTATGATGAGGATATCAAGGGCAAATATGATTATAAGCTTACCGATACATTCATGGGCTTCCATTGCGGAAATACTCCGGCCTGCAAGATGTGCGAGTCCAGAGCTGTTAAATATCAGCTGATCCAGCACAGACTTCTTGAGCCGGCAGGATCTGAACCAGATTTCACAAGAGGAACTCTGGAGGGTGATATCGCTGCTTCTGATATTACATTCTATCGTCTGCAGTGCAACTCTGAGGGAGAGCTTGTTTCTTATGTTGCAGAAGGTGAAGTTCTTGACGTACCTACAAGATCCTTTGGTGGTATTGGTATCTTCGCAATCAAAGAGATGGGAAGATTCTACCGTCACGTACTGATCGAGGGCAACTACCCGCATCACGGTGCAGTTATGTTCGGACATTATGGAAAGGCATTCTACGAAGTAGTGAAATTCCTTGGACTTGATGTTAAGAAAATCGGTTACAACCAGCCGGCTGGTGTAAGATATCCTACAGAGAATCCATGGGGATAATAAGAACGCGAAATAATTTATAGGCGTATATTTGACGGCCGTACCACTTTATGCGGTACGGCTGTTTTTAATAGGACGCCGGACGTAAGGAGGATAAAAATGTATTTTATCGGTGTTGATCTTGGTACTTCCGCAGTAAAACTTCTTCTTATGGAAGAATCCGGAAAAATCTGTAATATCGTATCAAAAGAATATCCATTATTTTTCCCGCATCCGGGCTGGTCTGAGCAGAATCCGGAAGATTGGTACACCCAGAGTATGGCTGGTATGAAAGAACTGACAGAAGGTATTGACCGCTCCCAGGTTGCCGGAATCAGCTTCGGCGGACAGATGCATGGACTGGTAACTTTAGATGATCAGGATCAGGTAATTCGTCCTGCAATCCTGTGGAATGACGGACGTACTTCTGAAGAGACAGATTATCTGAATAATGTGATCGGAAAGGACAAGCTTTCCCAGTATACTGCAAATATTGCATTTGCCGGCTTTACTGCTCCGAAGATTCTGTGGATGAAGAAAAATGAGCCGGAGAAATTTGCAAAAGTAGTGAAAATCATGCTCCCGAAGGATTATCTTGCTTATCGTTTAAGCGGTTCCTTCTGTACGGATGTATCAGATGCTTCCGGTATGCTTCTTCTCGATGTAAAGAATCGCTGTTGGTCAAAGGAAATGCTGGAGATCTGTGGTGTGAAGGAGGAGCAGCTTCCGAAGGTTTATGAGAGCTGGGAAGTTGTAGGAACTCTGAAGCCAGAAGTGGCAAAAGAGCTTGGCTTCTCTGAGAATGTTAAGGTTATCGCAGGTGCCGGTGACAATGCGGCAGCAGCAGTTGGTACTGGAACAGTTGGTGACGGACAGTGCAATATTTCCCTTGGTACTTCCGGAACCGTGTTCATTTCCAGCAAGAATTTTGGTGTGGATGAGCACAATGCCCTTCATTCCTTCTGTCACGCAGATGGAAGCTATCATCTTATGGGCTGTATGCTCAGTGCTGCTTCCTGTAATAAATGGTGGGCTGAGGAGATTCTTGGAACAAGGGACTTTGCAGCAGAGCAGGCGCCTATCCAGAAGCTTGGTGAGAATCACGTATTCTTCCTGCCGTACCTGATGGGTGAGCGTTCCCCACACAACGATCCAGATGCAAGAGGCGTATTCTTCGGCATGTCCATGGACACTTCAAGAGCAGATATGACTCAGGCTGTACTGGAGGGAGTTGCTTTCGCACTTCGTGATTCTCTGGAGGTTGCCAAGAGCCTTGGAATTAAGATTGAGCGCACCAAGATCTGCGGCGGCGGTGCAAAGAGCCCGCTGTGGAAGCAGATTATTGCAAATGTTATGAATATTAAGGTTGACGTTCTGGAAGTGGAAGAGGGACCATCCCTTGGCGGTGCTATGCTGGCAGCAGTAGGATGCGGTGTTTATCCGGACGTTGAGACTGCTGGCAAGAAGCTTGCAAAAGTAGTGGATACTGTAGAGCCTACTCCAGAACTGGCTGCGAAATATGAGGAGAGATACCAGAAGTTCAAAGAACTGTATCCGGCTATGAAGCCGCTGTTTAAGAATCTGTAAGAGATGTAGCGAGCATATTTGGCTGTAAGAGCGAAGTCTACAGCTGTAATGTTTAAGAATCTGTAAGAGATATAGCAAGGCGGACATAATTTGGTTTAAAACGGATTGATAGAATGGTGATTGTGTTGAATGTGAAATAATTAACACAATCACCATTTTTGTATAGTCATGATTCTATAAAACAAATTTCTCCAGAACTTCTGCAACACCATCCTCATTGTTAGTGTGTGCAGTGATATAATCCGCAGACTCTTTCACGCCATCTGGTGCATTTGCCATGGCAACGCCAAGGGCAGCATAGCGGATCATGGAGAGGTCATTGAAACCGTCGCCGATAGCGATAGTTTCAGCGGGGGTGAAATCGTAGAGCTTACCAATGCAATCAATAGCTGCAGCCTTTGACACTTTACTGCTGAAGAACTCCAGATAGAAGGGCTTGGAGGTGCAGAAAGTTACGTTATGAAAATGAGCTGTTTTCCGTAGCTCTTTTTCTATTTGCTGAATTTGGGAAACATCGTCATACCAGAGAATTTTCGTAATCCCCTGCGCCAAAAGCTCGTCGATAGATGGCATGAGAAGGGGCGTTACCTTGGTAGCCTGGCTGTATTCCTGAATCCGGTCATTCAGCTTGTTCCCATATAATTTATTGTCCGACCAGATACACATGGTAGTATCATAGTTCAGTCCTGCTTCCAGAATCAGACGCGCATCATCAGCTTTTAGCTCCTGTCTATACAGAACGCGTCCGTCAGCAGAATCCAGGATCATAGCCCCATTATAAGTGATCACAGGTCCCTGAATGCCCAGCTGTTTCTGATAGCGCTCCACTCCCTGAATGGGGCGCCCGGTGCAAATGGAGAAAATCAGTCCCTGCGCGGCTGCCTGCCGGATTGTTTCGATGGTGTATGGTGTAATTTCGTTTTTGTCATTTAATAAAGTACCGTCCATGTCGGCGGCTGCAAATTTATAGATCATAGTGTCTCCTGGAATATATGGTAAATTAGTTTTGTGAGCTGAAAAGCCCTCGCAGGCAGAGTTATCCTGCTGGTTGTTTTTTCTTATTATAAAACGAAGATAGCGCAGGAATCAATCACTTTGAATGGTTACATGTGAAGATTCACATGGATTTCGGGAAAAGATGTCTTGATTTCGGCATTTAAGAGAATTGTTTTTTTGTCTGCAAAATGGTAAAATAATTGGGTGCTGTAAAAGCGGAAACAGGCAGGCTGAGATTGTGAAACAGTCATGCCTTTTGGACTTTTACAAAAATGAAAAATAGAAAAGTGATGAGGTGTAAAGCTATGCAGGAAATGAAGCCAGTTAAAGAAGGCAAAGTACGCGAGATTTACGACAACGGAGACAGCCTGATCATGGTTGCGACAGACCGTATCAGCTGTTTTGATGTGATCCTGAACAACGAAGTGACGAAGAAAGGCACTGTTCTTACACAGATGTCCAAGTTCTGGTTCGATATGACCCAGGATATCCTGCCGAACCACATGATTTCTGTTGATGTAAAAGATATGCCGGTGTTTTTCCAGCAGGATAAGTTTGACGGAAACAGCATGATGTGCCGCAAGCTGGATATGATCCCGGTTGAGTGCATCGTTCGTGGATATATCACTGGAAGCGGCTGGGCAAGCTACCAGAAGAATGGTACAGTTTGCGGAATTACTCTTCCGGAAGGTCTGAAAGAGTCTGACAAGCTGCCTGAGCCTATTTACACACCTTCTACCAAGGCTGAGATCGGCGACCACGATGAGAATATTTCTTTTGAGCAGAGCGTTACCCATCTTGAGAAATACTATCCGGGACATGGCCAGGAGTATGCAGAGAAGATTCGTGATTACACCATCGCATTATATAAAAAATGTGCTGAGTATGCTTTAAGCAAAGGTATTATTATTGCAGATACCAAATTTGAGTTTGGACTGGATGAAAATGGTAATATTGTTATTGGTGATGAGATGCTTACACCGGACAGCTCCAGATTCTGGCCGGCAGATGGATATGAGCCAGGTCATGGCCAGCCATCCTTTGACAAGCAGTTTGCCCGTGACTGGCTGAAAGCAAACCCAGACAACGACTGGACTCTTCCACAGGAAATCGTGGACAAGACAATCGACAAATATCTCCAGGCATATGAGATGCTTACAGGGGAGAAACTGAAATAAGTAATATACATAATACTGCCAGGGCGTCTGTCCCTGGCAGGCTGATAAAGTCTTTTATTTTCTTTTATTTGATTTTTGTTTAATTCTAAAATAATGATCCTTTTATTTTCCAAGGATACACTTTGTCTATATGTAAAAAAACGCCCGGGAGCCTTAATCTCCCGGGCGTTGATTTTTGTAAGCAACGTGCCAAGTCCATGTTTACACGGAAACCTGGCTGACATGTAAAAATCAGAACAGTCCTGTGATCTTACCTGTTTCGTCTACATCGATTTTCTCAGCAGCCGGAACCTTTGGAAGACCTGGCATGGTCATGATCTCTCCTGTGAGGGCTACGATGAAGCCTGCACCTGCGGAAATCTTCAGGTTACGAACGGTTACTTCGAAGTCTGTAGGAGCACCAAGCTTGGTCTGGTCATCTGTTAAGCTGTACTGTGTTTTTGCCACACAGATCGGGCAGTTTCCGAATCCCAGTTCCTCAAGCTGTTTTGCCTGTTTCTGAGCGTTTGCTGTGAGAACAACTCTCTTACCGCCATAGATTTTCTGAACGATCTGGTTCAGCTTATCTTCGATAGAGCCTTCAAGTTCATAGGAATATGTGAAGTCGTTTGGCTCTTCAACAAGACGGATTACTTCCTCAGCTAATTTAATGCCGCCTTCGCCGCCTTTTGCCCATACTTCAGAAAGTGCAACATTAACGCCAAGCTCTTTACATTTTGCTTCTACCAGGTCAAGCTCTGCCTTGGTATCTGTCGGGAATGCATTGATGGCAACAACACATGGAAGCTTGTAAACATCTTTGATGTTGCTTACGTGTTTCAGAAGGTTTGGAAGACCTTTTTCAAGAGCTTCAAGGTTCTCGTTGTTAAGATCAGCCTTCGGAACACCGCCATTGTATTTCAGTGCACGGACAGTAGCAACGATAACAACTGCGTTTGGTTTCAGACCAGCCATACGGCACTTGATATCAAGGAATTTCTCGGCACCAAGGTCAGCACCGAATCCAGCCTCTGTGATGGTGTAATCAGCAAGCTTCAGAGCCATCTTGGTAGCGGTTACGGAGTTACATCCGTGAGCAATGTTTGCGAATGGTCCGCCGTGAACGATTGCAGGTACATGCTCCAGTGTCTGAACAAGGTTTGGTTTCAGAGCATCTTTCAGAAGGGCAGTCATAGCGCCCTCTGCATGAAGGTCACCAGCTGTTACCGGTTTCTGCTCTGATGGTTTGCCATATGTATAACCGATGATGATTCTGGAAAGTCTTTCTTTCAGGTCTTTGATATCACTTGCAAGACAGAGAACAGCCATAATCTCGGAAGCTACCGTAATGTCATAGCCGTCTTCACGAGGCATACCGTTTGTTCTTCCGCCAAGTCCGTCTACTACATTACGAAGCTGACGGTCGTTCATATCCACACATCTTCTCCATGTGATCTTACGTGGATCGATGTTAAGAGCATTGCCCTGGAAAATATGGTTGTCGATCATTGCTGCAAGAAGGTTGTTTGCTGCTCCGATTGCGTGGAAGTCACCTGTGAAGTGAAGGTTGATATCTTCCATCGGAACTACCTGCGCATATCCGCCGCCTGCTGCACCGCCTTTTACACCGAATACCGGTCCAAGGGATGGCTCACGGAGAGCTACCATAACGTTCTTTCCAAGCTTCTGCATTGCGTCTGCCAGACCTACTGTAGTAGTGGTTTTTCCTTCTCCTGCAGGAGTCGGGTTGATAGCAGTAACCAGAATCAGTTTGCCATTATTCTTATCTGTCTCTTTCAGAAGATTGTAGTCGATTTTTGCTTTGTATTTACCATACTGCTCAAGATATTTGTCCTCAATACCTGCTTTAGCTGCAATCTCAGTGATTGGTTTCATTTCACATTCCTGTGCGATTTCGATGTCACTTTTAAACCCCATAATAAAAGCTCCTTTCGTTGTGTAAGATTAAATGGTTTTTATATGACCGCTTCTTAAAAAGACAACGGTATTTCCCTCATGTCAGAGGTACCTCCCGGTAAAAAAAGGGCAGTATCTGATGGTTCAAATACTGCCCAGACGGTCGGCTGGAAATTACTGCCTATGCTGTCTGCAAAATATGGTGCAGAAACTGTAAACAGTAATCCTCATGATCTGCTCCTGAAGTCCCTGTGGTTAACTCCACGATCCGTCAGTATTCAGAAGCTTTTCAATTGATAGACTCATTGTATCATTAAAAAAACATTTTGTCAATAAATTAACAGACGGAATTATTGTCAAAAAAAACGATGTATATTTGTGAAAAATAACAAATGATTTGAATGCGAAGAAAATCTGTCTGAATGGAAAAATACAATCTCCGCTTCAGACTTCATAAAAATTTTATGACTTGGATAGTTGCGCATGAGGGCAAGTATTGTTAGAATAGAAAATGCACAGAGCCTGTTTGAAACAGGATAATGATTCGTGGTTTTATATAAGAAAGGTTGAATAATTGAATGAACAGAACAGAATTTCTGGATACATTGAGAAGCCAGCTGTCCGGACAGATGCATGAGGGAAAGGTGGCGGCGCATGTGCGTTACTATGAAGACTATATTCAGTCACAGGTACGTAGTGGACGCGATGAGCAGCAGGTTCTTGATGAACTTGGAGATCCAAGGCTGATCGCCAGAACTTTGCTGGATACAGATGTGGATAACGGGCAGCTGGATTATGAGGAGTACAGCACCTATTCGGATGACGTGCAGAATACTCAGAGCTCCGGTCATAATCATGTACATGTATGGCGGTTTGATACCTGGTACAGCAAGCTTCTGGGCGTGGTGATCCTGCTGATAGTCGTATTTTTGCTGTTTCACATTCTGGTGGCAGTGATTCCGTTTTTTGCGGTACTGGCGTTGATTTTGTTTATTGTGTCACTGATTAAGAATCGGAATTAACATGATACTATAAACGTCCCGGACGGCAGCTACGGGAGTGTCGCAGCTGCACAGCAGCTGATTTTCATATATAGAGATGTCGCCGGTAGACGACATGTCCGTTTTGTAAGAAAAAATGTTGGACATGCTTTAGAAAATCATATTCAGCAAGGGTTCTTCTGTGCAACGCGAAGCGCGTTACTGTGAACGGAGTGAACAGTAACCAGTTTTGTTGAGATTGTGATATAAAGTATGGACATTACAGAATATATTTAGGAAAGGGTTTAAATGAGCAGTATAACAATAGAAGAATTAAAAAAGTTACCAGCGGAGTCTTATCAGATCATTGATATCCGCGACGAGATTGAGATTTCCCATGGCGCTGTTAAGGGTGCTTTGGCCTGTAAGCCAGAGGAAATCATGGAGAATCCGGAAGTGGATAAGACCAGAAAACTGGTTATTTGCTGCAGCCGCGGAATCAATAGTAAAGAAATCGCTAAGAAGCTTGAGGGAGAGGGGCTGGATGCAGTAAGCCTTGAGAAAGGGTACATTGCCTGGCTTATGGATGCCATGAAGAGTTCCCAGGACGAAGATTTTGCGAAAAATGTGGAGATCAGTCTCCGCAAGAAATTTAAGAAAAAAATCTGGTCCAGGTTTACCAAGGCAATCAATACTTACGAGCTTGTGAAGCCGGGAGATAAGATCGCAGTCTGTATTTCCGGAGGCAAGGACTCCATGCTGATGGCAAAGTGCTTCCAGGAGCTGAAGCTTCATAATAAATTTGATTTCGAGGTGAAATTTCTGGTTATGGATCCGGGCTACAGTCCTGCCAATCGTCAGGTAATCGAGGAAAATGCCAGAAGGTTAAATATTCCCATTCGTATTTTTGAGTCTGATATTTTTGAGTCTGTATTTAATGTGGAGAAATCTCCCTGTTATCTTTGCGCAAGAATGCGCCGGGGTCACCTCTATGCTTTTGCAAAACAAATGGGCTGCAACAAGATTGCACTGGGTCACCACTATGATGATGTGATTGAGACCATTCTTATGGGCATGCTTTACGGTGCCCAGGTACAGACTATGATGCCCAAGCTTCACAGCACCAACTTTGAGGGAATGGAATTGATCCGTCCTTTGTATCTGGTGCGGGAGGATGATATTAAGGCATGGCGTGATTACAATGATCTCCATTTTATTCAGTGTGCATGTAAATTTACAGACACCTGTACTACCTGCAATAACGAAAACCGCTCCAAACGTGTGGAAATCAAGGAATTGATCCGTGACCTGAAAAAGGTGAACCCTTTTGTAGAGGGCAATATTTTCAAGAGCGTAGAGAATGTAAATATTGATACAGTTGTGGGATATAAACAATATGGTGTGAGACATTCTTTCCTGGAAAATTATGATGGGGAGCCTGATTCTGCCTCTGAGAATGCTGCCGACGTAGCAGAGTAACAGAGAGAAAGTGTGGATTTTAGACCTGCACACTCGGATCTACATCCTACGCGATTGGTATAGTTATTTACGAAACGATGTATTAGTAAAAATATTGAGCCAAGGTCAATGCTGCATGTGACCTTGGCTCGTTTTTGTTGGGCTGAAAAGAGAAGCGTTATAGAAATATTGGAGTATTTATTTTCCGATTTTTCCGAGAAGCCATACACAAAGAATAATGATCAGAATGGCAGTAAAGATTCCTGCCATTCCTTTTGCCATGATTTCAAGTGCAATAATGATATTGGATGTATTCATAGATAAGACCCTCCTCATTATAAAAATTTTTTTATAAAAATTTTGTGACCAGGTTGATAACCATGCCGCCTGCGATTACAGAAGCAATCTGTCCGGACACGTTGGCGCCGGCGGCCTGCATGAGAATTACATTTGTGGGATCTTCTTCCATGGCCATTTTCTGAACAACTCGGGAGGACATTGGAAATGCAGAAATCCCGGCACCGCCAATCATTGGGTTGATCTTTTTTTTCAGGAAAAGATTCATAAATTTTGCCAGGAGAACGCCGCCGATGGTGTCCATGACAAAAGCAAAAAGTCCGATCACCAGGATCAGTAAGGTCTCTTTTGTTACAAACTGTTCTGCACGCATGCTGAAGGAAATGGTGATTCCAAGAAGCAGGGTGATCAGATTTGCCAGAATATTCTGGGCTGTGTCGGACAGGGTGCCCAGGACGCCGCATTCCCGGATCAGGTTGCCGAACATGAGAAATCCAACCAGCGCAACGGATTGAGGTGCTACCAGCCCCACGATTACAGTAACTATAATGGGAAAAGCAATCTTCATGGTTTTGGAAACGGATTTCGGATTATATTCCATGTGAATACAGCGTTCCTTCTTTGTAGTGACAAGCCGGATGGCAAAGGGCTGTACAATTGGGACAAGTGCCATGTAGGAATAGGCGGCAACTGCAATGGCGCCGATATATCTGGAATTCAGGACCTGGGATACCAGAATGGAAGTAGGTCCGTCGGCAGCACCGATGATTCCGATAGAAGCAGCGTCTTTTAGGTCAAATCCAAGGATGGTGGACAGTAAAATTGCAGCAAAAATTCCAAGCTGTGCACCTGCGCCAAACAGGAACAAAGAGGGATTGGAAAGCAGGGGACCGAAGTCAATCATAGCGCCAATTCCGATGAAAAGTAAAATCGGCATGACTTCTGAGGCTTCAATTCCCACATGGAACAGCCATTCAATGACTCCGTTTGCCTGAATTCCTCCAGCCAGAGTCTGGTTTAAAACTCCGGAAAAAGGCAGATTCACAAGTATGGCACCAAAGCCCATTGGCAGAAGCAGGGCTGGTTCAAATCCTTTTTTGATAGCCAGCCAGATCAGGGCGATTCCGACGGCAAACATCACAATTTGCTGCCAGGTTAATGCAAGGATTCCGTCTGTTAAAAATTCCATTTCATTTTCCTCCTTTTGGGTGTTTGAATGTAAGTGCTTAAATAGATAAAAATACTTGCATAATGTTAATATTGTTATAAAAATGAAAGCCTTGTAGGGAAGGCATTTTATAACCTGTTTTTGGGGTATAAAAAAAGACTTTTATTACAATACTGCATATCTGAAGATATGCGACTATTGTAATAAAAGTCTTGCCATTTCAATTTTCTGCGGGCGACAGATTCGTGGAACTGTCTACCGTTCTGACGCATGAAAATCCATATACAAATGCCCTATACCAAAAAAGTGCATCTGATATGCCAGCTACTCCCTTTTATTGAAGCGTGTCTGCAAATGTATTTTGTTGTGGTAATTATAATTCGGCGAAGGCGGGGATGTCAACCCTGAATTATTTAAATAAAAAATTTTATTGGTTATTTGGTTACGGAACTGTTATAGAAAACATTTTCTTGTAAAAAATTCAGGGCAGGTATATGATTAAAAAACGAAATCAAAGTAAAATATACCTGTATGGTACAAGTAAAAAATATGGAACAAAGGAGTTACATCATGCTGTATTTTGAAAATGATTATTGTGAAGGTGCTCATGAGGCAATCTTAAAAAGACTAATGGAAACCAACATGGAAAAAGTTCCGGGATATGGACAGGATCCTTTCTGTGACAAAGCGAAGGAAAAAATAAAAGAGGCATGTGGCTGTCCGGATGGGGAGGTCTATTTCCTGGTAGGGGGTACCCAGACAAATGCAGTGGTGATCGCGTCCGTGCTGAATCGGTATGAAGGAGTGCTTTCCGCAGTTACTGGTCATGTAAATGCTCACGAAGCCGGAGCAATTGAATTTACCGGACATAAAGTTCTTCCCCTTCCCCAGAACAATGGTAAAATTTCTGCCGCAGATCTGAAAGATTATCTCCAGACCTACTACGCAGACGGAAGCTATGATCACATGGTTTTTCCAGGCATGGTTTATATTTCACATCCGACAGAATACGGAACTCTTTACACAAAGCAGGAACTGGCAGATATTTCCAGTGTATGCAGGGAATATGAGATCCCGTTATTTCTGGACGGAGCCAGACTGGGCTATGGACTGGTGGCAGAGACAGATGTGACTTTGAAAGATATTGCAAATTATACAGACGTATTTTATATCGGAGGAACCAAGGTTGGTGCCCTGTGCGGTGAAGCTGTCGTTTTCCCGAAGAAAGCACCGAAACATTTCTTTACTATGATCAAACAGCAGGGAGCGCTTCTTGCGAAAGGCAGACTGCTTGGAATTCAGTTTGATACTCTTTTCACAGGAAATCTGTACCTGGAAATCAGCAAAAATGCTATCGAAACCGCTGCAAAACTGAAAGCTGCATTAAAAGAGAAGGGCTATGAATTTTTCATTAATTCCCCAACCAATCAGATTTTTGTTATTCTGGAAAATAAAAAGATGGAGGAATTGGGCGAAAAAGTGAAGTTCAGCTTCTGGGAAAAATATGATGATAGTCATACAGTAGTCCGTTTTGCAACAAGCTGGGCAACGAAAATGGAAGATATTGACTCGCTGATTGAGACATTGTAATAAAACAAGACAAAGTTATGTTTAGCGAGTGTTGTTTGTTATCGTGCAGGCGGTAAGGTCCTGTGAAAGCATGAATTTCGGATGCCCATTGTGTAAACGAGATAACACTTGTGTAAAACAGATGGCTATGTAAGCGTTGATTTACATAGCCATTCTGTAAATAAAATCTTATGTTTTCACTTCTTTCACTTTAGAATCCCCAACATTTGTTAAAAGAGCATAAAATGTAGCTGATTATTTTATATACAATATCCAAACACAACAACTTGTCCGTATGTGCGTACAAGTTGTAAGATGGAAACAGGAGGAAGGAAGAATGACTGAAAATGGCAAGCCAAAATATTTTACCCTGATGGAAGAACTAAAAGAGGAGATCATTTCCGGCAGGATTCAGCCAGGAGAGAAGCTGCCATCAGAGAATCAGTTTACAGTACAATATTCCCTCAGCCGGCATACGGTGCGAAAGGCACTTAGTCTTCTGGAACAGGAAGGCTATATAGAAGCCTGCCATGGAAAAGGAACCTTTTGTTCCGAGAAAATGCGCCATATGAAAAAGTCCAGAAACATTGCGGTAGTGACAACTTATATTTCCGACTACATTTTTCCAAGGTTGATTCAGGGAATGGATAATGTACTGTCTGAGCAGGGCTACAGCATCATTTTGAAAAATACAGGTAACAGCCGTCAGAAAGAGGCAAAATGTCTAGAAGAGCTTTTGCAGAAAGATATTGATGGCCTGATCATAGAGCCAAGTAAAAGCCAGCTTAGCTGTCGGCATCCTGGCCTTTACGAAAATCTGGAGAAATATCAGATTCCATACATTTTTATCCAGGGAATTTACACGGAAATGAAGGACAAGCCCCACATTCTTATGGATGATGCCAGGGGCGGCTATCTGGTGACAAAGTACCTTCTGGAGCAGGGACACCGCAGGATTACCGGTTTTTTCAAGGCAGATGACATTCAGGGTATCCAGAGACATAAAGGGTATGTGAGGGCATTGCAGGAGGCTGGTATTCCTTATGATCCAGATCTGGTAGTATGGTTCCACACCGAAGACCGGCGGAGTAAACCATCTATGATGGTAAAAGAAATGGTAAAAACCGGATCGCTTCCTCATGGAATCGTCTGCTACAATGATCAGATTGCTGTGCAGGTGATTGAATCTCTTGAAGATTGTGGTCTTCAAGTACCAAAGGATATTTCCGTTACAGGCTATGACAATTCCCTCTATGCCCAGCGCGGAACCGGAATCACAACCATTGCCCATCCACAGGAGCGGCTTGGAGAGATGGCAGCAGAATTGATATTAGAAAAAATCAATGGAGTTTCAGAAGAGGACAGCAAAGTAGAACGTCTGATTCAGCCGGAGTTAATTGTTCGTGGTTCCTGCAGAAGGCTTAAATGATATTTGCTGCAAAGAATCACTGATAATTGTTCCCTTTCAATTGGAAATATACATTGCAAACCACCGTCTGAAAAATTGAATCAATAACAATATTTACAAAAATATAATAAACAGGAGGATTTTTACAATGAAAACAGGAAGAAATTACAAATTTTGGTTTTGTACAGGTTCACAGGATCTTTATGGAGATGAGTGTCTCCGTAAAGTAGCTGAGCATTCCCGCATTATTGTGGAAGAGCTGAACAAATCCGGTATGTTTCCATACGAGATTATATGGAAACCAACCTTGATTACCAATGAACTTATCCGTAAGACTTTCAATGAGGCAAATGCTGATGAAGACTGTGCTGGTGTGATCACCTGGATGCACACTTTTTCCCCGGCAAAATCCTGGATACTTGGTCTGAAAGAATACAGAAAGCCTCTTTGCCACCTTCACACACAGTTCAACCAGGAAATCCCTTACGACACCATTGACATGGACTTTATGAACGAGAATCAGTCCGCACACGGTGGCCGCGAGTATGGTCACATGGTAACCCGCATGGGAATTGAGCGAAAGGTAATTGTGGGATACTGGGCTGACAAAAAGGTTCAGGAGCGTCTGGCTTCCTGGATGAGAACTGCTGTTGGTATTATGGAGAGCAGCCACATCCGTGTTTGCCGTGTGGCTGACAATATGCGAAATGTTGCCGTTACAGAGGGGGATAAGGTAGAAGCACAGATTAAATTTGGCTGGGAAGTTGATGCCTATCCGGTAAATGAAATCGCAGAATATTTGAACGCTGTTTCCAAGGGAGATATTGACGCTCTTGTGGAAGAATATTATAATAAATATGACATTCTTTCTGAGGGAAGAGACCCGGAAGAATTCAAACGTCATGTAGCAGTACAGGCAGGAATTGAGATAGGCTTTGAGAAATTCCTGGAAGAGAAAAACTATCAGGCAATCGTAACTCATTTCGGTGATCTTGGAGCACTGAAGCAGCTTCCGGGACTGGCAATCCAGAGACTTATGGAGAAGGGCTATGGATTTGGCGCAGAAGGTGACTGGAAAACAGCTGCAATGGTTCGTCTGATGAAGATTATGACAGCAGGCATGAAGGACGCTAAGGGAACCTCCATGATGGAAGATTACACCTACAATCTTGTTCCTGGAAAAGAGGGAATCCTGCAGTCACATATGCTAGAGGTTTGCCCATCCGTAGCGGATGGCAAGCCAGCTATCAAAGTCTGCCCGCTTAGTATGGGAGAGAGAGAGGATCCTGCGAGACTTGTATTTACATCCAAGACAGGCCCTGCAATCGCAACATCCCTTGTTGATCTGGGGGACAGATTCCGTCTGATCATCAATGATGTAGATTGCAAGAAGGTTGAGAAACCTATGCCGAAGCTTCCTGTAGGAAGTGCATTCTGGACACCACAGCCAGATCTGGCTACCGGCGCAGAAGCATGGATCCTTGCAGGTGGAGCACATCATACTGCCTTTACTTATGATCTTACAGCAGAGCAGATGGGTGACTGGGCTGCAGCAATGGGAATTGAAGCTGTATACATTGACAAAGATACTACAATCCGTAACTTCAAGAATGAGCTTCGCTGGAATGAAATTGCGTTTCGAAGGTAAAAACGCATAGAATGGCAAACACGCTCTGGAGCCTGTTTACGGCGTTGGGTTGAACAGTGAAGAATGTTACACATTATAAAAAGACAACGGGAGGATTTTACACATGGGAGCAGCAGAAGCAAAGCAGGCAATCCTGGACAACAGGACAGCACTTGGAATCGAGTTCGGTTCCACAAGAATCAAGGCAGTTCTGGTAGATGGAAATAATGCACCAATCGCATCCGGCGGACACGAGTGGGAGAACCGCTATGAGAATGGGGTATGGACATACAGTCTGGAAGATATCTGGTCCGGTTTGCAGGACTGTTATCAGCAGATGGCAAAGGATGTAGAGGAGAAATATGGTGTGGAGCTGACAAGCGTTGGTGCTATTGGAATCAGTGCCATGATGCACGGCTATATGCCATTTGACAAAGAAGGAAATCTTCTGGTTCCGTTCAGAACCTGGAGAAATAATATTACGGGAGAGGCAAGCAGAAAACTGTCCGAACTTTTTCAGTATAATATTCCTCAAAGATGGAGTATCGCACATCTGTATCAGGCAATTTTAAAAGGCGAGCCTCACGTAAAAGATATTGATTACATTGCCACTCTGGAGGCATATGTACATTGGAAACTGACTGGAAAAAGAGTTCTTGGAATTGGCGATGTTGCGGGAATGTTCCCAGTGGACAGCACTACCAGGGATTACAATGAAAAAATGGTTCAGCAGTTTGATGAGCAGGTTGCTTCTTATGGATTCCCATGGAAGCTTCGCGGCATTCTGCCGAAATGTCTTGTTGCGGGACAGGATGCTGGCTGCCTGACAGAAGAGGGAGCAAAGCTTCTTGATGTAACAGGCAGGCTGAGAGCCGGAATTCCTATGTGTCCGCCGGAAGGTGATGCTGGCACTGGAATGGTAGCTACAAACAGTGTTGCAAAGCGTACCGGAAATGTTTCTGCAGGTACTTCAGTATTTGCCTCTATTGTTCTGGAGAAGGAGTTATCTGCACCATATTCTGAAATTGATATGGTTGCGACTCCATCCGGACATCCGGTTGCAATGGCACACTCTAATAACTGTACTTCTGATCTGAATGCATGGGTAAATATTTTCCGTGAGTTTGCAGAGGCAATGGGTATGGAAGCTGATATGAACAAGCTTTTCGGAACTTTATACAACAAGGCTCTGGAAGGGGATGTGGACTGCGGCGGACTTTTATCCTACTGCTATTTCTCCGGTGAGCATATGACTGGATTTACAGAAGGAAGACCGCTGTTTGTACGTTCTCCAGAGAGCAAATTCAACCTTGCCAACTTTATGAGAACCAATCTTTATACCTGCCTTGGCGCTATGAGAGTTGGCCTTGACATCCTGTTTAAGAAAGAAGGAGTAAAGGTTGACCGTCTTCTTGGTCATGGCGGACTGTTTAAGACAAAAGGTGTTGGACAGCAGATCCTTGCAGATGCTGTAAATGCCCCGGTTTCTGTTATGGAGACTGCCGGTGAAGGCGGTGCATGGGGAATTGCAGTGCTCGCTTCCTATCTTGTAAACAAAGAGGAGAATGAGACCCTGGAAGACTTCCTGGATACCAAGGTATTTGCAGGAAATCAGGGAAGCACCCTGAATCCGGATCCGGAGGGGGTAGAAGGCTTTAATATGTTCATGGAAAGATATATGAAAGGCCTGCCGATCGAGCGCGCAGCTGTGGACTCCAAAATCTGGTAAGTGGCTTGAAATGAGGCGGAGATGCCTCAGATCATTCCCGCAATCTGCACGCGAAAAAAGTTCTGTGCAGTTATAAAACGAAATAAGTGAGAACGGATGGATTTTTCTCTCAGTTAAAAACGGAGACCTTTCTCATACCAGAATGTGAATTTTTTCAGGATACTGGTATGGGGAGGGTCTTTTATGTTATAATACTGAGCATTGACAGACAAACATGCTCTGGAGCCTGTTTGAAAAATAAAGGAGATACACATGGTTTTCAGCTCGATGCTCTTTCTATGGATCTTTCTGCCCTTAGTACTGGCAGCATATTATATAAGTCCCGGAAAAATCCGAAATGGAATCCTGGTATTTTTCAGTCTGCTTTTTTATGCATGGGGAGAGCCGCTTTATGTTTTCCTTATGCTGTTTTCCGTGTCGGTGAATTTTACCGGCGGAATTCTGATTGAAAAATATCAGACCAGGAAAAAAAAGATTCTTGTGGCAACTCTGATTATTAATCTGGGGGTGCTGGGATATTTTAAGTATTTTGGCACTCTGACAGAAGCCATAACCGGACTTTTTTCAGCAGATGGAACAGGAACCACTCTTTTTCAGGTGGCGCTTCCAATCGGAATTTCTTTTTATACTTTCCAGGCGTTGTCCTATGTGATTGATGTGTACAGGGGAGAGGTGCCGGCACAGCACAATTTCTGGCATATGCTTTTGTATATTTCCTTTTTTCCACAGCTGATCGCAGGACCTATTGTAAAATATCGCGACATTGCAGCTCAGATTACAGGAAGAAAAGAGACTATCCGAAAATTTGCAGCCGGGATAATGCGTTTTTGCTGGGGACTTGGGAAAAAGGTTCTTCTTGCCAATTCCTTTGCCCGTGTGGTGGATGAAATTTTTAAATATGGTCCATATGCGGTATCCAGGAAGGCTCTGTGGCTGGGCGCAATTCTTTACATGATGCAGATTTATTACGATTTTTCCGGATATTCCGATATGGCCATTGGTCTTGGAAAAATGTTCGGATTTGAATTCCAGGAGAATTTCAATTATCCCTATACAGCTGGTTCTGTGCAGGAATTCTGGCACAGATGGCATATTTCCCTGTCTTCCTGGTTTCGCGATTATGTCTATATTCCTCTGGGAGGAAATCGCAAAGGCGCGGCATGCACCTATCGAAACCTGCTTATCGTATTTTTCCTTACCGGAATGTGGCATGGGGCTGGAATAGCGTTTATCCTCTGGGGGCTTTATCATGGCCTTTTTCTTATACTGGAACGTGTGTGGCTTGGAAAAAAACTGGAAAAACTGCCTGGAATTGTGGGCTGGGGCTACACGGTGATCGCGGTGTTTTTTGGATGGATTCTGTTCCGGGCAGAAAATATTTCCCTGTTTTTCACTTATGTGAGAAATATGTTTGTGGCACATGGAGGAACCATTCTTCTTTCTGCATATCTTGACAGCAAAATGATCTTTCTGATCGTTATGGGTGTTTTATTTGCAGGAGTTTTGCAGAAGATATATGAGAAGGTCCGGGTACATTCCGCTGGAAAAATCCCTGCCAATGGAATGGTGACAGTTCCGAGAATGATCGCCTGTCTGGTGATTTTCTGGCTGAGTGTGGCGGCACTTGTAAATAACAGCTATAACCCGTTTATTTATTTCAGATTTTAACAGGAAGCATATGAGAAAACAGAAAATTCTGATCGTATTATTTGCAGGAAGTCTGGTTCTGCCAGGAGTGGTGTGGGCTGGATTTTCCGGCAGATTTGATACGGAAAACAATGAAAACAGAAAACTGGCTGAATTTCCGGAGGTGAATCTGGAATCTCTGGGAGACTTCCCGGAGCAGTTTGAGGCGTATTATAAGGATCATGTGCCCTTCAAAAATGACCTGGTGAAGTTCTGCAATTTTATTGATACGGAATTTTTCCGCAATACAAAGATTGGGGATGTGGTGATCGGAGAAGATAACTGGCTGTTTTACCTGCCGGAAAGGGAGGGAGAAAATGCCATGGCAGATTACCAGAAAACCAATGTGTATACACTGGAACAAAGTGCGGAAATTGCATCCGGAATTGCGAAAGTGCGGGACTGGTTTCTGGACAGGGGTGTGGAACAATTCCATTACTACGTGGCTCCCAACAAAGAGACACTTTATTCGAAGTATATGCCAGAGAAGCCAAAGGTGATTGGAATCGGGGATTCCAGAATGGAGACTTTTGCAAAATATATGAAAGAAAATTCCGACGTGGAATTTGATTTTCTGGCAGATTATCTGAGGGAGTTTACTGAAAAATACCAGCTGTTCCGAAAATATGATACTCACATGAACAATTTAGGCGGATATATTACCAACGAGAAAATTGTACAGGATATGACAGGTGAAAGTCTGCCAATCGAAGACATTCAGGTTATGATCGGGACTAAGCCTTGCAGGGGGGATCTGTCCAGGATGATCGGGCGATATAAAGAGTTGGATGATGACAGGGAATATGGGTTGAAGTATTTTCACGATGGTATCCGTTACAAGGTGAAAAAAGAGGAGAGCGAAGGCGGTGAGGAGATCCTGAAAGTGTTTAAATCCAATTCGGATAATGAGAAAACTTTAATGGTGATCGGGGATTCTTTTCGCCTCCGCCTTGAAAAATACATGCCCTATCGCTATCAGAAAACCATATTTGTGAGAATTGATGACTTTGACCAGGAGCTTTTGGATAAATATGAACCGGATGACGTGATTGTGATTACTGTTGAGCGTGACCAGAGGTATATGGAAAAACTGGATAGTTATATTATACAGGACAGTGGAGAGTAAATGGTACAATATGATATATCAGAGCCTGTCCGGAATTATAGGATTTGTTTGTGGGAAAAATTTTTGTTTTATTGGTCACAGATGGAACAGTAACCACTTTTTTGTCACGGGAATCGTCAGAATATTTATGGGTTATTGACAATAAGTTCGGCAAATGCTATTCTGATATTAACTTGTTTTGTCAGATATGTCTGTTATGGAACTTTGTATAGTCCGTGACGGATCGTTGACAGAAACTGGTTGCTTAACTGGTAATGAGAGCAGTTGGGAATTACCAGCAAACAGCAACGGGAAGATTGCAGAATCCGTAAGGATTTATACCAAAGGAGGATCTTATGAAGAGAAAGAAAATTACCGCAATTTTGTTAGCATCCCTTATGGGAATCAGTGCAGTACCGGCTACCACATGGGCAGCAGATTCTTACAAGGAAACTGAGAAAGCAGCCTTTGCCAAAATGATCGAGGAATTTGGTGCTGATTACGCAAAGAGCCTTTCTGAAATGGATACAGAAGAAGTTAAGGGAAATGCGGAAATAAAGGTAAGTCTGGAAGATGGTGGAAAAGCAATTCTGGGAATGCTTTCTCCTGTGGATATCTCCTGGCTGGCGGATGCTTCCATCAGTGGAAATGTAAGCATGTCTGATAAGTCCATGACTGAGTTTATGGATGTGAATGTAAATGGAACCAAGATCTGTACAATAGAATATTATTTTGATACAGAGAATTCTGAAATTTATATGAGAATTCCGGAGCTGAGTGATGGCTATATTAAAATGAATATGGAGCAGATGACTCAGGAAGCAGTGGAAGAGGCAGATCAGGAACTGGATTCTTCCTTTACCACGAGTCTTGATCTGGCAGATAGCATGAACAGCTATTTTTCCACTCTGGAGAACCTTCCGGAAGCAGACTTAGTGACATCTATTCTTACAAGATACACAGATATTATTTTTGATAATGTTGCAGATGCTGAGAATCCTGGAGCACAGGAAGCTGTTGCAGGAGATGTAAGTCAGGAGCTTAGCGTTCTGGAAGGACATGTTACACAGGCAGAGGCACTTCCAATGTTCCAGCAGATTCTGGATACAGCCAAGTCTGATGAAGAACTGAAGGGGCTTATTGAGACCTGGACAGAAGCCATGAATGATCCAGATTATACTTATGAGACTTTCCTGGAAGCAATCGAGGATATGGAGAAAGATCTGGATACAGAAGCTGATGAGACTGACGAGTCCGGATTTATTTTAAGGGCATGGGTTGACAGTGACGGAGAGGTTGTTGGACGCCAGTTCCTTCTGAATGATGATGAGCAGGAGGAAGAGCTTTTCGGATATCTGTGTACAGCGGATGGAGATAAGAGAGGATTTTCCATGCAGCTGGGTTCCGGAGATGACAAGGTTGCAATTGAAGGAAGCGGTGAGCTGAAAGGTGACCTGTTAAGCGGAACTTACACGATTTCTTCCGGTGAAGCGGATGCAGCTGTGATTGATGTTACAGATTATGATACCAAGGCAGTACAGGACGGAATCTGGAAGGGAACTTACACAATTTCCGGTGCGCCTGTGGAAGATGAAGATGGAAATTCCTATGATCCATTTGGTGGAATGCAGTTGATCTTTACAGCCGATGGTGCAGATGAGGACAGCATTGACTGGAATCTTGCTATTGCAGCAGGTGGTGCAACTCTTGGTTCAGTTTCTCTGACAGGCGGCAATGGCGGTGAGGCACTTGCAGCAGTTGATGTTGCTTCCCTGACAGATGTTTATGATTTCAGTAATGATGATGAAATTGAAGCTTATACAGCTTCCATGAATATGGATGCAATCACAGAGAATCTGACCAGCGCAGGCATGCCTGAGGGATGGCTGGACGATGTGATCGCTGCTACAGGCGACAGCGATATTGAGAGTACGGAGACAGATGGTGTTGCTGAGTCCGAAGAGCAGACAGATATGGCTGGAGATACACTGGATGACAGTGAGACACCGGCAGCTTAATCAGTAATTTATGCGAGCAGGCAGCCGCATAATAATTACCTGCAGCAAGGCAAATACAGCGGGGCAGACGAAGTAATTTGTCTGCCCCGAATTTTTTATAACCAGAAAGCAAATGCTTAGTGAGTTCTGTACATCACGGAGCGTGTAACTGTGAAAGTACTGAACCGTTACGATTTTTTTATTGAAATGAGGGGGGAGAAGGAATTGAAAAAAAGAAGCTTTGGGATTATCTGTTTTCTGTTTTTGATATTTACCATGTGTTCCTCTTCGGTGTGGGCCGCTTCTTATGTGAAGGCTTCCAATACGACTGTGAGTATCACTTCGAAAAAGCATGGCTGGGCGAAGCGGGGAAAAGACTATTATTTTTATAATTCCAAGGGAAAACTGCTTTGGGGAAAAATTACCTACAAAGGTCAGCGTTATTACAGCACAAAGAATGGAAAACGCTATACAGGCTGGCTGAAATCAGGCGGGAAACGGTATTATTACAACCGGAAGAATGGCATTATGTTCCGCAACCGATGGGCTACAGGAACGAAATACTCTTATTATTTCAATAAGTCAGGTGTGGCAATTGCCAACCGCTGGCTGAGCTACGGAGGAAAGCGATATTATTTCCTTCCTAATTCCAGAATGGCAACAGGATGGCAGAAAATTGGTGAATATCGTTATTATTTTGATAAGAAAACAGGTGCTTTGTATACAAATGTGTGGGTGGGAAAATATTATGTAAATGATAGCGGGAGAAGAACCGGACAGACCAGACCGGATGTGAAGGTGAATGATAACCGCTATACATATAAAAGCAGCTCTCTTAATATTGATCTGCGCAGAAAATCCACACATAATGTTCCTTACTGGGTAGCGCTGATAAAAATCAAAAATTCCGGACAGCTGAAATCCGCTTTATCTTATGGAACCTATGGTGGTGCCAGACAGACTACCTCCGGTGCGGTTTCTGGTAATGGGGGTATTATCGGAGTGAATGGAAGTGCGTTTAGTTACCAGACAGGGCGGCCGTCACCTCTTGGAATGTGCATCAAGAATGGTGTGATTTATGGAAATTATGAGACCAGTTACAGTGTAATGGCTGTAAAGTATGATGGCACTATTTATACACCAGAGCAGGGATTGAAAGGCGAAGCTCTTCTGGAAGAGGGGGTAAAAGATACCTATAATTTTGGCCCAATCCTGATCAAAGATGGACAGGCCCAGCCGGCCTGGTCAGAAACAGCCAAATATTATCCGAGAACTGCTGTGGGAATGGTGAAACCTGGCATTTATGTGCTTCTTGTCACCGACACTGGCAGTTACGCCGGTCTGAACCACTGGGATCTTGTTAATATCTTCAATAGCTATGGCTGTCAGTACGCCTACAACCTGGACGGCGGCGGCTCCGCCACATTGTATTACAATGGTCAGGTCATGAATAAGCTGATTAATAATTATGAGAGACCATGTGGGGATTTTCTTTATTTTACGAATTGATGTGTTGACAATGAAAAACATTTAAGGATCATGTTGTTTGAACGACGGTAGTGTAAAACGAATTATGAAAAAAATTATCTCTTTTTTCCTTGGTGCTGACCAAGTATATTTTACTTACGGAAACCCCGTCAAGGCTGAATTTTACGGGCTTTCAGCCCGGCCTTGACTGGTTTTCCAACGTAAAATTAAGGTCACCTAAACCAAAGAAAGGGGAGGTAAAGGCTATATAGCCCAGAATCGTTGATTTTACTGGGGTTGAGCCGATTTTGGAGGTATGAAGTTGACACTACCTCATGCATTTTTGAGGTATAAATATGATATACACATACAAATATAAATCGCCGTTAGGGCGTATTTTACTGGCGGCAGATGAAGTGGGAATTACTGGTCTATGGTTTGAAGGACAGAAATATTTTGGGAATACACTTCCAGACAAGCATATTCCACAGGAAACAGAGATTCTCACGGAAGCAAAAAAATGGCTGGATGTGTATTTCTCCGGTGAAGAACCGAAATTTACGCCGCCACTCCATCCGGACGGCTCAACATTCAGACAAGCAGTGTGGAAGATTTTATTGCAGATTCCCTATGGACAGACGATCACATACGGAGAAATTGCCCGCAAAATGGCAGAGCTGAAAAATGTATCCCGCATGTCTGCCCAGGCAGTTGGAGGTGCGGTTGGACACAATGAAATTTCTATTATCATTCCCTGCCATCGTGTGATAGGCACAAATGGAAGTCTGACAGGGTATGCCGGAGGAATTGATAGAAAGCTTTCGCTGCTTGAACTGGAACACGCGGATATGAGTTATTTATTTGTTCCAAAGAAAGGGACAGCATTGTAGGAGGCAGTGATAAAACTGTCCTCATTTTGGGTTGTTTTGGAGAGCCAAGATTGGACGGAAAATAGAATCTTGGGTATATTTTGGGTACGGAAACAGAATGAAAAGGCAAATTCTCATCATATTTTATGGCGCTTATTATGAAAAAATGGTACACTATAAAAAAGCATTGAAAAGGAGATGTTGTATATGCCAGAGCTATCATTATTTTATGGGATTCGGGTAACGATGTATTATAATGACCATATGCCCCCGCATTTCCATGCAGAGTATAATGGACATAAAGCATTAGTTGATATCAACAATATACAGGTAATAAAGGGATAATTACCAAATAAGCAATTACGATTGATACTGGCGTGGTGTACAATTCACCAGGACGAATTGATGCAGAACTGGGAGCTGTCAAAGGACATGAAGCCGTTGAACAGAATTAATCCGCTTATATAATATGTGGAGGTGAACGTTTATGAATGAGTATTTTCCTACAGTTGTACAGGTGATTCCTTTGGATAATTTTCATGTACAGGTTTTTTTTGATGATGGAAAAATAGTTGATTATGATGCTACAAACGATTTAAAGGCTGAGATTATGGCACCAATGAGGGATATTGAGAACTTCAAAAATGCTTGTACGGTAATGAATGGAACGCTTGCCTGGGATATTTCTGGCAAATGGGACGAAGCTGATTGCGTAGACATTGATCCATTTACGTTATATGAACTCGAGGAAATCAATGGTATGATAGCGTGAAATGCTGTCAGTCAGAAAAATTATTCAAAGGCGATTACGTGACACTGAGAGAAGGGACGCGAGAAATGAGTAAGGAATCAAATTTCTTAATTTACTGCATGGAACGATACCGCCATTTTAAAGGACTTTCTGGAGCTGATGTGGCAAAAACTTTTGAAAAATACGGTATTTATGGGTATATTACAAAGTATTTTGATTCGTTGCATATAATGGGAGATCGTTGCATTGTACAGGACATTGACGATTATATCAGCAGTAATACAGGCAATAGTTTGGGAAGGGTATAATTTAGCTGATATTTCAAAAGATAATAAAGGATTGTAATTTGATATAGAAGATTGATTAGGGACTGGAAATTTGAATTCTGGTCTCTTTTTTTATATCTTCAAATCTGTAGCAAGGTGTAAATATTTAGATATACTCATAGAAGGGAGAATTGGAACCAGAGCAGGTTCGGAACATTATGGACAGCATGATAAGAAAATTGTATGGCATGGAACTGGAAGAACAGCATTTAACTCATTGACGTGAGAGCGAGCCCAGGCCTCAGCATCATCAACGCCATAAGTTTCTTTGATAAAAGTTTCAGTACCAAGTTTTTCTACAATCTCAGAAGTATTTTTACCATTTTTCTGAACGGATTTAATAACATAAAAAGATTTAGCATTCTTTGATGGACTAATCATTAACCTCATAAAAATAGACCTCCTAACCTTTAATACTATTATAACACAATACGGCAATACGGCATAGAAAGGAATGAAAATTTGCAAAAAAAATAAGGCCATTACTGGTCTGAGAGGGTTTTGGGGTGTCAAACTTCCGTGAATCATGTGCCATAAAGTAACACAAAAAACAACAGACAGCCGCCACAATTCCGTAATGATTGATGCTTGACAGTCTCCTGAAGGAATGCTATAATAATGCGCGTAAAATTTGAGTGGACTTTTCCGGATACGGTCATCTTTTTGCCACACAGCTATCTTGTGATAGCCGTGTGGCTTTTTTTGCTGTCTGCATCCTGGAAAATCTGGCAGAACGGAGGATGGTACTTGTATGGAAAATGATTTTTTGTCTCTTATCAAAACGCGCCGCAGCGTAAGGGCCTATCAAGCAGAACCTGTACCCGCTGAGGCTCTGGACGCTGTACTGGAAGCGGGGACTTACGTGCCTACCGGCGGCGGACGTCAATCCCCCACCATTATTGCAATTACAGACCCAAATATAGACAGGATATCGTAAAGTTAAACGCAGAAGTGATGGGGAGCAGCACAGCCCCCTACTATGGTGCGCCTGTCGTGGTTTGGGTTTTGGCAGATGGCGGTGCAAGCACCTTTGTGGAGGATGGAAGCTGCGTCCTTGAAAATATGATGCTGGCCGCCCTTGGCCTTGTAACCGTATGGATGCATCGGGAACGCGAGATTTTTGACAGCGAAAAAGGAAAGGCTCTCTTGCGGGAGTGGAAGCTGCCGGAAACCTTGCGCGGTGTCGGGGCGGTTGCATTGGGGTATCCAGCCCGGGAAGCCAGTCAACCCGCAGCACGCAAACAAAACTATATCGTTCGGATTTAATGATCCTGCTGTCCGGCGCAATTTTTTGCGCCGGACACTTTGTGGAGAGGAGGGAAAGTATGCAGACCAATAATAAAATGGCGGTCGCTCCTGTTGGAAAGCTCATCTGGCAAATGTCGATACCGCCGCTGATTTCCATGTTCCTGCAATATTCCTATAACCTGATAGACAGCGCGTTTGTGGCACGGTTGAGTGAGAATGCACTGATCGCTGTTTCTCTGGCATTCCCGATTACAACATTGATGAATGCAGCGTCTATCTGGATCGGTGTCGGCGTGAATGTGCTGATAGCAGGATATCTTGGACAGAAAAAGCAGGATGAGGCAAATGCAACTGTCACACATGGATTGTTGCTGGCCTTTGGAATAGGTGCTTTGCTCAACCTTATGTCATTACTAATTATGAAACTCTATTTTCGGGCATTCACCAATAATGAAGAAATTTATCAGCTGAGCATCGCCTATATGAGTGTGTGCTCCTTCATGCAAATTCCCAATATGGTGCATATCGCCATCCAGAAGATGATACAGGCCACCGGGAACATGGTCGCTCCCATGTGGTTCCAGATCGCGGGCGTGGTCGTCAACTTTGTGTTCGACCCCATTCTGATTTTTGGAATTGGTATTTTCCCTGCTATGGGAATCCGCGGCGCTGCGGTAGCTACCGTTGCAGGCTATCTGCTGTCCATGATTTTGGCATTTGCTTTACTGCTGGGCAAAAAGCAGAAAGTGCAGGTAAAAATCAAAGGCTTTCATTTGAAAAAGCAGATGATCTACCGTATTTTTGCCTTTGGCCTGCCATCTTTTATCATGAACGCCCTCAGTTCGTTTATGGTGACCTTTGTCAATCTGTTTTTGGTGGCGTATTCCGATACGGCGATCGCTTTCTTCGGCGCATATTTTAAGGTGCAGCAGCTGATTGTTATGACGGTAAACGGCTTGATTCAAGGCTGTTTGCCTGTCATGCGGTTTAACTACGGCGCAGGCAACAGCGAACGGCTGCATTCCGCTTTCCGATATGGAACTGTTTTGGTCACCGGCATGATGATACTGGGGACGTTGGCTGTCCTCCTCTTTCCGGCGCAGATTCTGGGATTGTTTACGGCGTCGGAAGCCATGCGCTCCTTTGGAATCTCCGCCATGCGGATCATGGCGGCAAGCTATCTGTTTTGCGGCCTCTCTACGATGATTTCCACCTATTTTCAGGCCACAGAAAAAGTAGGTTCCAGCATGGCAATCCAATTATGCAGGCAAATGCTTTTCCTTGTGCCTGCCCTGTGGTGTCTGGACAAATTGTTCCAGCTGAACGGAATCTGGCTTGCATTTCCGGTTGCGGAAACCGCCACTTTGCTCGTTGCACTTGTGATGATGGCATGGCATCGCCGCAAAAATATCTCATAACGTGTTTTGCGAAGGAGGAATTATGAACGACACTTTCATGAAAGAGAAACCGATATTGCCGCTGATTTTATCCATGTCCCTGCCGATGGTGTTATCCATGCTGGTCAACTCCCTTTACAACATTGTGGACAGCTTTTTTGTCGCGCAGATCAGCGAGGAAGCGATGACGGCGTTATCACTGGTTTACCCGGTTCAAAATTTTATCAATGCGGTTGGAATTGGGTTTGGTGTTGGGATCAACGCAGTGATTGCCTTCTATCTGGGCGCGGGAGATCACGAAAAAGCAGATCAGGCTGCCACACAGGGACTTGTGCTTGCCGTGATTCATGGCGTTGTTATGACAGTCTGCTGTATCGCAATTATGCCGGTTTTTCTGCGGATGTTCACTGCATCCGAAGCGGTCATTGAACTTGGCGTCCGCTATTCTGCCGTTGCGTTCGCCTTTACACTCATTGTTACCGTCAGCATGGTGTTTGAGAAACTGTTCCAGGCAGTAGGAAACATGAAAACGACCATGATCAGCCTGATGTGCGGGTGCATCACAAATATTGTCTTGGACCCCGTTCTGATTTTTGGCTATGGCCCATTCCCGGAAATGGGGATTGAAGGCGCAGCGCTGGCCACCGGCATCGGGCAGGCCCTGACGCTTGCGATTTATCTGGTCATCTACTTTGTGCGGTCCATTCGCGTGCATATCCGCAGGCAGCACATTCTGCCCGGCAAAAAGATGGTCATAAAGCTGTATTCCATCGGCATTCCCGCAACCCTGAATCTTGCACTTCCGTCACTTTTGATTTCGGCGCTCAATGCGATTTTGGCCGCCTATTCCGAGGTGTATATCCTGGTTTTGGGGATCTATTACAAATTGCAGACCTTCATCTATCTGCCGGCGAATGGCATTGTGCAGGGGATGCGCCCTTTGATCGGCTATAACTACGGCGCTGGCGAGAGTAAAAGGGTCAGTCAGATTTATCAGATCGTCCTGTGCATGAACGGTATCATTATGGTGCTTGGGACCGCAATATGCCTGCTGATTCCCGGCCAGTTGATGGGGCTGTTTACCCACACAGAAGCGACGATCCAGGCCGGGAAAACCGCCCTGCGCATCATTGGGGCCGGATTTATCGTCTCGGCGGTTTCTGTTACCTCTTCCGGCGCATTGGAGGGACTGAGGAAAGGCACGCCCTCCTTGCTGATTTCCCTTTGCCGGTATGTGGTGGTCATCCTACCAGCTGCGTTTTGGCTCAGCAGGCTTTTCGGCGCCGTCGGCGTCTGGCATGCGTTTTGGGTCACAGAAGTGATCGCCGCGGTCATTTCCCTTATCATTTACCGCAAGGCGATTGCAAAACCTGTGACGACGGCCCGAAAGGAATGAATGCCGTCCTGTTCGACTGCGCCGGATAAATTTCTGCTTCTCTAAGGTGAACGGCATATCTGGTGCTAGAATATAAATAGTACAAGTCAAAATGAGAATCCCTAATTACAAATTTTATGGTACTATGTAGTTACCGCACTGAAGGAGGATCTCATTATGGCAAAGCACTATGACAAACAATTTAAATTGGATGCAATCCGGTATTATCATGATCACAGAGAATTAGGATTGCAGGGTTGCGCTTCAAACTTAGGAATCAGTCATCAGACACTGTCTCGCTGGCAGAAAGAACTGCGTGATACCGGAGACATTGAGAGCCGTGGTTCTGGCAACTATGTTTCTGATGAAGCAAAGGAAATTGCACGTTTAAAGCGTGAACTACGTGATGCGCAGGATGCACTTGATGTATTAAAAAAAGCCATCAACATTCTGGGAAAATGACGGAAGCCATTTACCTCGAAGTTACTGAGAGGGCAGAAGCAGCCCACAAGGCTAAACGCCGTGTTTCTGTCTCCGGAATGTTGAAAATACTTGGCGTTTCACGTTCTGGCTATCGCGCATGGTTGAAACATGTTCCTTCCAATGCTGAAAAGCGTCGGGAATCAGTAAAAGCCAAAATCAAGGATATTTACGATAAATCTAAACAGAATTACGGTGCTCCCAAAATCACACAAGTGTTACGCAAAACAGGAGAAACTATTTCTGAGCGTACTGTTGGGCAGTACATGAAACAAATGGGCATTAAGGCTCAGTGGGTAAAGCCGTGGACAATCACCACAAGAGACTCCGATTTCAGTAGCAAACTTCAAAACATCCTTGATGAACAATTTAATCCAGAACGGCCAAATGCAGTTTGGTGTTCTGACATTACCTATATCTGGACGATAGATGGCTTCGTCTATTTGACCAGTATTATGGATTTATATTCCAGAAAAATCATTGCCTGGACATTGTCAAATACATTGGAAGTGTCCTGCGTGATTGAAACAATAAACAAAGCCAAGGCAAAACGAAAAATTGAAGAACCATTGATTATGCATTCCGATCGCGGCGTACAGTATGTTTCAAAGGAATACAAACGTGTCACTGCAAACATGCAGTGCAGTTATTCTAAAAAGGCTTATCCATGGGATAATGCCTGCATTGAATCATTTCATTCACTGATCAAGCGCGAATGGCTGAATCGCTTCAAAATCCGCGACTATAATCATGCATATCGCTTGGTATTCGAATATCTGGAGGCATTCTATAACACCAAGCGAATCCATAGTCATTGCGATTACATGTCACCAAATGACTACGAAGAACTATACCGTAGATTGCAACAGAACGAAGAGCCAATGGCAAGTTAAGATGGGGAAAACCTCATTTTAACTTGTACTAAATCTTGACATAGTACCACTGTTTTTGAAGAATTTGAGTGAGGGTGGTTAAAAGCTGCCCTCATTTTTGCGTCGGAGGAAACTGATTTGGGTACTTGAAATGCAATCTTGGGTATATTTTGGGTACGGAGGGTAAATGTTACAGAAATATTACGAGAATTGTGAACCCCAAAACCCAGCAAACCCTTATAAATCCAAAGAGAAACACCCGGTAGGGGAGCTACCGGGTATTTCGAGGGGAGTATAAATAATTAAATAAGGGGTTATGTAAAAAAATTTTTGAAGGGTAAATTCTTTTACAAAGCCAATTATAATATAAATTGGAAAAAAAAGCAATATCATTTTGATGAATATTCTTTCTGCAATTGGTTACAATACACAAAGTAATCTGAAAACAGCTGCTGGGTGCGGAACAGAACGCGAACAGCGGCATTCAACAGGAGGAATACTCAAATGGCAAAAAATTATGAGTCTGAAAACAAGAACAGCAAAAATTCAACAAACAGATCTTATGAAAATGAGATGAATTCTCAGGATTGCAAGAATTCTTACTCAAAAAACAGCAGCAAAAACAAGAGTCGTAATTCTTACGAGTCTGGGGAAGATACTACTTCCAGATATTAAAATATTTTAAGAAAGGGCGCAGGGTCTGTTGACTCTGCGCCCATGTTGGGAGGTTTAATGTATGCCGGAGGTTTTTGATGAGCAATGCGGAAGAAAATCCAGAGCCTTTTTCAGACACGCTCTAACGTTGCACGCGTCCTGCACCGTCGCTTTCAATCATGGAAAGAACTTATGATTCAGTAATATATTTAAGCCAGTGCTTTCATTACTTCATACGCACCATTTTCACGGATCTGAGTTAAGTAATTGCATACAGCAGCTTCAAATCCGGAAATCTGTGTCAGATTTTCGCCCCAGAAGGAAGTATTGGTGCAGACTGCATGAACAAGATCCGCTGCGGAATCATCTTTATGTGCAAGGTAGAATTCAAGAACTGCCTTGTCATCTTTTACAGTGTATTCATTAGCTGCTCTTTTTGCTGTAAGTCCGTCTTCGCTCATAGCATAGCCGTTATAGAATGCAATGTAGAAGGCGAAAGAAGCTGTGATGCATGCAGGAAGTGTACCTTTGCGTTCAACATATTTTTTGAGTGACGGCATAACACGTGCTTTCCATTTGGATGTAGAGTTCAGAGAAATGGAAAGAAGAGCGTGATCGATAAATGGGTTTTTGAAACGTTCTGTAACAGCAGCGGCAAAATCTTTGAGCTCTGCTTTGGGGAGATCCAGAGTAGGAATGATCTCATCATAAATAATTTTGTTCATAAATCCACAGATCACATCGTCGTTCATGCAGTCTCTTACAATATCCTGTCCTGCAAGATATGCACCCAGTACAAAGGAGGTATGTGCGCCGTTTAAGATACGTACTTTTCTCTGTTTGTATGGTTTGTGATTGTCAGTGATCAGGATTGGAAGGTTCGCTTTGTCAACCGGGAATTCGTCTTTGATTGACTGAGGTCCTTCGATTACCCAGAAGCCGAAGATTTCACCTGTGTCGATCAGGTTATCTTTATAGCCAAGTTCTTCACAGATTGCAGCAGCTTCATTTCTTGGATAACCTGTTACAATACGGTCTACAAGTGTAGAGCAGAAGATGTTTTCAGCTTTGATCCAGTTGATAAAGTCTTCACCAAGATTCCACTGTTCAGCATATTTTAATACACATTTTTCAAGCTCTTTTCCATTATCATCGATCAGCTCACAGGAAAGAATGATAAATCCTTTGCCGGCTTCCTGACCGAATTTCTGGAAACGGCGATACATAAATTGAGTAAGTTTTCCAGGATAGCTGCCAGCCGGAACATCAGTAAACTGACAGGAAGAATCATAAGTAATTCCGGCTTCTGTTGTATTACATGCGATAAAACGGAGGTCCGGGTTATCTGCACATGCGAGAACTGCTTCAAAATCCTTATATGGATTGAGACAACGGCTTACACAGGAGATAACACGCTTTTTATTTATTTTTTTGCCATCCTGGAATCCACGGAGAAATAAGGTATAAAGACCCTCTTGTTCGTTGAACCTGTCATCGAGATCTGGAGCGATTGGCTGGCACAGAACAACTTTGGAGTTGAATCCGGCTTTTTCGTTTAACTCATCTATAAAATAATCTACAAATGCACGGAGGAAGTTTCCTTCACCAAACTGAAGTACACGTTCCGGCGCTGATTCAAGAAGGTATCCATCATAGCCCTGTTCTTTTAAAACAGCATAAGATAATTTTTTCATTTTCATTTTTCCTCATATATAATGATATGAGTGTTAAAAGGTCTTTTGACACTCATTTGATATCCGGATTGCTACGCAGCTACGCTGCTTCCGCAATTCGATTTATGTTTTATAAAGTAACGCCCTGTTTGAAGATTGCCATATCATGGAAACCTGCTTCTTCGGATTTTGATTTCTTTCCGGATGCAATCTCAAGGACAAAATCCAGAAGATTTTCTGAAAGCTCATCAAGAGGAGTATCATTTACCATGACTCCACAGTTGAAATCAATCCAGTTCTGCTTCTTTTTTGCAAGCTGGTTATTTGTGGAGATTTTTACTGTAGGTACAGGACTTGCAAATGGTGTTCCGCGTCCGGTGGTAAAAAGTACAATGTGTGCACCGGATGCAGCAAGGGCAGTAGAGGCGACAAGATCATTGCCAGGTGCACTCAGCAGGTTTAATCCTTTTTCCTTTACAGGTTCTCCATAAGAAAGAACTCCCATGACAGGTGCACTTCCGGATTTTTGCGTACATCCGAGAGATTTATCTTCCAGACTGGAAATACCGCCTTTTTTGTTTCCAGGAGAAGGATTTTCATAAATGGTCTGGTTGTGACTTTTAAAATAGTTTTTGAAATCGTTGACAAGGGCAACTGTCTGGTTGAACAGATCTTCTGTCTCGCAGCGGTTCATAAGTAATTCCTCAGCACCGAACATTTCAGGAACTTCTGTAAGAATTGTAGATCCTCCCATAGAAATCAGTTTGTCAGAAAATGCACCAACAGTAGGGTTTGCCGTGATTCCGGACAAACCATCAGAGCCGCCGCATTTCATACCGATCACCAGTTCAGATGCACGGATTGGTTCACGTTTAAATGAGGAGGCATAGGAAATCAGTTCTTTGACAATTTCAATACCATCACGGATCTCATCTTCGCATTCCTGGGCAACGAGAAAACGTACACGCTCAGGATCATAGTCCCCGATAAATTTCTTTAATTCATCGATGTTGCTGTTTTCGCAGCCAAGTCCAAGAACCAGAACACCGCCTGCATTAGGATGGTTCACTAAATCAGCAAGAATCTGACGTGTGTTATTCTGATCATCACCCATCTGGGAACATCCGTAAGGATGTGGAAAAGCACAGACACCATCAATCTGGTCTGTCATGTACTTCTGTGTGGCTCGTTCAATAGCAGATGCCACATTGTTAACGCAGCCTACTGTAGGAATGATCCAGATTTCATTGCGTACACCAACACCACCGTTTTTTCTGCGATAGCCCTGGAAGAACTTTGGCTCCCGGTGTGGAAGCTCTGTGATAGTTTTGTTATATGTATAAGTAAGAAGATCTCCCAGCCCTGTTTTTAAATTGTGAGTATGAATCCAGGAACCTGCAGGAATTTCTGCGGTTGCACGTCCAATGGGATTACCATATTTAATAATGGAATCACCAGGCTTGAGACTTTTTAATGCAAACTTGTGTCCCTGCATGATTTCTTCTGTAAGAGTGAGTGTGGAGTTATCAAGTTTGATCACAGTGCCTTTCGCCAGAGGCTGAAGCGCAACGGCTACATTATCTGAAGGATTAATTTTAATAAAAGATTTCAAGAAATCAACAACCTCCTTTATGTGAAAATAATGTATGTAAGAGCTTACATACAAATTACATCAACAAAACGGGAACGTCAATAGGAAATGGAAAAAAAGCTGAAAATGGTAAAAATACACAATGTGTAGTGCGAAAATTTGTCTGTTCTGCAAATACTTCGTGAATTGAAAATGATACTTATTTGTCGTATACTGTAAATAAAATGTAAGACCTTACATTTGTTGAAACGGATAGAAAGGAGAGGAGAATTATTTTATGAAAGCATTTATGGACAAAGATTTTTTACTTTCAACAGAAACTTCAAAAAAGTTATTTCATGAGTATGCAGAGACAATGCCAATTGTAGATTACCATTGCCATATCAATCCCCAGGAAATTGCAGAGGATCGTAAGTTTGAGAATATTACCCAGGTGTGGCTTGGTGGCGATCATTATAAATGGCGTCAGATGAGATCAAATGGAGTAGATGAGTACTACATTACAGGTGGTGCCAGTGATCGTGAAAAATTCCAGAAATGGGCAGAAACTCTTGGGAAAGCAATCGGAAATCCGCTCTATCACTGGAGCCATCTGGAATTGCAGAGATATTTCGGATATACAGGATATCTGAACGGAGATACAGCTGAAGAAGTGTGGAACCTGTGCAACAAAAAGCTTCAGGAAGATGATATGTCTGTAAGAAACATTATCCGCAAGTCCAATGTAAAATTAATCTGCACAACAGATGATCCGGTAGATGATCTGAAATGGCATAAAGTTCTTGCAGAGGATGACAGCTTTGAGGTGAAAGTGCTTCCTGCATGGCGTCCGGACAAGGCAATGAATCTGGAAAAACCGGAATATCCGGAATACATGAAAAAGCTTTCACGGGTCAGTGGCGTTGAAATTGCTGATTTCGCAGATCTGAAAGAAGCCCTTCTTAAGAGAATGGAATTCTTTGCACAGATGGGATGCAGCGTATCTGACCATGCACTGGAATATGTTATGTATGCGCCTGCAGCAGAAGAAAAAGTAAATGAGATCTTTAAAAAGAGACTGAATGGCGAAAGCATTTCAAGAGAAGAAGAAATGATCTTCAAGACAGCTTTTATGCAGTTTGTTGGAAAAGAATATCATAAAAAGAACTGGGTAATGCAGATTCATTATGGATGCAAGAGAGACAACAATGCATTTATGTATGAGCAGCTCGGACCGGACACAGGATATGACTGTATCAATAACTATGCACCAAGTGCTCAGACAGCAGATTTCCTGAATTCTCTGATCGCATCAAATGAACTTCCAAAGACAATCCTGTACTCCCTGAATCCTAATGATAATGAAGCAATCGGAACAATCCTGGGCTGCTTCCAGGGAACAGAGGCAGCAGGAAAAATTCAGCAGGGAAGTGCATGGTGGTTCAACGATCACAAAACCGGTATGATCGCACAGATGACATCACTTGCAAATCTGGGATTGCTTGCAAACTTTGTTGGCATGCTTACTGATTCAAGAAGCTTTTTGTCCTATACCAGACATGAGTATTTCCGCAGAATTCTTTGCGAGCTTATTGGCGGATGGGTGGAAAATGGAGAATATCCGGCTGATTATAAGACTTTAAAGGAAATCGTGTGTGGAATTTCATACAATAATGCAGTAGACTATTTTGGGTTTGACCTGTAAAATGATTGATATCAGAAAGCTTATTTTCTATTATTACCAGAACGAACAGGAGAACGATAGTGAATATATATGATATTGCAAAGCTGGCAAATGTTTCCATCGCAACAGTATCCAGAGTGGTCAATAACAGTCCGAAAGTCAGCCCGAAGACAAAAGAAAAGGTTCTTGCGGTTATGAAAGAAAATGAATACACGCCGAATGCGTTTGCCAGAGGCCTTGGTCTTGGGTCGATGAAAACAGTAGGAATCATCTGTCCAAATATTGACGATATCTATATGGCAAAAGCCGTATCTTATCTGGAGCGAAATCTTCATGCTCATGGATATGACTGTATTCTTGGCTGCAGCGGATTTAAACAGGAAGAAAAGGAGGATTATGTCAGACTCCTTTTGTCTAAGAAAATAGACACGCTGATACTGGTTGGTTCTACATATGCAGGAAATGGTAAAGATGAATCTGACACAGATTATATTCGGGAGGCAGCGGAACAGGTTTCCATATTTATGATTAACGCAAAGGTTTCAGGCGATAATATTTACTGCACCTATGCGGATGATTTTCAGGCTACTTATGAAGTGACGAAAGCCTTTATTCGGAGAGGAAAAGAGAAAATTCTTTTTATGTATGATTCAGAATCCTACAGTGCCAGGCAGAAAATGGCGGGATACGAAGCTGCATTGCAGGACGCCGGATATCCCATTCGTGGAAATCTGAAATTCAAGACCAAAAATGACATTGAATATACGCGGGATATGCTGCTTGAATACAACCGGACCCTCGATTTCGACAGCGTCCTTGCAACGGAGGATGGAATTGCAATCGGAGCAGTAAAGTATGCAAAGATTAAGGGACTGGCGATTCCTGAGGAACTGGCGGTCGTCGGATATAATAACTCAATTCTTGCAATCAGCAGTGATCCTGAGCTTACATCGGTGGACAGTAAGCTGGGGGTAATGTGCAAAAAGACAGTGGAACGGATGATAGACCTTCTTGAGAGAGAAATACAAATTGAAAAGAATGTGTGTGTTCCATGCGAAATAGTCCGCAGATGTACAACGGATTTCTGATCTTGTTTCATATTTAACCGAATCAAGTAAGTCCCCTGCGGAGGTTGCGAAAAGCAATACTTAAAAAAGGTGCATTTTGGCACCTTTTTTGTATTTGCGGATATACTGATAAAAAAGGGGATTTTCCATGTTTCCTGTAGAGCCGATTTCCGGAAAAATGCTGGATTATTATGTTGGACGGAAAGATTCCTTTCTTATAGATTTAAGAAATCCGAAAGAGTACCATACCGGACATATAAAGGGAGCGGTAAATGTGCCATATGAGAAGTTTGAAGAAATGCAGACATATGATTTTCCAAAAGGGAAAATACTGGTGCTGTATTGCGACCGGGGCGGGGCAAGTCTTCAGGCGGCCAGGATTCTGGCGCGAAATGGATATAAGACAAAAACGGTGATCGGGGGAATGAAGGAGTACAGAGGGAGAAATCTGATATGCGATATATGAGAAAAAATTCAAAAGAGTACTATCTTGTAATTTCCATCAAGGCATGATAATGTAAAGAAGAAAAATGTCCTTTTCATGAGGTTATGTAAACCGAAAAGGAGAGAGACAATTCGAACACTAAAAACAGAGGAGAAACCAAGTTTATGAAATATATGTTTGCTTCTGACATCCATGGTTCTGCTTACTATTGCAGGAAAATGCTGGATGCTTTTGAGAAAGAAGGGGCAGAGCGCCTGGTTCTGCTGGGCGATCTGCTTTATCACGGACCAAGAAATGATCTGCCAAAAGAATATGCACCTAAGCAGGTAATTCCCATGCTGAATGCCATGAAAGACAAAATTTATGCTGTGCGCGGTAACTGTGAGGCAGAAGTGGATCAGATGGTTCTGGAGTTTCCGGTGATGGCAGATTACTGCATTCTGGCAATTGACGGCAAGACGTTTTATGCGACTCATGGACATGTTTATAATCAGAATAACCTGCCGCCCTTATGCGAGGGAGATATTTTGATCCATGGTCATACCCATGTGCTGAAAGCAGAGCAGATGGAGGGATACATTCTTTTGAATCCGGGTTCCGTATCCATTCCGAAAGAAGGAAATCCGCCTACCTATGCAGTGCTTGAGGACGGTGTTTTTTCCATCATGGATTTTGACGGGAATATTGTAAAAAGCATAGTTCTTTAAGAAGGGAAAAACGGTGAATGAGTACAGAAAGATTTGAACTGATCGCTCCCTGCCATTTTGGCCTGGAAGCGGTTTTGAAAAGAGAAATACTGGATCTGGGATATGAGATCAGCAAGGTGGAGGATGGCAAGGTTACTTTCCTGGCAGATGCCCAGGGAATTGCAGATGCCAATGTTTTTCTGCGCACTACAGAGCGTATTCTTCTGAAGATTGCGGAAGTGAAAGCTGAGACATTTGATGAGCTTTTCGAGGCAACGAAAGCTTTGCCATGGGAACGTTACATTCCAGCAGATGGCAAATTCTGGATTGCGAAAGCCAATTCAGTGAAGAGTAAGCTGTTCAGCCCGTCTGATATCCAGTCTATTATGAAAAAAGCCATTGTAGAGCGTCTGAAGGGCGTATATAACGTGTCCTGGTTCCCGGAGGATGGGGCAAGTTTTCCTATCCGTGTGGCGTTTATGAAGGATGTGGCAACTATTGGAATCGATACTTCCGGTGTTTCTCTTCATAAGAGAGGGTATCGTCAGATGACCGTGAAGGCACCTATTACAGAGACTCTTGCCAGCGCATTGATTATGTTAACTCCGTGGAAAAAGGACAGAAGTCTTGTGGATCCCTTTTGCGGAAGCGGTACTTTTCCAATCGAGGCAGCTATGATGGCTGCAGATATTGCACCGGGTATGAACCGTTCTTTCCTTGCCGAGGACTGGAAGCAGGTTGTGCCGAGAAGATGCTGGTATGAGGCTGTAGAAGAGGCTCAGGACAGAGTAAATCTGAAAATCGAGACAGATATTCAGGGCTATGACATAGATGCTGAGGCACTGAAGGCAGCCAGGGCAAATGCAAAAATGGCAGGGGTAGAAAGCCTGATCCATTTTCAGCAGCGTCCTGTGAAGGAGCTTCATCACCCGAAGCCTTACGGATTTATTATTACGAATCCACCTTATGGTGAGCGTCTGGAAGAAAAAGCAGCTTTGCCGCAGCTTTACCGCGAGATCGGTGAGAGCTACCGCGGCCTGGATAAGTGGTCTATGTACCTGATCACTTCTTATGACAAAGCTGAGAATGACATTGGACGCAAGGCGGATAAGAACCGTAAAATCTATAACGGAATGCTGAAAACATATTTTTACCAGTTCCTGGGACCAAAGCCTCCAAGACGTGCGGCACAGGAAAAGAAAGAGGGCACTGATAAATGAAGAAGATAATTTTTGCAACAGGAAATGCAGATAAAATGAAAGAAATCCGTAAAATCCTGGCAGATCTGGATGCAGAAGTGGTATCTATGAAAGAAGCCGGGATTCAGGCTGATATTGTGGAAGATGGCAAAACCTTTGAGGAAAACGCAGTGATCAAGGCGACTGCCATCAGCAAGCTTACCAGTGATGGCGAAATTGTACTTGCAGATGACTCGGGGCTTGAGATTGATTATCTGAATAAAGAGCCGGGAGTTTATTCTGCTCGTTATATGGGCGAGAATACAGACTATCATATTAAGAATGCAAATTTGATCCAGAGACTGGATGGCGTGCCGGATGAGCAGCGTACAGCCCGTTTTGTCTGCGCTATTGCAGCTGCCTTTCCAGACGGAAGAGTGGAAACTGTGCGTGGAACCATGGAAGGCCGTATTGGATATGAGGAAAAGGGTGCCAATGGATTTGGGTATGATCCTATCTTTTTCCTGCCGGAATATGGCTGTACATCTGCAGAGCTGTCTATGGAAGAAAAAAATAAAATCAGCCACAGAGGAAAAGCTTTGCAGGCAATAAAGGAAGAATTACGATGAAGGTGCTGGTTGTCAGTGATACTCATGGGAGAGATGAGTCACTGGAGATGGCAGTAGCTTTGGAGCAACCCTTTGACTATCTGATTCATTGCGGCGACGTGGAGGGCAGGGAATTTTTTATTGAAGCGCTGGCAGAATGTCCCTGTACCATTGTGGCAGGAAATAATGATTTTTTCAGTGATCTTCCAAGAGAGGATGAGATTTTGCTGGAAGGACATAAGATCATGGTGACTCATGGACACAATTATGGTGTGTCCATGGATCTTTATGGGGTTTCGGAAGAGGCGGCAGCCAGAGGCTGTGAGATTGTTTGCTTTGGACATACCCATAAGCCAGTGGTGGAGAAGAAAAATGGTGTACTGGTGATCAATCCGGGAAGCCTTTCTTTTCCGAGACAGGAAGGCCGCAGACCAAGTTATGCGGTGATGGAGCTGTATAAAGGGGAAGAGCCGGAAATTGAAATTCGGTATTTGTAACTGAAAATACTTGTATGTTTGACTGTGGAAATGAAATGTTTTTTGAAATATTTTTTTGAAAATAGTCGAAAAAGAGAAAAATGCAGGTGGTGGAGGGCCTGAAAACCCGCATTTTTAGCGGGTTTTCGGGAATTACATCTTTTTTCGAAAAAAATATAAAAATTTATAAAAAAGGTGTTGACAAATGGGAGACCATATAATATAATAACTCTTGCCTTGAGCGAGAGAAAAGAAATTCTTGAGAGCACAAGGAACGACAACTTCATAGAAATGATGTTGTAAGACATCGGGGTGTGGCTCAGTTTGGCTAGAGCGCCTGGTTTGGGACCAGGAGGCCGCAAGTTCGAATCTTGTCACCCCGACTGCTGTAACAACATTACCGTTTCAGCGTAAATGCGGGTGTAGTTCAATGGTAGAACACTAGCCTTCCAAGCTAGATACGTGGGTTCGATTCCCATCACCCGCTTCTCTGATGAAGAGAGATATGTGTCAGTAGCTCAGCTGGATAGAGCAACGGCCTTCTAAGCCGTGGGTCGGGGGTTCGAATCCCTTCTGACACGCTGTGGTGGGTATAGCGCAGTTGGTTAGCGCGCCAGATTGTGGCTCTGGAGGCCCAGGGTTCGAATCCCTGTATCCACCCTTTGCCTTTGGGCTATCGCCAAGCGGTAAGGCACAGCACTTTGACTGCTGCATTCGCTGGTTCGAATCCAGCTAGCCCAGTCCTATATGGAGCATTAGCTCAGTTGGTAGAGCACTTGACTTTTAATCAAGTTGTCCGGGGTTCGAATCCCCGATGCTTCACTTGCGAATGAGAACCGGAAGCCTTATGATTAGGGCATTCCGGTTTTTTAAATAATATATATGCGGATGTGGCGGAATTGGCAGACGCGCCAGATTTAGGTTCTGGTGTTTACGACGTGCAGGTTCAAGTCCTGTCATCCGCAGGAAATGAGGAATGATCTGGATCGGATTTTCGAGATGAAAATTAGATCTGGGTCATTTTTTTAATTTGTTTGTTGCTGTTCACTGGTAACGTTCCGCGAGGTGTTTTTTGTGAACAAAGTTCACAGAAAACCCGAGAGTTAAGTTTGCGCAGCAAACGCTACTTCTTGTGCTTGTCACAAGAAGGTTCGTCTTTCTGTGCATCGCGAAGCGCGTTACTGTGAACGGAGTGAACAGTAATGCCTTGATTTTACAGGACGGATTTGTTATAGTTTACACAACGAAGAAGCATGGAGGAATAATATGGACGTTATTCAGTTTCAGGAGAAATTAAGGAATATTTGTGAGCTTGGAAAGCAGAATGGAAATATGCTGACGCATGAGCAGATTCGGGAGCATTTTGCAAGTACTGATCTTGAGACCAGTCAGATGTTAAAGGTACTGCAGTATCTGAAACTGCAGGGAATTATGATAGAGGGAGACACTGCCCCGGTGGAGACAGAGGAAGTGGGTGAGACGGAACCGGAGTCAAAAGGAACCAGCACCCCGCTTACTTCAGAGGAAGAAGCATATCTGAAGGATTACCTGGCAGAGGTAAGCAACGGTAAGGAAGTAAGTCCGGAGATGCTTCACACACTGTTTGAGAATCTGGCAGATGGGGATGCCATTGCAGAGGCAGCTCTTACCAGCATTTATCTGCCGGTAGCGGCAAATATGGCCGCAGATATGAACTGTACAGAGATTCAACTTGCAGATTTGATTCAGGAGGCGAATGTGGTGCTGCTCACGGCTCTTTCCGACCCGGAGACAGAACGTAAAGATGATGCTTGGCTACGTCTTCAGCTTCGCAAGGGAATCATCGCTGCCATTGAGGAGCAGACACAGCAGAAATTCCAGGATGATTGTCTGGTAACGAAGGTGGAGAAACTGGAATCGGCAGTGAAGGATCTGACGGACGATGACGGGGAGAACCGTTTTACCATTGATGAGCTGGCGGTTATTCTCGATATGAATGTGGATGAGATCCGGGATATTCTGCGTCTTACAGGAGACGATAAATAATTATGGCAAGTGAAATTCCGGGAAAATTATGGAGATAAGGCTATCCTGTCGGAAATGAAAACAATGCTGCAGAATTGATGGAAACACCGGAGGTGATTTAAAAGTAAAAATCATCTCTGGTGTTTTTTTGTCTTTTCTGGATGTTTTGAAATTTACATTGAAATTTCACTGTACAAGTGTTACTATCATAAATAATAATCAAAATATTTTTGCGTACAATAAATATTATTTGATAAATGAAAGGAGGATATATATGAATTTGGAAAAATATCAGCAGTATTCCAGAATTGCAAGAGGTTTGGAAAAGGCAGACCTGGTATTGAAGGATGCGAGGATTGTGAATGTTTTTACGGAAGAGATCATCCGCGGAGACATTGCCATACAGGATGGGATTATAGCAGGAATTGGAAGCTTCCATGGGAAAGAAGAACGTGATCTGGCCGGCAGATATGTATGTCCGGGATTTATTGACAGCCATCTTCATCTGGAATCTACACTGGTTACACCGGCTGAACTGGTAACAGCTGCCTCCAGGCACGGAACCACTACTTTTATCGTGGATCCCCATGAATCAGCCAATGTGTCCGGTTTGGCAGGAATTGATTATATTCTGGATCAAACCGAAGATGTGAAAGCAAATGTATATGTGATGATGCCATCCTGTGTTCCTGCTACTGCCATTGATGATAATGGATGCACTCTTACTGCTGAAGATATGGTTCCTTACCTTCATAACAGCCGGATTCTTGGACTTGGAGAAGTAATGGACAGCATTTCTGTGGTACAGGGCGAGAAAAGCATGCATGACAAGCTAGAACTGTTTGAGGGCAGAATCCGTGATGGCCACGCTCCGTTTCTGGAAGAGGGAGATCTTCAGGCATATGCTATGGCAGGGATTGCTACAGACCATGAGTGCAGCTTCTTTGATTATGCCATGCGAGAACGGCGGAACGGTCTTACCATTCTTGTAAGGGAAGGCAGCGCTGCCCGAAATCTTGAGGCACTTGTGGGCGGTCTGGTACAGAGACACATGAATGGTGACGGATTCTGCTTCTGCACAGATGACAAGCATATTGAGGATATCCAGCGGGAAGGGCATATTGACCATAACGTGCGAAAAGCTATCCGTCTTGGCATGAATCCGATTTCTGCCATTAAGATGGCAACCATCAATGCGGCGGACTGTTATGGGCTGAAAGACAAAGGTGCAGTGGCACCCGGCAGGCAGGCAGATCTTTTGGTTCTTTCGGATCTTGTCAGTGTGACCATAGAAGACGTGTACTTTAAGGGGCAATTGGTGGATAAAAATGCAAAGATTGTTATAAAGCCGTGTGCCCCTGAATTGAAAAATACAGTGCATGTGGCTGAATTTTCCAGAGAGGCATTTCAGCTGGAGTCTGCAGATGGAATCTTTCCGGTGATTCTGGCAGAAGAAGGACAGATTACTACCAGAAAGGGAACTCTGAAAGCAGGGGATGGTCCCTGCAAATTCCAGTCCGATGACGATTATCAGAAGATTGCAGTTGTAGAACGTCATAAGATGACGGGTAAAATCGGCTGTGGCGTGATCGGAGGTTTTGGTATCCGTGGTGGAGCAATTGCGTCCAGTGTATCCCATGATTCCCACAATATTATTGTGATCGGAGATAATGATGAGGACATGGAGCTTGCTGTGCGGGAACTGATGCGTACTCAGGGAGGCTATACGATCGTAGAGAATCATAAAGTATTTGACACTCTTGCCCTTCCTGTAATGGGACTGATGAGTGATAATGGTTTTGAGAAAGACAATGAGACTCTTGGGCGAATGATCCATAAAGCTCATGAAATGGGTGTGAAAGACGGTCATGATCCGTTTATTACGCTGTCCTTTATGGCTTTGCCGGTTATTCCGCAGATCCGAATTACACCGAGAGGCGTTTTTGATGTGGAAGCGTGGAAGTTTTTATAAGATACCAGGATTGCGGGAGTGCAATACACGAGACGGTTGTCTTGTTTTGAACGAAACCCCGAAACCTATTTAAGAACTGTGACGGAATATAAACCCGTAGATTTTCAGCCCTCTGCCTTTTCATTGGCAGAGGGCCGTTTTTTGCTTAACAGTTATTGAGCATCCCTTAATTGCTCTACAACACTGCATTTCGCTGCGTTGTCATACATCATGCAAGGAATCAGCCACCCCAGCAGAAGAAATACCGGAATTGTCAGCAGGACAGGCAGAATGGTGAATCGATACTCAAAGAACCAGAACATACTGCCCAGCATTTTTCCCGCAAGAGGTCCCACCGCCAGCGACAAAATAAAGGCCGCCGCTACAGAAGACATTGCGTAAAACAACCCCTCGTAGATCAGCATGGTTTTGAGCTGCCGGTTCGTCATTCCTACAGCCTGAAGCACAGCAAATTCACGGCGGCGGGAAAGAATACCGGTCATCATGGCGTTGAAGAAATTTAAGAGTCCCACCAGCCCAATGATAGCACAGAGGATACCACCTATCAGAAGGAACATCTGCCGGAACTGAGCAAATTCAGAGCGAGCCGTGGCCTTGCTTTCATACATCAAGGGCGAAAACTCACCGGCAGTGAGCTTCGATAGATATTGCTCTGCTTCGGCCTCGTCAACTTCGTCCGCTGTGTCGAACAGGTAGAGCATCGGAATGGCTGCACCACCGCTGTCCCTCTGTGCGGTGTCCACAGACAAAACTGCGTCATATCCAATACCACCATAACGATAACTCATGGAATTCGGAAGTTCTACCAAGGCGCAGACCGTGTACTCTACATCTCTGGCTCCATACAATTTTGCCTGAAAGTACTCCTCCGGTGTATCTTC
>ENA-OQNN01000190-OQNN01000190.1-human-gut-metagenome-genome-assembly--contig:-NODE-190-length-74758-cov-6.837628_pt1 | contig 74758 bp, 59 predicted proteins | sample MGYA00242624_ERZ504870 | MGnify/ENA primary metagenome ERZ504870 (study PRJEB26092, sample SAMD00036379) | human gut metagenome | host: Homo sapiens | study: EMG produced TPA metagenomics assembly of... | reverse complement strand
TTGGTGATGAAAAATTAGTGATCAGATAGATATCTGCTCCGGCATCGTATAATTTCAGTGCTTCTTCCTGCTCAATGACACTCATAGGCTCCTGAAATGCTCCAAAATCTTCATCGGCATAATCCAGGTCATTCTCCTCTATCCGTTCCCACATCTGCGATTCCATGCCAAACAGACCTTCATGCGCCTGTATCATTTCTTTACTTGCATACTCTCCCTTGCTGCCATCGCTGCCCAGGCAATAAATCTTAGAACCCATTCTGTGATAATCCAAAGCTGCTTCTTTTCTAAGCGGCACCATGTCTTCTGCTGTATATCCATAATCACGTAATTCCAGCTTACCTATGGTTGGATCTGGTAGATCCTGAATATCCATTCTTGCATCATCCAGTAGATCCTCTACCCCTTCTTCATCTGCCTGGATCACTGCATCTGCTAGATTTCTTACCAGAGTCCTAACTTTCTCTTCCTCACCGATCAGATTCGCATATTCAAAAAGCTGTTCTTTTACATCTGTTGGAAATTCTATGCCTCTACGCTCTGCCTGACTGATCTGTCCCTGCGTGTATTCCTGCATTTTCTGTGTTTCTCTACCCGTTATCCTGTTTCTTGCCATATAAATTCCTCCTGTGTTCTAAAAAATGGCATAACCGACAGAACCTTCTTCTACCAAATTATGCCATCTTTCCTCTTTATTCCAGACCGAAGTCCCGTTTTCTGGTTTCCTTGCCAGTTTCACTTTCCCGCTGACTCTTTTCCTTATAAATCTGCAGTTTCTCATGGATAGAACCTCGTGCCGGTCTTTCTTCTTTCTCTTTTGATTCCGACTGCTCTGTTTCTGTATCTTCCCGTTCATCCATATTGAGAAGTGCATTTAACTCTGACAGTCGCTCCAGTTTTTGGTTCAGTTCCTCTTCTTTTGGAAATGGCTTCCCGACTTCCTCTTTGGCGTTTGTCATCTGCTCCTGTACCGTTTCCAGCCGTTGTTCTGCTTCTGCCAGTTTCTCCGGATAACTTTCTAAAAGATTATTGATACGAGTGATATTTCCTAGAGCATCGGCTCCCAATCGAACTTTAGCTACCGATTCATGCTTTACAGACAGGATAAACTCTTTGCTCCAACTGTCGAATTGGATTCTCATGTTAAATCCCTGATAGCTTCCAATATCCATAGCTGCATCCACAGACTTAATTTCTTTGCAGACCGCCAGAAGAGCCGCTCCTGCCTCTTTCTTTTCTGTGAACACTTTGCCACTGATTTCCATAGAAAACTGCTCTGGATCTGTGATTTTGTACTCAGAAAAATGAGCGATGTCTGCCTTGTAGCTGTCAATGATCTCTGTCAGTTTTGCAATCTGTTGTGGAAAATTCCTTGCAATATCATCTTCCAGTCGATACTGGTTATTCATGTGGTTGGCTTTTAAAAGTTTTAATTTTGCCACATCAACATCCAATGCCATCTTCTCTTTTACTGCCGGATTTCCGGTTGCAAGAGCTTTGACCTCTGCATAGGAAAGTGCCGCTTCGTCTACATCTTCACAGCTTCGCACAGGTGCTTTGCTGGTCATAATCTGAGAAATGAATTTCTGCTTGTTCTCAATCAACTGCCACATGTAGCTGTCAAATGTGGATTCAGTTACATACCGGAAGATATGAACCTTTTTATTATGGTTTCCCTGACGGATAATACGTCCTTCCCTCTGTTCCAAGTCAGATGGTTTCCAGCCAATATCCAGATGATGCAACGCAATCAGACGATCCTGCACATTGGTTCCTGCACCCATCTTTGCTGTAGAACCAATCAAAAAACGAACCTGTCCGGATTTCACTTTTCCAAACAGCTCCGTCTTCTTTGCTTCTGTATTTGCATCATGAATAAAAGCAATCTCTTTTTCCGGCACTCCTTTTTCCATCAGTTTCCGTTTCAGGTCGTCGTAGACATTAAAACTGCCATCGCCTTTCGGTGTACTCAAATCACAGAAAATCAATTGTGCTGATTTCTGTGCTGCTGTGTCTTTCCAGATTTCATAGCTTTTCTCTGCACAGACTGATATCTTGCTTTCCGGATTGTCTGGCAATAATTCGTTCACTAAACGCTGATCCAATGCTAACTTTCTTCCATCATTGGTGATTTTCAGCATATTATCAACCGCGGCATCTACTCCGCCATTTCTGACAACTTCCGCACGTTCTCCAAGGCTTTCTACGATTTCTTTCTGCTGTTCCGTTGGTTTCAGCACCACTGTTTCATATTCTGCTTCCGGCACAGGAAGCTTTAACTGATCGGAAGTCTTGATATCTGCAATCTCCTTGAACATATTCATCAGTTCCGGGATATTATAAAACCGTGCAAATCTGGACTTTGCACGATATCCTGTTCCTTCGGGAGCAAGTTCGATGCTCGTGACAACTTCTCCAAAAGTGGAAGCCCAGGAATCAAACAGTCCAAGTCCCATATTTTGTAATTTACTGTTCTGCAGATATCGCTGCATAACATATAATTCCGTCATACTATTGCTGATTGGTGTGCCCGTGGCAAAAGTAATGCCTTTTCCTCCAGTAATCTCATCCAGATACTGACATTTATTGAACATATCTGCCGACTTCTGTGCTTCGTTCTGTGCAATCCCGGCTACATTCCTCATTTTTGTATAGAGAAACGCATTTTTATAGCTGTGTGCTTCATCTACATACAAGTGATCTACTCCCAGTTCTTCAAACGTAACTACCTGATCTTTTTTTTCTTTCTGATTCAGCTTTTCCAGCCTTGTCTGCAGTGTCTTTCTGGTTTTTTCAATCTGTTTGACGGTATAACGTCCGCCATCCTGTTCATACCTTGCACTCTGAATCGCCATTTCCAGATCATCAATCTGCTTCCGCAGCATAGCTTCCTGCCTCTCATCAGAGATTGGTATACGCTCAAACTGGGAATGACCAATAATAATAGCATCGTAATTTCCCATAGCGATTCTGGCACAGAACTTTTTCCGGTTCGCCGGTTCAAAATCTTTCTTGGTTGCTACCAGGATATTGGCTCCCGGATATAACTGCAGGAATTCTGCTCCCCACTGCTCTGTCAGATGATTCGGCACGACAAATAAATTCTTCTGTGATAATCCCAGACGTTTGCTCTCCATTGCAGCCGCTACCATCTCGTAAGTCTTCCCAGCTCCTACTACATGAGCCAGAAGCACATTCTCTCCGTAAAGCTGATGTGCAACAGCATTTTTCTGATGCGGGCGAAGCTCTATTTCCGGATTCATTCCTGGGAAAGTCAAATGACTGCCATCATATTCACGGGGACGGATACTGTTAAATCGTTCATTGTAAACTTTTACCAGTCTTTCACGCCTCTGCTGATCTTTAAAAATCCAATCCTTAAATGCTGCTTTCATGGCATCCTGCTTCTGTGATGCCAGCATGGTTTCTTTCTTATTGAGGACACGGATTTCATCACCATTCTCATTGACACTCTTATCATAAATGCGGACATCTTTCAGGTTCAGGGTATCTTCCAGAATCTTATAGGCATTTGCTCTCTCAGTTCCATACGTTGCATAGGCAAACGCATTCCTTGGACTATCTGCATTTTTTCCAGTAATACGCCATTCACCATTGACCTCAGAGTATTTTACCTGTATTTCCTTCTGTGCAAGATACCACGGGGTATGAAGCAGTTCCACCATAAAAGCCTGATAATCCGAAGGCTCAATCCATGTAGCTCCAACACGCACCTCAATCTCAGACGCTTCCAGATTTCTCGGCTGAACTGCCTCTAATGCACGGACATTCGGTGTAAATTCCGGACGATTCTCTGCAAAGGTTCTCGCAGTATTTAATTTATCCCTGACATTTCCGGACAGATATTCATCTCCGCTTTCCCACTGGTCTGTCAGTGGATTCTTAAAGATAACTCCAACCAGTTCTTCTGTGATTTTCTCTTCGGTCTTTCCAGTCAGCTTTGCCATATAAGGAAGGTCTACCTTTGCCCTTTCGTTAAGAGACAATGCAAGTGCTTCTGTGGCTGTCTCAACGCTTGTCACAGCGACCGCCTTTTTAATGGTTCGCTTAGTAAACATGTCCGCTTTTCGTTTCAGCGTTCCATCTTCATTCAAGTCTTCCAGTGAACACAGCAGACAATAAGAAGAGTCATCAGAAAATGCACGTTTGTTAGCATTACTTCCAATGACTCCATACTTTGCTGTGTAGGTATCATATACCTGATTCAGTTTCTCCTGCTGTTTCTGGATTTCTTCGTCTGCTACAAATTCCTCCATCTGCATGGCGATCAATTCACGAACAGTATCACGGATTGCAACCATGCCTTTCACACGTTCTGCAGTGGCGGCAGGCATTTTCACCTGATTCATCAAAGAGTTGACACGGTAATATACCTGATCATCTACCACCGTATAGCTGTAATTTCTGACATTCGGATCTGCCGGAATACTCTCTGGCATTCAATTTATTGAAAGCTCTTTTGACTCAATTCCATATCAAAGATTAATAAAGATTGTGCAATACAAACTAGACGAAATAAAACATTTTTCAGGAAATGAATATATATTGGGATGGGGAACGCCAGATGATATAATTTCACAGATTCCTAAAATTGCAGAAAAATATAATTACTCACTATCTTATAATTTCATGAAAGGTTTTGTAAAATGGCTAAATACTAAAAATTAATTATTTAAATATCAATTATATCATTTTTATCTTTTTATTTCATTTTGTTCTAAAGCATGATATACTATAAAAGCTGCCGAGCCTCCAGCAGAAAGGAGGTGAGTTCGATGGATAATATTATTGCTCTAATCCTTGTCCCTGTCGCAGTAAATGTAATTAGCTACTGCATTTACAAATGGCTGGACAGAAAAGACAAATAGGCAGCATAACAGCCTAGGGCATAAGCCACCTACATAAACGGAATAGAAAACCCCGGAAGTCTCACACACCTCCGGGGTTTTCGTTTGCTTTCGATGGACTATTGCTCTAATCCTTAGCTGTTATTATCATATGCCATAACTAGGGAAATGTCAACTTATAAGTTTCCACAGTCAACACCGTAAAATCTTAGGTATTTCTAGCATTTGTCACAAGATTGTCACAAATTAAGCTTTTCAACCATTAGAACCCTTGTATTTACTGGCTTTTTGAAATAATAATGTCAAGTGTTTTTTCTTTACATGCAATATTTTTTATATGTCCAAATTTATTATACGCTATTTCTAATTATCTGCCCTTATGTTATACTATAAAAGCTGCCGAGCCTCCAGCAGAAAGGAGGTGAATCACATGGAAGAAATTTTCACCGCATTTCTTGTTTCCGTTTTAGCAGGTGTAGTTAGCTACTACATATGCAAATGGCTGGACGGTAAACAATAGGCAGCAACAGCCTAAACGGATTAGCTCACCGTAACGAGCAAGAAAGCCCTCAGAGCTGCAACTCTGAGGGCTTTCGTTTCGTCGCATGGAATTTCACCGCATTCCTTAGCTACTATTAGCATATGCCATAACCAACGAAATGTCAACTTAAAATCCACATATTTTACTGAATCAAACTATCATCATCAAAATAATTAATTTTCATAGAAGCCTTTACATCCCTCAGAGTCTCAGCTGCCTTTGCCTCAGCCACCTTACTGCCCTCTCTTAAAATATCATAGACATCCGGAATGCGCTGCTCCCACATTTTACGGCGCTCGCGGATCGGGCCAAGCTCAGCCTGGAGAACGTTGTTCAGGAACTTCTTAACCTTAACATCTCCAAGTCCGCCTCTCTTATAATGGTCTTTCAGCTCGTCCAGGTTCTGATAATCCGGAAGAAATTCCGGGAAGTATTCTGGTTTGCAGAAAGCATCCAGATAAATAAATACCGGGTTACCATCAACATTTCCCGGATCCTGAACACGAAGATGATTCGGATCCGTGAACATGGACATAACCTTCTTCTTAACCTCATCTGCCTCATCGGAAAGATAAATGCAGTTTCCAAGAGATTTACTCATTTTTGCCTTACCGTCAATACCTGGCAGACGCAGGCACGCCTTGTTGGAAGGAAGTACGATCTCCGGCTCTGTAAGCGTCTCACCATATACTGTGTTAAACTTGTGTACGATCTCTTTGCACTGCTCCAGCATAGGAAGCTGATCCTCTCCAACCGGAACTGCTGTTGCGCGGAATGCTGTAATATCAGCTGCCTGGCTGATAGGATAGCAGAAAAATCCAACCGGAATGCTGGCTTCGAAATTACGCATCTGGATCTCAGCTTTCACAGTAGGGTTACGCTGAACACGGGCCACTGTAACCAGATTCATATAATAGAAAGTAAGCTCTGTAAGCTCCGGAACCATGGACTGGATGAAAATTGTGGATTTGTCCGGATCAATCCCGCAAGCCAGATAATCAAGTGCTACCTGGATAATATTCTGACGAACCTTCTCCGGGTGCTCCGCGTTATCAGTAAGCGCCTGGGCATCCGCGATCATAATATAAATCTCGTCATAATTTCCGGAATTCTGAAGCTTTACACGCTCAGATAAAGAGCCCACATAATGTCCCACATGAAGACGTCCTGTAGGGCGGTCTCCTGTTAAAATTACTTTTTTCATAGTTTGCTACTCCTTATATTCACCGCCATGCCGGCCCTTTTGTAAAACCAACACAGTTGTATTTATTTATAATCAATTCAGCAAACACTCCCCATTTTTTACATGAATATACAAAACGCCCAAAGCACATAGACTAACTTTAGTTACTGTTCACTGGTAACATTCCGCGAGGTGTTTTTTGTGAACAAAGTTCACAGAAAACCCGAGAGTTGCGGCGCGAAATCATGCAAAGCATGATTTCTGTGCATCGCGAAGCGTGTTACTGTGAGCGGAGTGAACAGTAACTAACTTTATTCATACCATTTGTGATGTTGCTTCAGTTATTAACTGCAAGGTAGGGAAATGCTTCTGTTTTTCAATTACAGACTTGCGCGAATTACTTTCGGTCTGCATCCGGCAGTCTCCAGTGCTTTCACGATCTGATTCTTATGATCTGTACCAAATGCCTCCAGAGTGATCTTCAGTTCTACAGCTGCATTACGGTTTGTGCTTACAAACTGATTATGATCCAGCTTGATAACATTTCCCTGATTCTCTGCAATAATAGAAGCCACACGTACCAGTTCACCAGGCTTATCCGGGATAAGAACAGACACTGTAAAGATTCTGTCTCGCTGGATCAGACCATGCTGTACTACAGAAGACATGGTAATCACATCCATATTTCCACCACTTAAAATGGACACAACCTTTTTATTCTTGAAATCAAGATGACGAAGTGCAGCCACTGTCAGAAGTCCTGAATTCTCAACAATCATCTTGTGATTCTCTACCATATCCAGGAAAGCAACGATCAGCTCATCATCCTCAACCGTGATGATTTCATCCAGATTCTCCTGGATATATGGGAAAATATGAGAGCCCGGAGTCTGAACTGCAGTACCATCTGCAATGGTGTTTACATGGGGCAGTGTAACAACCTCCCCTTTCTCAAGAGAAGCCTTCATGCAGGCTGCACCTGCCGGCTCTACACCGATTACTTTAATATGAGGATTAAGAAGCTTGGCAAGTGTGGATACACCTGTTGCAAGTCCGCCTCCACCGATTGGCACCAGAATATAATCTACAAGAGGAAGCTCCTGAATGATCTCCATGGCAATGGTTCCCTGTCCGGTAGCAACTGCAGGATCGTCAAAAGGATGAATAAAGGTATAGCCCTTTTCTTCAGCAAGCTCCAGCGCATAAGCACAGGCCTCATCGTAAACATCACCATGAAGAATAACCTCTGCGCCATAACCTTTTGTACGCTCTACTTTAATAAGCGGTGTAGTGGTCGGCATTACGATCACGGCCTTCACACCGTATTTGTGTGCTGCATATGCCACACCCTGTGCATGGTTTCCAGCGGAAGCTGTGATCAGGCCTTTGCCCCTCTCTTCATCGGAAAGAGTACTGATCTTATAATAAGCTCCACGCACCTTATACGCACCTGTTCTCTGCATGTTCTCTGGTTTGAAGAAAACCTTGTTTCCAGTGAGTTCAGAGAAATAACTGCTCTTCACCAGCTTGGTCTCCTGGGTTACCTGCTTAACTATTTCTGCCGCTTCTTCAAAACTCTCTAATGTAAGCATTTTTATTTTTCCTCCTGTAGTCTGTGGGGTTAGTTTTCATCCGGACGAATATCAAACAACGCATCCACAAAAGAATTTGCATCGAATTTCTGTAAATCGTCAATGCTCTCACCAACGCCGATATATTTCACCGGGATATCAAGCTCAGACTGGATTGCCACCGCAATACCACCCTTGGCTGTACCATCAAGCTTGGTAAGAATGATACCGGTTACATTTGCCACCTCTGCAAACTGTCTTGCCTGCACAAGTGCGTTCTGTCCTGTCGTTCCATCCAGAACCACCAGAGTTTCCAGATATGCTTCCGGATATTCCTTCTCCAGGATACGGTAAATCTTGCGAAGCTCTTCCATAAGATTCTTCTTATTATGAAGTCTTCCTGCGGTATCACAGATCAGAACGTCTGCATTGCGGGCCTTGGCTGCTGCCACTGCATCATAGACAACTGATGCCGGGTCTGCTCCATCCTGGCCGCCAATGATCTCCACTCCTGCCCGGTTCGCCCACTGGGTCAGCTGTTCCCCTGCTGCTGCACGGAAAGTGTCCGCAGCACCAAGAATAACCTTTTTGCCCTGGTCCTTCAGCTTGCCGGCAAGTTTTCCAACGGAAGTTGTTTTTCCAACACCATTGACACCAATCACAAGAATAACGGATTTACGGTTTTCAAACTCGTACTCTGTGCTGTCTACCGTCATCTGCTCCTTGATGGTATCAATAAGAAGCTGCTTGCACTCCTTGGGATCCCTGATATTTCGGATTTCCACCTGGTCTTTTAATTTGTCCAGAATGGCTGTGGTGGCATTGATTCCAATGTCACCCATGATCAGGATTTCTTCCAGTTCCTCATAAAAATCATCATCTATTGTTGAATAGCCGGTGAAAAGAGAATCGAATCCTGCCACAATGTTGTCTCTTGTTTTTGTCAGGCCACTGACAAGTCTTTTAAAAAAGCCCTTCTTTTCCTCTGCCATTTCCTCTCCTCCTTTTACTGCGTAAGCTGGTTTTCCACAAGATCAACGGAAACCAGCGTGGAGACTCCTTTCTCCTGCATGGTAATACCATAAAGCCTGTCTGCGGCATTCATAGTACCACGCCTGTGTGTTATTATAATGAATTGCGTGTTCTTCGTCAACTTCTGAAGATAGCCTGCGAAACGACCTACATTCGAATCGTCAAGTGCCGCCTCGATCTCATCAAGAAGACAGAATGGCGACGGCTTCAGGTTCTGGATTGCAAACAAAAGAGCAATTGCAGTAAGTGCCTTCTCTCCACCGGAAAGCTGCATCATATTCTGAAGCTTTTTGCCCGGCGGCTGGGAAATAATGCGAATTCCTGCTTCCAGAATATCCACGTCTTCCTCAAGCTCCAGAGTGCCCTTACCGCCTCCAAACAATTCCTTGAAAGCCTTGTCAAACTCTCTCTGGATATCCTGGAATTTCTCCGTAAACTGTTTACGCATTCCCTCATCCAGTTCCTGGATAATGTTCTCCAGCTGTGCCTCTGCGGTTTTCAGATCCTCATACTGTCCGGAAAGGAAAGCATGACGCTCTGAAATCTCCTTATATTCCTCAATTGCATTTACATTAACGTTACCAAGCTTACGGATTTCATCCTTCACCTGGGCAATTTCTTTCTTCATGGCTTTCAGATCGTTCAGCTCTTCTTTTTTGTACTGAAGGGCATTGTTCGGGGTGATCTCATACTCATTCCACATATAGGAAATCTGAGATTCCCTGTGCTCTTCCAGCTTCTCGATCTGACTTTTCAGACGGTAACACTCTTTGTCCAGAAGTGAAATCCTGCCGGACAGCTGATCCCGCTTCTCAAAAAATGCCTTATGGCTGGCATTTTTTTCATCCTTCACACTCTGCCAGCTCTCCATCTGAGCCTTCGCCTTGGTTTCATCCTCTTCCAAAGTCCGGATCACTGCCTCCAGGTTCTCTACAGACTGGCGCTTTCTCTCATTCTCTTCGCCGCCAAGCTCCAGCGTTTCATGAATATCTGCTTCCTCCTGGCGAAGAGCTTCCATCTCATGGGTCAGACGGCCCAGAGTCTCTGCTGCGAAGCTTTCTTTCTGCTGGGCTGTACTTGCTTCCAGACGAAGAGCCTCCAGTTTCCTGGAAACCTCCTGCTCAGAAGCCCTCCAGGTCTCTAATTCTTCCTGTTTATTCTGGATAAAAGTCTCCAGTTCTTTCTCATCCTGCTCAGAAGCCTTCAATTCTTCGGCAATCCTGCTGTGATCAGCCTCTGCCTCCTCGATCTGACGGCGGATTTCCATCTGCTCTCTCTGAATCTCTCCGTAGCCAGCCTGGATTTCCTTTGTTTTGGCTTCTACCTGGTTAATGTTCATCTTCGCCGTGTTCTGGGCAACATACTGCTGACGCAGTTTTTCCTGCAGATCTGCAATGGTGTCACGCATAACATTGCGCTTGCTTCGATTATCATTAATAGCCGTCTGCATGTCATCCATGTCTTTTCGAAGAGCCTTCACACTGGATTCCAGTTCTTCGATCTCACGGCGGCGGCCAAGAAGGTTGCTGTTATTCTTAAAAGAACCACCTGACATAGAACCGCCCGGACTGAAGGATTCACCCTCCACAGTTACCATGCGAAGACTGTGCCGGTACTTTCGCGCAATGGCAATGGCATTGTCAATGTGATCCACCACAAGCACACGACCCAGAAGATAAGTAGCAAGTCCGGCATACTCCGGACCTGTAGTTACCAGTTCACTGGCAAGCCCGATCACTCCCGGCTCCTGCAGCGCATCCCTCTGGGTAAAACCACTTCTAGTATTGATACTGTTAAGTGGAAGGAACGTAGCACGGCCGAAACGGTTTTTCTTCAGAAATTCGATCATATGCTTGGCAGTCTGTTCATTGTCTGTGACAATGTTCTGAATACTTCCGCCAAGAGCCGTCTCAATGGCGATCTCATACTCCTTATTTACCTGGATCAGATCCGCTACAACACCCTTAATTCCCGGTACCCGGTCCTTCTGTTCCATTACACGGCGGATACTGTTTCCGTATCCGTCATAGCGCTCTGTAATATTTTTCAAAGATTCCAGCCTGGAAGCCTCACGGTGATATGCACTCTGGCCGATTTCCATCTGGCCGTTCTGTTTCTTTAATTCATCTGTAATTTTATGTACTTCATTATCCAGGCGCTGACACTCTGCATTCATGTCCTGGATAAGTGTGGTAATTCCCTGAAACTTCTCCTTTGCCCTCTCCAGCTCACTCTGCTGCTGGGCTTCCTCTGTTTTCAAATGAAGCTGTCTCTGACTGATTCCCGCTTTACGGATATCGATCTGCTCCATCATGGTATCGAAACGCTGGGCTTTTCCCTTGGTAGTGGCACGGGTATTGAGAAGCTCGATAATCTCGTTCTTGCCATTCTCCACTGCCTGGGAGCACTCTTCGATCTGTGCCTGAATATTGGAAATCCGGTCCTCTTCTGCCTCCTGGCGCTTCCTTGCTTCCAGAAGAGCTGCATGGAGCTGGGATTTCTCCGCCTCCTGACTCTCCAGAGACTCCTGGCGTTCCTTCAGGTCCGCCTCAATGGACTGCAGACGGCTCTTGTAATGCTCTTCACTCTGCACTCCGGACAAAATCTGTTCCCGAAGTACCTTGGTCTCGCCATCCAGCTGCTGCCTGCGGATTGCCTTATTCTGCGTCTCTTCACGCAGCTGATCCATCTGGGAATTCAACTGTTCCAGTTCCTCTTCAAGACGGTCATATTCCACTTTTGTCTGCTCGTAGGCCTTCTGATTCTCCTCCAGCTCCTCAGCGGCCCTGGTATTCTTGGTATCCAGCTCTTTTAATTCACGGCTGGTCTCCTCGTTTTCCAGAAGAAAACTGTTCACATCCAATTCCCGCAAAGTGTCTCTTTTGGCAAGATAAATTCTGGCTGTCTCGGACTGGCGCTCCAAAGGACTCAATTGTCTGGTAAGCTCACTTAAAATATCGGTAACACGCACCAGATTTCCCTGTTCGTCCTGCAGCTTCTTAATGGTAGTTGCCTTTCTTCGCTTAAACTTTACGATTCCGGCAGCTTCGTCAAAAAGCTCACGGCGCTCTTCCGGCTTACCGCTTAAGATCTTATCGATCTGTCCCTGCCCGATGATGGAATAGCCCTCTTTACCAATACCGGTATCGTAAAACATCTCATTAATATCCTTCAGACGACAGGCACTTCCATTAATAAGATATTCACTTTCACCGGAGCGGTAAAGTCTTCGGGTAACCGTAACCTCATTAAAATCAACCGGAAGCTTGTGATCGCTGTTATCCAGAGTAATGGCAACAGAAGCAAAGCTAAGGGGCTTTCTGGTCTCCGTGCCGGAAAAAATAACATCCTGCATGTTTCCGCCTCGAAGCTGCTTGGCGCTCTGTTCTCCAAGGACCCAGCGGACCGCATCACCTACGTTGCTTTTCCCACTGCCGTTGGGGCCAACGATTCCCGTAATTCCATTATGAAATTCGAAATTGATTTTCTGTGCAAAGGACTTAAACCCGTGCACTTCAATATTTTTTAAATACATGTATTCGAATCCTTGTTATTATTTTCTCATCTTCCGGATAGCCTGGTAAGCAGCTTCCTGCTCGGCAGCTTTCTTGGTATGTCCTACTCCGGTACCCATCACATGACCGCTGACAAGCACATCCACGGTAAAGCTTTTATTGTGATCCGGGCCTTCTTCTTTTATCAGATGGTACTCCACAAGATGGGTTCCCTTCTCCTGTACGATTTCCTGCAGGATGGTCTTGCTATCATAAAAGAGCTGTTTGTTCTCAAGATCGTTCAGAATGAATTTCAGAACAAACTCCTTTGCGCTAGCAAAACCACCGTCCAGATAGATAGCTCCAAGCAGAGCCTCTGTTGCATCGGAAACAATAGAGTCACGGTTTCTTCCACCAGTCATGTCCTCACCTTTTCCAAGGAGCAGATACTGCGGCAGTCCAAAATCTCTTGCACAATAAGCAAGACTGGGTTCGCAAACCAGGCTGGCTCTCTTCTTGGTCAATTCGCCCTCTGGAATCTGGGTGAACTTCTTATAGAGAAAATCACTGCTGATCAGCTCCAGAACTGCATCTCCAAGAAACTCCAGACGCTCGTTGCAGCCTGCCTTACCAAGCTTCTTCTCGTTTGCATAGGAACTATGTGTCAGTGCAAGGATCAGAAGGTTCCTGTTCCTGAACTCATAACCGATCCGGTTCTCCAATGCTTTTAACTTTTTTTCCATGATAAACTTCCTTCCCTCTGACTAGCTGGCAGACCCCCGGCAGGTCTTTGCCGAAGAGTCTGCTGCAATGCATGGATGATCATGCTTTTTCTGGTGTCTCTTCCACCATATGGGCAGCGATTTTCTCATTGATCTTCTGCTGTCTGAACTGAACACACTGAAAAATAGCGTGGCGGATTTCAACCGCCCTGGCACTGCCGTGTGTCTTCACAACCAGTCCCTTAAGACCCAGAAGAGGAGCTCCGCCGTACTCACTTGCATCAAATGCCTTCATGGTTTCTTTGACGGCCGGTTTCACCAGAAGAGCTCCAACCTTGCTGCGGGTGTCTTTCATAAGGCCGGTTTTAAGCATCTTCATAAAGGTACTTCCAAGTCCTTCATAAAGCTTCAGGATCACGTTCCCGACAAAAGCCTCGCAGACAATCACATCTGCATAACCAGCCGGAATATCCCTTGCTTCAATACTTCCAATAAAATTGATCCCCGGGCATTCCTTCAAAAGAGGGAACGTCTCTTTCACAAGGGCATTTCCCTTCTCCTCCTCTGCACCAATGTTTACAATGGCAACACGAGGGTTCTTGATTCCAACCACGTCTTCCATATAGATGGAACCCATCTTCGCAAACTGTACCAGATGCTCTGGTCTGGCATCTACGTTCGCACCGCAGTCAATAAGAAGTGACACACCATTCTGGGTGGGAATCAAGGGTGCCAGCGGCGGACGCTGTACTCCTTTGCTTCTTCCTACGATCACCTGACCACCTACTAAAATAGCGCCTGAGCTTCCAGAGGAAACAAATGCTTCTGCTTCCTGCTTCTTCACAAGATTCAGTCCTACCACAATGGAAGAATCTTTCTTCTTACGGATTGCCAGAACCGGAGGCTCTGCTGTCTCGATCACCTCTGTGGTATTCACGATCTGGATTCTTTCCTTGGGGTAATTCTGAAATTTACTCAGCTCTTTCTCAATTACATCCTGCCTGCCGGTAAGGATCACATCAATGTCTTCCCTCTCGGCAACAGCCTCTACAGCTGCTTTCACTGGTTCTGCCGGAGCGTTGTCTCCGCCCATGGCATCTACTACAACTCTAACTGTCTCTGCCATATTTTTCTCCTCTTCGGATATTCTTCAATACTGTAATCTGGTAATGTGAAAACATCCATTATAAACGGGATACGCAAAACACAGCCCTGTTCAACAGCTCCGCCATACCAGAGCATGTTTGAAAAAGGCTACAAGGTACACTATCCCGAATAATACTATTCTACTTTATCTGCCCCCTCTTAGTCAATAGGGAATCAAAGAAAGGTTTCGGACCCAAAGACTGTGGTTGACGAAGCTTCCAATCTCCGCTATACTCTCACTGGGAGCAGATAGGTGCCGGTGTGCCTCCTGGTCTTCAAAACCAGTGTGGGGCGCTAATCCCGTCCCGGATGGGTTCGATTCCCATATGTTCCCGCCAAAAACGTACCCAACTTTCCATTCTTACTCTTCTCATTGAGACCGGTCTGCCTGCTGCAAGTTTCGTTTTAACACTCTTCCTCCATTTTCCATAACTGTAATCCGCTCTCTGTCAAACCTCTCCAGCAGTATGATCGCACATTTACGGGATATTCCCAGACGGTCACGAAATTCTCCAGTCTGGATCATACCCTTTTCTTCATATAACAGATACGCCATATCCAGAGCTTTCTGCCGCATTTCCCAGTGCATATAATGCTTCTCGTCAAACCGTACAAGAACACCGTCCCGCACCATGGCAAAGAACACTTCTGAAAAATCCCGCTCACCGGAAAATACTTTCTTCACTTCATCTGTCAGCGGAGGCATAAAGCCCGATTTCAGATATAATTCCTGCAGCTGCAAAAAGACAGAATTCCCACATATTTCTTCTGTTATTTTTCCTGAAGCATGTGCTTTTTTTCTTTCCTTTCCGGTACATGCACAATGAACAACAGCATCTGCATTCTGTCTTTTTTTCCTTTTTACCCCATTGGGATTCAGCACAACACCACCACCGATGGTTTCTACCGGCGAATAAAATCTTATAACAAAATGATCCCCTGCTTTCATTGCCGTCATCTGCTCCATCCGAAGCTGGACTACGGCCTCTTCACCGGGCTTCAGCACTACTCTGTCAAACAGAATTATTTTACACACCAGTTCTGCTGCCCCATGATAAAGATGAACACGGGTACCGCTTTTTAAAGTACGCTGTCCTGACTTCAACAGCTGCAGCCGTACATCTGCTATCATGGTACCTTCCATACTTCCTGCTGCTGCCAGAATTTCTCCCCGGGAGATCTGCTCTTTTCCAATCCCCGGAAGGTTCACTGCCACCCGCTGTCCCGGAACAGCTTCGGATACTTCCTGACCATGCACCTGAATCCCTCGAATTTTTACCCTTTCAGTTCTGGGATAAAGCATGGCGTCATAATTCAAGCCTAAACTGCCATCAAGCAGCGTCCCGGTCACTACAGTTCCAAAACCCTTTAGAGAAAACACACGATCTATGGGCAGGCGAAACGCAGATGCTTTTGTCCCCATTCTGCCTGTGCAGCTGTCACCTTCTTTTTGGGAAGGCTTCTGATTTCCCGTGTTTTTTCCGGCTGTGCACAGTTTCCACAACACCCTGCGCAGTTCCTCAATCCCACGCCCATCCACAGCACTGGTCACTACCACATCCGCATTTTCCAGAAACGTTCCCTCTGCAAATTCCCTGATTTCCTGGTCAAGTCCCTTTTTCCATTCCAGGTCACCTTTGGTGAGCACAAGCACACCCTTTTGAATACCAAGCAGGGAAAGTATTGCCAGATGTTCCCTGGTCTGAGGCATAACTCCCTCATCTACTGCGATCACTACCATGGCAATATCAATTCCGCCAGCTCCAGCCAGCATATTCTTTATAAACCTTTCATGGCCTGGCACGTCAATAATCCCAGCTTCCCTGCCATCCGGAAATTTCAGAAACGCAAAACCATTTTCAATTGTAATCCCCCGCCTTTTTTCCTCTGCCAGGCGATCCGTATCCGTGCCTGTCAGCGCCTTGACCAGCCAGGTTTTACCATGATCAATATGTCCGGCAGTACCTATGATCCTGTGCCTTTTTTCTTCCATATCTTTTTCACGCCCCATTTTGTTCGAACACTCCCACTATTTCATTTCCAAATAAACAGCGCGAAGAAGCCACTTCTCCGCGCCATGTTTATGTTTATAACAATATTGTCTTTTTTCTGTTGTTTAGAAATATAATTCAGCTATTTAATAACATTATTCTACAGTAACAGATTTCGCCAGGTTTCTCGGCTTGTCCACATCCAGGCCCTTCGCTACGCTGACATAATATCCCATCAACTGCAGCGGAACAATTGCAAGGCTGGTTGTGAAATACTTCTCCGTCTTGGGAACATATACGGAGAAATCAGCGGTATCCTCAATACTGTAATTGCCATAGCTGGTCAGTCCCATCAGATAAGCACCACGGCTCTTTACCTCAACCATATTGCTCAGTGTCTTCTCAAAAAGATCCTTCTGGGTCATCACACCGATCACCAGAGTACCATCCTCTACAAGGCTGATTGTTCCGTGCTTCAGCTCCCCTGCTGCGTAAGCCTCAGAATGAATGTAACTGATCTCCTTCATCTTCAGGCTTCCTTCCATGCTGATAGCATAGTCAATTCCGCGTCCGATGAAGAAAATATCATGGGCATTTGCATACTTGCTTGCAAACCACTGGATACGCTCTTTATCATCCAGAACACGGCTGATCTTGTCCGGCAGGGTCTCCATCTCAGCAAGCAGACGGGTCACTTTTCCCTCCTCAAGCTTTCCCTGGACAAAAGCACTCTGGATAGCCAGCAGATACATGGCGATCAGCTGGGTGCTGTAAGCCTTGGTGGTGGCAACAGAAATCTCAGGTCCTGCATAAGTATATAACGTATAATCGCTCTCTCTTGCAATGCTGGAGCCTACAACATTGACTACACTAAGTACCGGAACATTTCTATCCTTGGCAAGACGAAGGGCAGCCAGGCTGTCTGCAGTCTCTCCAGACTGGGAAATAATAACCACCATGGAATCCTCCACAAGGATCGGATCACGGTAACGGAACTCAGAAGCCACATCCACCTCAACCGGGATCTTCGCCATGGATTCGATCACATATTTGCCAACCATACCAACATGGTAAGCAGAACCGCAGGCGATGATATAGATTCTCTTAAGAGAAGCCAGCTTCTCATCTGTAAGCCCTGTCTCAGAAAAATCAATGTGTCCCTCTTTTACATAAGCGCCAATGGTGTCCTGAACAGCCTTCGGCTGCTCATGGATCTCTTTCAGCATAAAGTGCTCATAGCCGCCCTTCTCAGCAGCAGCTGCATCCCACTGGATCTCCACAACGTCTTTCTCAATCTCTTCACGGTCGATATTGTAGAAATGGATCTCATCACGGGAAAGCTCCGCAATTTCAAGATTGCCGATATAATAAACTCTTCTGGTCTGATCCAGGATCGCAGGAACATCAGAAGCGATAAGGCTTCCGTTCTCGCTCTTTCCAATGATCAGCGGACTGTCCTTGCGGGCTGCAAACAGTTTGCCCGGATAGTCCTTGAAAATAACACCAAATGCATAAGAACCGCGGATACGGAGCATTGCTCTGGAGATTGCTTCCAACGGAGTTCCGGTTTTCTTATAGTAGTAATCTACCAGCTTCACAGCCACTTCTGTATCTGTCTGTGAATAGAACGTATAACCGGAACGAAAAAGCTTCGCCTTCAGCTCCTGATAATTCTCGATAATTCCATTATGAACAAGTACTACGGACTTATCATCTGTACAATGAGGATGGGCATTTGTCTCAGAAGGCTCTCCATGAGTCGCCCAGCGGGTATGACCGATACCGCAGGTACCCGGTACGGCTGAACCGCCGTCTGTCTTCTCGATCAAAGTTTTCAGACGCCCTTTCGCCTTTACGATTGCGATCTTATCAGTTGCCTCGTTTCGAACTGCGATACCTGCTGAATCATAGCCTCTGTATTCCAGCTTGGAAAGGCCTGTCAGCAAAATCGGTGCCGCCTGTTCATCTCCTACATAACCAACAATTCCACACATAAAATTTCCTCCTCAGTCTCAGTCTTAATCATTCTCCTCGTTTTTCTCCTGGCCAGCTGTCTTCTGCCATGCCTCAACCCCTTCTGTATTTTCCTTCTGGAAAAGGATTTTGAAGGTAAGCATCAAAAGCTTCAGATCCAGCTTCAGAGAATAGGTCTCAATATAGGTGAGATCCAGTTTCAGCTTATCATAAGGTGTCGTGTTGTATTTACCATAAACCTGGGCATAACCGGTAAGTCCGGCCTTCACTTTCAGGCGGTAATCAAATTCAGGGATCCTCTCGCTATACAGTGCAGCAATTTCCGGCCGCTCCGGTCTTGGGCCTACCAGAGACATATCACCTTTCAGGATATTAAAAATCTGTGGCAGCTCATCGAAATGGATCCGGCGGATAAGCTTCCCGACCGGTGTGATCCTGTCATCCTCTTTCTTCGCCAGCTGGGCACCCTTCACTTCAGAGTCCATTTTCATGCTTCTGAATTTCAGGATCATAAAGATCTGCTTATCCTTCGTAAGACGCGGCTGCTTATAAAAAACAGGACCGCCATCATAAAGCTTAATAGCAAGTGCGATCAGAATCATAAACGGAGATGCGATCACCAGCCCTGCCAGGGAAAATATAATATCCACAATTCTTTTGAAAAACAGCTGCTCTGCTGTCAGACGCAGGTTTCTGGAAAGAAGAAGCGTGGTATCAAATAAATGAATATCGTCTGCATTCCGGAGCATAATATCAGAAAGCTTCGGAATAGAATAACAGCGGATATCCTTCTCAAAGCAGTATTTCAGGAGAAGATTTCGTTCGTGGGACGGGATATCCCCGATCACAACTGCTTTATATCCGTTGATCTTCTCCTTGATCACGTCAAGGCCAAGGGAAAGGGATGCCATCTCTTTAATGGCATATTTATCCTCTCTGGTCTCAAACTTATTCCTTAAATCTCCCGGATTACGTCCGCCATAAATCATCAGCATCTGTCTGGGCGGATACAGTCTGGTGTACACATAACGCATACCAACCACCCATATGACAACGATCACCAGGTCAATCCCCATCATAGCCAGCATAGGTGTCAGATGCTCTCCCAGACGCCAGCGGCCGATCAGGCACAACTGTAAATAGGTAATAAAATTCACGCAGCACACAGACAGGATCTGGGAATAGATTACTTCAAATACCCGCAGATAACCCACCTTAAAACCACCGTAAATTTTATAAAAGAAGTATATCATCAGCACATACAGGCCAATGACTACCTGATTGCCTCTGTCAAAGCGTCTGCCGATGACCTCCTTGTGGGCATAAAATTTATACCAGATATAGGCGAAAAGCAATGTTTCAATAGCTATGATCACCGCAGACGCCAAAAACATGATCAGTCTCTTATATCGTTCGCGATTTTCCATTTTTTCCTCCAGTAAATTTCCTCTGAAATCTATACGTTGTATAAGTATAGCACAAAAAATCCCAGAGGAAAACGATTTTTTTCGTCACCTTATTTTGCCCAAAAATGACAGAGCAGGTTGATATCCAGACCAAACCGTGATAAAATCAGTACATATTGTGGTAAAGCAATATAGTATTTATACAATATGATATTTTATAATGTGAAGTAAATAACAGATTCTGAGTTTTGTCAATATGTAATTTTCAGAGTGATGGTTTACAGGTACTGTTCACTGGTAATGTTCTGCAAGATATTTTGGGGAGCATTACCAGTGAACAGCTGCGAAGTATACCTCGGTCTGCAGAAAGGAATCAATGCGTCATAATCAAATTTCCAGACAGAATAAAAATAAAAAAATAAAATATCTCGCCATAGGACTTGCCGCCGGCGTTCTTGGCATAGGCTCAGCTGCAGGTGTTCTCACTTCTGCCAACAGCCATGCTGTGACCCGGAGCGCATCCTCTTCCACACAGGATACTGACCAGATTACTTATAAAGGTGTTACCTATGTTCCGAAAGGGAATCTTGAGACTTACCTTTTCGCCGGAATTGATTCTCCGGATAAGGTAACCGAGATCAAGGAATACGACGGCACCGGTCAGTGTGATGTGCTGCTTGTGCTTGTCCGCGACAGAAGCACAGACACCTGCAAGTTTCTCACCATCGACCGGAACACCATGACTCCGGTGAAGAGCCTTGCAGATGACGGCTCTTACATAGATACCACAGAATGCCAGATTTCCCTGGCACACGCCATGAGCCTGGATCATGAGACCCGTGCAGAGAATACTGTGGATGCAGTTTCCACGCTCCTTGGCGGTCACAAGATTGACGGCTTTGCAATGGTAAACATGAGCGCCATTGAAGTGGTAAATGATATGGTTGGCGGTGTCACCGTCACCATCGAGGATGATTTCCCGGACAGTGACACACTGATCAAGGGACAGACCGTAACTCTGCACGGTAAGGACGCTGAGCGCTTCATCCGTGAGCGCAAGACCGTTGCCGACGGACTGAACGAGAACCGGATGAGCCGTCAGGCCCAGTACGAGGAAGCTTTCAAGCCTGTTTTCCAGGCGAAATGCAGTGAAGATAAGACGTTCCCGCTGGATCTTTATCATGCACTTGAGGACTACATGACTACCAACATCAGTGCCAAGAAGTTTTCCCGTCTTGCCCTTCTTCTTTCCGATGAGAAAGAGGAGGAGAAAGTATCCATAGAAGGAACTGCCGACTTCGACGAGGATGGCTGGCAGACTTTCACTCCTGATCCGAACAGCCTTCAGGAAGCGATCCTTTCGCTTTTTTATAAGGAAAAGAAATAATTTTCCTGTTAGAAAATAAATCGTAGAAGAGAAGATTCTAAACAGCTACAATAAACAAAATTAAGGAGACCCGACATGAACGAAGAACTCACAAACGACGAGGTGGAAATCGACCTTGTGGATCTAGGCAACGTCTTGTTAGACAAATGGCGTTATCTGCTGATCAGTCTTATTGCAGGCGCTGTACTTCTGGGTGCGTATTCCCTTTTCTTTATCGCACCTACCTATGAATCCACAGCCAAGCTTTACGTAGTATCTGCCTCAGACGATTCTGTAGTCAATTTAAGTGACCTGAATCTTGGTACTTCCCTGACTGCAGACTATGAACAGCTGATGCTCAGCTATCCGGTACTAAACCGTGTTATTGACCGTCTGAATCTGGATTCTACATCCGATGAACTGGCTAAAGCTTTTTCACTGAACAACCCAAGCGATACCCGTATTCTGGAGATCACCGCTACTTCTACCGATCCGCAGATGGCTATGGATCTGGCTGAAACTATGGCTGAGGAAGCCATTGATTATCTCCCGGATACCATGAGCACACTTGCTCCGAATCTGGCACAGCCTGCCAAACTTCCTGAGAGTAAAGTGGCTCCAAGCTATACCAAGTTCACCATAATCGGTGCCCTGCTTGGACTTCTCATCTGTGCAGCATTCTTTATTGTAAAATATCTGATGGATGACACCATTCATACTGCAGATGATATGGAAAAATATTTTGGGCTGGTACCTCTTACCACTATCCCTGACAGCGATCAGGTAATCGATCTGGATGAGGAGCAGCACCGCAGACGCGGCAGAAAGAGAGGTCGTACGAAATAATGAACCAGCTTAATGTAAACCTTCCGGAGCTGCCCTATGCAGTTTCCGAAGCGATGAACCGACTTCGTATTAATATTAAATTCTGCGGTAAAAATACCCGCAAGATCCTTTTGACCAGCTGCCAGCCTAATGAAGGTAAGAGTACCATTTCCTCCTACCTGTGGAAAATGCTTGCAGAAGCAGGATTTCCTACTGTTCTGGTAGACGTTGACCTTCGTAAATCCGTTATGAAAACACGTTTTCAGATGGACTACGACGATGACACTACTATGGGACTGAACCACTATCTTTCCGGTATGGCAGAATATGAGGACGTTATATACAGTACCAATATTCCAAACGGCTATATGGTTCCGTGTACACAGCTCCTTGAGAATCCTTCCGCTCTTCTGGAAGATGTTCGTTTCAAAGAGCTTCTGAATACCCTTTCAGAGAATTATCGTTTTGTTATTATAGATTCCCCGCCGCTTGGCAGTGTATCAGATGGAGCGCTTATCGCTTCTCTGTGCGACGGCGCAGTTCTGGTTGTACGTGCTGGTACCACACCGCGTACTCTGATCAAGCAGTCTCTTTATGAGATCCAGCAGTCTGGCTGCAAGCTCCTCGGTACAGTTCTGAACCGTGCCGATGTAAAGGGACGTGCTTATGGCAAGTATGGCTATGGAAAATACGGTTATGGTTATGGATACGGCTATGGTTATGAGCCTAAGGATAAAAAAAACAGCTCTGACTCCGCTGCTGCAGATAAGAATTCTACCGGAAAATAACCGTTTGTACTATTTTTACCGGCTGTGAACTTTATTCACAGTAATCCAACTTCCGGATAAACGGGTCTGCGTGGGGAGACCGTTTATTAAATACATTAAATTAAGAAATAGAGGGTGTTACCAATGAAATCATTCAAAAAAGTAGCTGTGACTATCCTGGCTGCAGTAATGATGCTTCTCATCAGCACTACTGTTTTTGCAGCAGATTCACCTGTAAAAACATCTTTCAATGCTTCTCTTACCAAGAAAACTGTAACTTACACTGGTAAGAAACAGCAGCCAAAGGTTGTAGTTAAGAATGAAGCTGGAAAAACAATCAAAGCTAAATACTACACAGTAAAAGTTAAAACATGTAAGAATGCCGGAACATACAAAGTTACCATCATCGGTAAAGGAAAATATGCCGGATATACACAGACTCTTACTTACAAGATCAAAGCTAAAACTCAGAAGGTAACCTTAAAGTCTGCTGATAAATATACTGTAAAGGCTTCTGCAGTTAAGAAGAGCAGCAAGACTCTTAAGAAAGCTATCAAAGTAACTAAGAAAACTGGTAAAGTTTCTTACACAACAAACAACTCCAAGATCAAAGTTAACAAAAACGGTAAGATCGTAGTTGCTAAGGGAACCAAGAAAGGTACCTATCAGGTAAAAGTTACTGTTAAAGCTAAAAACTACAAGACAGTAAACAAATACATCACCGTTACAGTTAAATAATTCTGGTGTATAATAAAAAACAGCTCTCTGACCACGCAGGGAGCTGTTTTTTTATTGTTACTGATTTTCGCCTCACATATTATTCTCAGCTCAGGCGGCTGACCTTCTGGCGATACTCTTCCAGGTTGTCTTCGTCAATATAGCCGATACTCAACAAATATAAATTAAGCGCTTGTGTAAAATCCACCGCAGTTTCGGCACCGTTTAAAGCAAAATCCAGATCTATAATCTTCTTCTCCTCTTCCTCCGTGCAGTCTACAATCTGAAATTGAACAGAGCATTGCTCTATGTCATAATTCATCGCAAGCAATATTTCCTTATCACCCTTGCAAACAGACAATTCAATTTCACGTTCCACCACCTGTTTCAAATCCAGTCCATAATTTAATATACCGCTATTTTTTACATATTTGATATCATCGGCCTGTAAAATCAGCTGAAGTACGTCCTGTATTGTTTCCATCATTTTCTCTCACATCTTTTCTTTATTTCCACAGCTGTTTGCTGCTTCAAATTTCTATTCTCATAATAGCACGGAAACAGGAGCTTCACAAGTTTTATCTGTCTGTTTTTATCTAAAAATTTCGAGATTTTTTGCTCTGTATTTGTCACATTCCAGATATACTGTGCAGGTACTGCATGCAACTATACATTTCAACTCCATGGATTGGTGTAATTACCCTGTCCTTAAAGCGCTTCGGAATAGAAAAACGAAACTCGCCCACAAGAGCCGGGCAGTGGTAATTTTACCAAATCATACTCCCCGCCAGGGATATTTTCTGCCCACGCATCGCTACAAATAAGCAGCCGCTTCCAAATAAAGTCCAGTATAAATAGAAAAAAAACAAAATTCTCTATATACGCCACTACCGCCCAACGAGTACTGGGCGGTAGCAAAGTAATTAATTGATTTCGTACTCTTCGAAGTTTTTTGATGAAAGGCAAAATCGTCAAGAGCGCACTTTAGGTCGTCGATATGGCTCAATTTCTCCATATCTTTGGAATACTTGTGAGGTATATAGTAATGAATCCGTTACAACAACCATAGCTGGCGACCACCCTATGTCTACAGTATCATCAATAACTATATCGTCAGAAATATCCTTATATTCCGCCAGTATAAGATCAATTGCATTTTGTTCATCGTTTTCTTTCTTTACCTGAACATTCATGTATTTCAAGAGTGTTATTATTAGTTTCAAATCATCTTTCTTTATAACCGGAGCTCCTATTTTACATTGCAACAGATCTTTTTCAAACATATTCATGTTACCAGAAACATGCTTTTCATTTCCGTTACCATACTTTCGGGGACAATTAAATTGAAAAGTTCTTTTATTCCTTCTCCGAGATAAGTTTATAAGCGGTCTCTTACTACTTAAAAACTCTGGAATTGTATATAGAAAATCCACATTGCCAATTGCATTCTCTAAAAAAAATATTCCGTACGCACTTATACTTTTATAAGCAAAATTAAAATTAAGTATATTAGAAGGAACAGGATATTTTTTAGAAATAGCCTGTACGAGAGGTCTATCTTTTAATAATTCCCATTGAAATACATTTAATACAATACTCGGATGATGTCGAAAAATATTCTTTTCATATTTAGCCTGCAATGTGCAAATTCTTAATTCTTTTTTACTTCTATCATATGTAAAAATTTGTAAATCCCCTAATTCAACTCTTTTAGACTGTCCATGTAAAATATTTGAATTATAACTCACATAATATTGAGCATGAATCTGTTTCACAAATGTGCACTTTATCGCCGTCTGATTGAGATACCTTGCCATTAATCTGAAAAGATATATTTCATTCACTTTTTGACCTTTGGGTCTATTTTTCAGCATAGCATTAAATGTATTTTTCATCATAGTTTCTCCTCGCTATGTTTACTTGAAATCCTCTAACTCCGATAATGATAAAATACTGTAAATCCAGGAATTTTAATATTTCTGAAATTTCTCAATCACACACTCATGCAGTTTCGTCTTCTTATCGTAATTAATACCTGCCAGCAGCAAATCCCCATGATAATCTTTTAGCACCTCACTATACTGCTGTCTCTTAATCTGGGCAATTGCTCCGGAAGCATTTTTATTCCATTTAAGTTCAATTATGGCTGCAGGTTTGTCCAGATGAAGCTTTCTGGGAAGAAAGCAAATATCTGCAAACCCTTTCCCGCTTGGCAGTTCTCGAATAACTGTATAGTACTCTCTTGCAAAATAAAATGCCAGATTGATCGTACAGCTCAAAGAATTCTCATCATTATACTGTAAGATAGATACTTCCTGATGCACTTTATCGATTCCCTTTGCCACTGTATCACTGTCCATTCTCCACAAAGCTTCCAGCAGCTTTCTAGAATTTTCTACAGAGTCAATAACCTCAGGCCACTCCATAGTGCTGATTGCATTTATATATTCCTGAGATACTTCTTTATTGGGAATATAGACAGTTTTATCCGGCCAATGATAGCTCAAATAGCCAAGGTGGACCAGAAGGGTCAATACATCATCTTTTCCCTGAAAAGTCGCCATATCATTCGAAAAAGTTCCCGTGTTAATCTGTACCTTATCGCCTCCAAGCATTTTTATGACAGAATCTTTTAGGCCATCATAATTCAATCTAATATAAGTTTTAAGTGCTTCATAGGTTTCTGTCTGATTCCAGTAATTATCAAACACCCCACTGAGCATTGCATCCACTACAGATTTCGGGCTATACATGGAATAAATCTTTTTCTGATTCTCTTCTACTGTTATCAGTTCGTAGCCATCATACCAGGCCTTTGTTTCCTCAAAGCTTCTCTTGTACCGGGCACACAACATTTTTACTTCATCTTCTGTAAAACCAAAGAATTCAGCCATCTCACGGGGATTTGTCATAGAATACTCTGTGAACATATTCAAAGCGGAATGAGAACCATATTTTTTTATGGGCAAAATTCCTGTCATATATGCCAGCGCAACATAATCCTGATCCTTCAGCCACACTCTCAAAAAATCAAGATACTTCTTCTGTGCCTCTCTATCCTTCTTGTATTCCCGGAAAAGACAATCCCACTCATCGATCAAAATCACAAAAGGGCATTTTGTTTTTGCAAAAATATCCTTCATCACCTGTATCAAATCTTCAGAATCCCGAAAGTGCAGATTTCCATAAGCATCTAACAAATCAAACAGTAAATACCGCTTCAATCGTCCCAGCATCTCATCTACACTGTTGGTAACGCTCAGGAATTCCTGCATATTGATTTTGATAACATCATATTGGTTTAAATGGTCTCTATATGTGATTGCTCTGCTGATCCGCAAACCGCCAAACAAATCATCGCTATTTTCTTCTTTCTCATAATATGAAGCAAGCATATTAGCCGCCATAGACTTTCCAAATCGTCTCGGGCGGCTGACACATACATATCTCTGCTCTGTACAGATCAATTCATTTGTTCTGGCTATCAATTCACTCTTATCCACATAAATCTTGGACCTCAGACTATTGCGAAAAGAAGCACTTCCAGGATTCAGATAACTTCCCATATTACACACACTCCTGATAAAAAGTTCCACAGTATCAATTGCTTTTGCTTGAAATAATGATACCATGGAACTGCAAAAAAATCTATAAAATATGTGCTTTTAAACCATTAGCGTATACGTCTCGTTTTTATATCTTTTTAATCAATTCCATACTCTTCCAAAAGTTTCTGGCGAAAAGCAGAATCGTCAAGGGCACGCTTTAGGTCGTCGATGCGGTTATCGCACAACAGGAATTTGGTAAGTTTCTGTTCACGCTCCAAAGCCTCTTTTCCTTCCGCCAGCCCAGCAGCACGTCCCTCTGCCAATCCAGCGATTCGCCCCTTTTCCTCAATCCCTTGAATCGCTTTACAAACATTCACCTTTTCTTCCTCAACTTCTTTTTCAATCTTCATTCCAGTCATCTCCTCCATTACACGAACAGCCTTCCTGTCCATAGTTTCAAATGCAGTATTCTCCTCCACAAGCTGGCTCAGCTTCTCCGTATCTTTTGAATACTTAATAAACTGCATTACCTCACGAAAATTAGAAGTAAAAAGCTCCAACTCCTCTTCACTCATCTCCCCTGGTGCAATCAGATTAATCCGATAGTCAGGAACCAATGACAATATGCTTTCGTCCTGTACAATTAACATCTCATGCAGCGACCTGGGTGCATCCCAACTATCAGCCCCGAAATACACTACTACTGTTATAATTGGAAGCAGCCTGTCTTCTCTGTAAAAGCCTGAAAGAAACTCTGCGGAATCTGGTTTCTTCTCTTTAGGATCTTTCTCCTTCCGCGCTTTTTTATGAGAAGCCTCTACTTTCTGCACCTGCGCTGCATATTCCAGCGAATCGTAAACCATATTTTTCACTGGCATTGCATAATGAACATTGGACTGGTTCTCCACTCCCAGAAGCAGATACACCGCATTTTCATCTTCCATAGCACACAGGATTTTAAACACATCTCTGTATTTCTGATATGGCACCTCCGCCCCGTCAGCTCCATATGGAATAATTACATTCGCCGTATCCAGTTCCTTCAAATTCTTAGGGTCAATGACCTTTTCTCCTTTGTAAATCATATGGTTGAACACGTCCGCAAAAACTTCTGTGTCCTCCATGTACTCTTTTGTGATGATATCCTTTCTTCCCATGGATTTCACCACCTTCTATGATTTGTTTTTCAGAAGAGCTTATGTAGGTTTGAAACTCTTATGATGTATATAGGATAGCATACTGTTTCCTTTTCTGGAAGGAAAATATATTGGAAAAGTATGAAATTTATTTAATAAGTTTTTTAGAAAACTTTTAGGAATTTCACTCTGCATTTATGGGGACAGACCCCTTTTGTTCTGATCACGGTTTCCTTTTTGCGTATCTGGGGGAACTGCAAGCAGGGCTTTCATATCTTTATCCTGAATGATCTGTTTTTCTTTTTTTGCTTCCTTTATAAAGGGTACATGAGATGCAGATAACGCTATCGACTGAAGAAAAATATCCATATTAGCCGCATACCACAAATAAGCCCGCAGTGTTGCAAGAGAAATGGTCTCCTCATCCATTTTCTTCCCGTTTCCGTTGATCAGCTTGATCGCATACTCACAATGTAATAATCTCTTCTAACGGCGTCTTCTGGAATGCCAATATATCCAGCTGTTATACTACAAAGATCTCGAAAATCCTCTTCATTCTCATGCAGTCTCATATATTTCCTCCATGGTTGGAATTGCATAAACAGACATTGATGATAAAAATTGTTTTAATGAGTTATTAACATTTAGATACTCCAAAAAGGATTCCAAAAAAGCAATTGTTGCCTTTTTATATTTCATATGCTCCAGGACATAGACCGCAGCTTTATCAGAATAAGACTGTGCAAACTTCTCCATATAAGTAATCAGCGCTTTTTTGTTTACATCTTCTATCTTAGAATAATTTTGAAGAATCTCCAGAGTTTCAATTACTGCTACGCGCTCTTCATTCAGATCACAAGAGATATTTTTTACAACCACATTCTGAATTGTTTTCCTTTTCCCTGGCACATGATTTGAAAAAACTTCCGTCTGCTTACTTATTTGTGTAGTAAGTCCTTTCTCGTTATACAGTTTATAGCCTACAACCAATCCCTTCTGATTCCCAATGTAATGAGTAACAATATCCTGCTCTCTGATCGGAACAATTCCAAATCTGGATTTCTTCGGCTTATAATATAACCCTTTAGTCAAATGGACAAGTGAACCACTTTGGCAGAAGCGTTCAAGTGTTTTATAAAATGCTGCTTCTGTCATGTCATCTGCCAAGAAAGTATATATACGGCTTGCTTCAATTACAGTATTCTCTTTAATATTGCAAAGAAACAATTCTATCCGCTCTCTACTATTCATCACTCCTGCTCCTTCTAATTATTTTATTTAAATAATAAACAGACATAGATCGAATGTCAAGTAGATTTTGTTTTTACTCGACATTCAGATGCTGCAAACTTATAACAATTTAATCGCTAAATATTCTATACGAAATTATTATATTATAACTTATCTTATACACACCACCACCGCCCGGCACACGCCAGGCGGCAACATCCACGGCATCCAGCCCTTATCCGGCCACATACCCATTTTCTTTAATTACATTCACAACCATATCCACATACTTCTGGCAGATTTCTTCACTCTCCGCTTCCACCATAACACGTACAACCGGCTCTGTTCCGGACTCACGGACGAGAATTCTTCCGGTATCGCCCAGTTCCTCAGTAACCTTCTTCACAGCTGCCTGCACATCTGCGTCATCTTGCGCTGCCTTCTTGTCGGTCACTCTCACATTGGTGAGCACCTGGGGATAAACGGTGAAGCCTTCTGAAAGTTCGCTGAGCTTTTTCTTTCTAGCCATCATAACTTCCATAATCTTCAGACTGGTAAGGATTCCGTCCCCAGTGCTGGCGTATTTGCTGAAAATAATATGTCCGCTCTGCTCACCGCCGATACGGCAGCCGTTTTTCATCATGTACTCATATACATATTTGTCTCCCACGGCTGTTTTCGCGTAGTCGATTCCAAGCTCATCAAAGGCCTTGTACAGACCGAAGTTGGACATGACGGTGGTAACAACTGTATTGGTCAGAAGCTTGCCGCGCTCCTTCATGTATTTTCCGTAAATGTACAGAATGTGGTCACCTGTGATCACATTGCCCTTCTCATCCACACAAAGACAACGGTCCGCATCCCCATCATAGGCAAAACCAACGTCCATTCCGTTCTCCACCACGTATTTCTGCAGTCCCCCGATATGAGTAGAACCGGCATTGTTGTTGATGTTGGTGCCATCCGGCTGGGCGTTGATCACGTAGGTTTTGGCGCCGAGAGCATCAAAAACAGCCTTGGCAATGTTCCAGGAGCTTCCGTTGGCACAGTCCAGCGCCACCTTCACGCCGCGGAAGGAATAGACACCCAGAGAGATCAGATAACCTATGTAACGGTTTCTTCCGGAAACATAGTCTACTGTACAGCCGATTTTTTCCTTCTTTGCAAAAGGAATCTCCTCCCATTTCTGCCCGAAGACTTCCAGATTTCCATCCAGATAGGCTTCCACAAGGGAAATGGTCTCCTCGTCCATCTTCTCCCCGTTTCCGTTGATCAGCTTGATTCCATTGTCAAAATATGGATTATGGCTTGCGGAAATCATAATACCGCAGTCAAATTCATCCACTCTTGCCACATAAGCCACAGAAGGTGTGGTCGTGACATGGAGAAGATATGCATCTGCACCGGAAGCCACCAGTCCGCCAACCAGTGTATACTCGAACATATAGCTGGAACGGCGGGTATCCTTTCCTATTATGATACGTGCCGGAGTGTCATCACCGTTCTGACGTTTCAGTTCTCCGTAATACCAGCCGAGAAAACGGCCTACTTTATATGCATGATCTGCTGTCAGGTTTTCATTTGCCTCTCCGCGGAAGCCATCTGTACCAAAATATTTTCCCATTTTTATAACCTCATCCTGTTGTTTTTCCCCCGAAAAACATCTGCCGTTTCTGCTCACCGCACTCATAAGACTGCTGCAAATTTACTCTACTGTAACGCTCTTTGCCAGATTTCTCGGCTTATCCACGTCAAGTCCCTTTGCCACGCTGACGTAATATCCCATAAGCTGTAACGGAATCACCGCAAGGCTTGTTGCAAAGCACTCCTCTGTCTTTGGAACATAAACGGTAAAGGAAGCCGTATCTTCAATATTATAATTTCCATAAATAGTCAGCCCCATGAGATAAGCTCCGCGGCTTTTGCACTCTACCATGTTGGAAATGGTTTTCTCATAAAGCTCAGACTGGGTGAGCACACCGATCACAAGAGTGCCATCCTCAATGAGACTGATAGTGCCATGCTTCAGCTCTCCTGCTGCGTAAGCCTCAGAATGGATGTAACTGATCTCTTTCATTTTCAGGCTGCCTTCCAGGCTGATGGCATAATCAAGTCCACGTCCGATGAAAAACACATCCCTGGCATTGGCCTGTTTGGCAGCAAACCACTGGATCCGCTCCTTATCGTCCAGGATCTTCTGGATTTGCTCCGGAAGACACTGAAGCTGGGAGATAAGATCCTGATAACGCCCCTGGGAAATGCATCCGCGCACCAGCGCAAACTGAACGGCAAGGCAATAGCCGGCGATCAGCTGGGTGCTGTAGGCTTTCGTTGTGGCAACTGCAATCTCCGGACCGGCAAGGGTATAAAATACATTATCTGCTTCCCGGGCAATGGAGCTTCCCACCACATTGACAATTCCAAGGGTTTTCAGCCCCTTCTTTTTTGCAAGACGGAGGGCTGCAAGGCTGTCTGCAGTCTCGCCGGACTGGCTGATCACGATCACCAGACCGTTGGGATCCAGAGGCATGCTGCGGTAACGGAACTCAGATGCCAGACCCACACGTACCGGCAGCTGCGCCAGATCCTCCAGCACATACTGACATGCCACACCTACATGATAGGCTGAACCACATGCCACAATATATATCTGGGAAAAAGACTGAAGCTCTTCCTCCGTAAGTCCCACAGAAGACAGGTCGATAGCACCATCCTTTAATACGGAATTCAACGTATCCTGAACGGCTTTTGGCTGCTCATGGATCTCCTTCAGCATGAAATGCTCGTAGCCTGCTTTTTCAGCTGCTTCTGCATCCCATTTGATCTGCGTTAGCTTTTTCTCAATCTCATCTCCGTCCAGATTGTAAAAGGTGACTGTCCCATTTGCCAGACGTGCCATCTCCAGATTTCCAATATAATAAACATTGCGGGTATATTTCAGAATCGCCGGAACATCAGAAGCCACATAGCAGTCTCCGTTCTCCACGCCGATGATCATAGGACTGTCCTTACGGGCAACATAAATCTCCCCCGGATAATCCTGGAACATGATCGCCAGGGCATAGGAACCGCGGATACGGACCATGGCATGGTTGATGGCATCCACCGGAGTATGCTCATATTTCTTGTAATAGTAATCGATGAGCTTCACTGCCACTTCGGTGTCTGTGGAAGAATAGAACTCATAGCCCTTGCGAAGAAGCTTATTCTTCAGTTCCTGATAATTCTCAATGATACCATTGTGAACGCCAACCACATTTCCATCATCGGAGGTATGTGGATGGGCATTTGTCTCAGAAGGTTCGCCGTGGGTAGCCCAACGGGTGTGACCGATTCCACAGGTACCAGCCAGAGCATGACCATGATCGGTTTTCTCTGCCAACGCTTTCAGGCGGCCTTTCGCCTTTACAATTTTCGTTTTGTTCTCACCGTCACGAACAGCAAGACCGGCTGAGTCATAGCCACGGTATTCCAGTTTCGATAAACCATCCAGAAGAATGGGCGCGGCCTGGGAATGGCCGGTGTAGGATACGATACCACACATAAAATTTGTTCTCTCCTCTATAACTGTTTAGTCAATTCCATACTCTTCCAAGAGTTTTTGTCGAAAAGCAGGATCTTCAAGGGCACGCTTTAGGTCGTCGATGCGGTTGTCATTCAACAGAGCTTTGGTAAGTCGCTGTTCATGTTCTGCACCGATCTGGATTCCTTCAACTCGTCCCTTTTCCTGTAAATCCCGAAGTCCCTTACAAACATTCACCGTTTCTTCCTCTTCTTTTCTTTCTATCTTCATTCCAGTCATCTCCTCCATTACACGGACAGCCTTCCTATCCACATTTTCAAATGCTGCATTCGCATTTACAAACCGCTCTAATTTCTCTCCATCACCAGAATATTTGATGAACTTCATCACTTCCCGGAAATTAGAAGTAAAATGTTCCAACTCATCTTCGCTCATCTCCCCTGGTGCAATCAGATTAATCCGATAGTCAGGAACCAACGACAATATGTTTTTATCCTGTACCACCAACATCTCATGTAACGACCTAGGCGCATCCCAGCTATCAGCCCCGAAATACACAACTACTGTTATAATCGGAAGCAGCCTGTCTTCTCTGTAAAAGCCTGAAAGAAACTCTGCGGAATCCGGTTTCTTCTCCTTAGGCTCTTTCTCCTTCCGCGCTTTTTTATGAGAAGCCTCTGCTTTCTGCACCTGCGCTGCATACTCCAGCGAATCGTAAACCATATTTTTCACTGGCATTGCATAATGAACATTGGATTGGTTCTCCACTCCCAGGAGCAGATACACCGCATTTTCATCTTCCATAGCACACAGGATTTTAAACACATCCCGATATTTCTGATATGGCACCTCCGCCCCATCAGCTCCATATGGAATAATTACATTCGCCGTATCCAGTTCCTTCAAATTCTTAGGGTCAATGACCTTTTCTCCTTTGTAAATCATATGGTTGAACACATCCGCAAATACTTCAGTGTCCTCCATGTACTCTTTTGTGATGACATCCTTTCTTCCCATGGACTTCACCACCTTCTATGATTTGTTTTTCAGAAGAGCTTATGTAGGTTTGAAACTCTAATGATGTATATAGGATAGCATACCGTTTCCTTTTCTGGAAGGAAAATATATTGGAAAAGTATGAATTTTATTTAATAAGTTTTTTAGAGAACTTTAAGGAATTTCACTCAGCATTTATGGGGACAGACCCCTTTTATCTCATACATTCCGCTAACCCAACGATTCTTCCCCTTTCCTCGATACCCTAAAGTGTTTCACGAATCTTCACCTTTTCTTCCTCGGCTTCCTTTTCTATCTTCATTCCAATCATCTCCTCTATCAACTCTTTTATGATGACATCCTTTCTTCCCATGGATTTTATCACCTTCTACGATTTGTTTTTCAGAAAAGTTTATGTAGGTTTAAAACTCTTACGATATATATGATAGCATACTGTGTCCTTTTTGGGAAAAATATAAAAATTATTTAATACACTGAAAAGCTTTTAGAAAATTCACATTGCCTGTATAGGGACGACTATCAATTACGTCTAATAATTGTTATTCACATTCTTTTAATATTTTTATTGTATGTTCAACACCTTCATTCGCATTAAACATCGGAACCCATCCAAGATTTTCTAATTTTTTACTACTTAAAACTTGTTTGGCAATAGGCGTCCTATTTGCGATATCTAATACTGACGGATCAGCAAAAATCACTTTTTTATTTACTGTCTTGGCTATAATTTCTGCTAATTTAGCAATAGTAATACGCACATTTGGATTTGCAATATTGTACGGTGTTCCTGATTTTCCATTAATAAGAACCGTTATAAGTCCAGATGCACAATCTGCAATATAATTATAACTTCTTAATTGATTACCAGCACTTTTCATTATTATATCTTCATTATTTAATGCATTCCTTATAAATTGAGCATTTGCCCGACTATCGGTTTCCGTAATCCCAGGACCATAAGTATGACACGGTCTTACAACAACGGTTTCAAGTTCATACTGACTACTGTACGATGCACACAAATTTTCAACAGCTCGTTTACTTTGCGGATAACACGATCTTGGCGAAGTAATATCTATGGCTCCTAAATACTCCTCTTTAAATTCATCAAGAGATAAATCTCCATTTCCATACACTTCCCCAGATGAAACAAATAAAAATCTCTTTCCACCATGCGCCTTAGTATACTCAAGTAAATTATAGGTTCCTTCAATGTTACCTATAATTGTTCCAACAGGATCACTATTAAATGCAAGTGGATGCGCATTTCCAGCAGCATGTATTACATAATCCACTTCATAATCAAATATAATAGCTTTTAGCACATCATATTTAAAAATTTTAAGATTATTATCTTTCCAGCTTTCATATCGTTTGTGCATTTTTTCAAGATTTCTCCCTGCTACACACACAGTAATGCAAGCATTATTTGTTTGATTATATCTTAACAACATATCTGCAACAAATGAGCCTATTGTCCCAGTTGCCCCTGTAACCAAAATTGTAGTCCCTTTAAGTTGTTCAATTCCAACCGTATGCTGTATTGCGAGATCTAAGTCATTTAAATATGTAATACTATCTTGTAATGCCATTCCTTCACCTCTATTTTAACCAGTCGGATCTTTTTGCTATAAGAAGGGCCTTAAAAATATCTATATCTTCAACTGTAGTCAATTTAATATTTTTTTCAGATCCAACAGAAAAATACACCTTTTCTCCTAGCTCAATCATTAAAGTGCAAGAAGCAACAGAATTTGTTATTCCAGCGGCGAGAGCCCTTCTATGCAAGTCACAAATATCCCCTACATGGAACCCCTGCGGTGTTTGCGTTCTTTTCAAAAAATCTCTAGGGTAACTGCCTGTTGAGTTCTCTCCATTTTCAGTTTTTAACATAGCCTCAGCGCAAGGAATAACTGTAGTTGCATTTCCTTTTTCTTTTGTAATCCTTATGCAGTCTGAAATAATATCCGCAGAAATCATTGGACGAATAGCATCATGAATTAATACTATATCATCGGATTTAAAATGCCGCTCCAATTCATACACCCCATTACGAATAGAATCCTGCCCATTTTTCCCACCAGAAACTATATATTGTAATTTTGTAATATTAAACTGGTTTGCATATGCCTGCAATACCGACTGCCATCCATCAATGCAAACCACTGCTATTGAATCAATTTCTGGGTGTCGCTGAAATGCTTCTAGAGTATATACAATAACCGGTCGCTCATTCACCGTAAGAAATTGTTTAGGTATACTTTGTCCCATTCGATTGCCAGATCCTCCAGCAATTAGTAATGCAATATTTGCCATTTGCTTATCCTCCGTATATCAAAAAGTTATTTTATAAGCTACATGTAATTCTCTCTTTTCTAAAGGTGGAATCTCCATGTAATCTCCATATAAATTTTTTAAATAATGATCATAATTTGCTGGTGCTTTAAAACGGTAACCGCAAAAATCAACTTTAATAATATCTTCAAACATTTCTTTTTCAAATACTTCTCTTTCATAGCTAATTGCAGACGGAACACCATAGAAACCAGTTTCTTTACTTTTATTAGCTATTTTATCCACTAATTTAAGATAAAATTTCAAACCACCTAAATGACAAAAAAGAAAACCAATTCTTCTTCTCAATTTATAATACTTTCTCAATTCTATGTTCTCTTTTGACTTTTGTAAAATTGGTGGTGATGGATACAAATAATCCACACAAACACTTGCACCTTTATAGGAAAAGTCATAAATTTTTCCTAGGATCTTCCTCTTAAGTCTTGATACAGGCATATTTTCAATAATAAAAACATCAATAAACAGCATAGAAAAGCTCTCCACTCCTGCATTTGATATTTCAATATATTGAGTATTAACTTTAAATATCTTAGGATTTTTACAAAAATATTTGTCCGTCAAAGGTTGTACTAAAATATATTTTTTATCCAATTCAGCAACATGCTCAAGAAACTTTTCATACTGTTTTCGAGTCATCATTATATCAACATCATCATCCCATGGAATAAATCCTTTATGCCTAATGGCACCTAATAGAGTTCCTCCAGATAACATATAATCTATATTATATTTATCAAATACTTTACAAACATCGACTAACATTGTTAAAAGAGAATTCTGTAATTTTTTCAAATCACAATCACTTAAAGCATATTCTGGAAAACACGATGAATATAAACCTTTACTTGATTTCATACCATATACCACTCACTTCTTGTATTTTATTATTTTTACTCTAACGACTTTATTTCAATTATAATATTTTCACATAAAAACTTTGGAATAGCACATATTATAAAAATCAATTTAATAAAATTCTACGCTTCTTATTATTGCATTTTACAAACGTTCTCTATTATTTCAGCAACCTTTTCTGAAGCCTTACCATTCTCAAAACTTCCAATTTTAGCATAAAATGCATTAACATTTTCTATATATTCTTCATATTTAAACTCGGCAATTTTATGAAATAACTCATCTTCATTTATTGCAAATTCAAAAGGTAATTCTTCCATATTAAAAAACAATTCTCTTTCTTGCGTTATAAATTCATAATAATCATTACACAAAAGAAAAACCGGTTTGTATCCTAATGCAGCTTCAAATGCCGAACTTGAATAATCAGTAATCAAAGCATCTGTTATTAACAATAGTTCCTGCATATCTGGATAATCTGAAACATTTATAATATTTTCTCCAATTTGAATATTTTTATATAAAGATGCAATATTAGGATGAAGTCTAAAAAGCAGTTTACACTTCCTACCAGTCTTTTTCTCAAATGCTGAAATCCATTTTTCATAATTATTATTAAAAACATCAAATGAAATAGTTTGTCTAAACGTAGGTGCATACATAATAATAAATTCGTTTGACAAATTAATTTTTTTCCTTATACAGAGTTTTAATTCATCATTATCAAGAAAAAAAATATCGTTACGCGGTGATCCAACTTCTAATACTTTTCCACAGTACCAAAATGATCTTTGAAGCATTTCTGTACACCATTGAGATCCGGATAATAGTATGTCTATCATTTTAGAATCATTTAAACTTGCAAGTCTATACTCTTCAGTCAAACCAGGGGCTTCTTTTTCTATTTTCTTAAAACCAATAGCTCCATGCCATGTCTGTATATAATATTGTTTTTTTCTTTTTGTTATATAGGGAGATTTTCTGCAATTATCAATCCAAATTTTTGCTGTACTTAAATGATATAAAGATGCAATAGAATTAATTTTTACTACATGAATTCCTTCAGGCATTTTTTCATTTTTATCTTCAACCAGCCAATATATCTTATATATTTCTTTTCTTTTTCTTAAATTTTCAATAATATACTTAGGGTTATCTCCATATCCCTTTCCTCTAAAATTAGATACAACTATTTTTTTTCTATCAATAGGAAATATTCTAAAACATTTCATAAAAGAATAATATAACAGCTGTTTTTTTCCTAGTTTTACTTTATTCATTTGACCTTCCTTTAAATACAATTTTTTTAATATACTGAAATGCACTTATCTTAAAGATTATAGATTCCATAGCATATATGAATCCACCACAAATAACCTGTATAAACAATAAAATTACATCATTTTTTATAACAGCCCTAAACGGTGCTATTACTATACACATAATTACAGTCGCAACTAAAGACGGTAGAATATCACTAATTTGCTGCTTGTAGGTATAATTTAATTCCTTTTTTAAGGGCATAGCATTTGCTATCGAACTATAAAAAGAATATATTACCATCGTAGCGGCTATGGCTATTGGGCTAATTTTTATTCCTATAATTAACAAAATTAAATATATTGGCTTTTTTATTAATTCGAGTTTCAAAACAATATCGCTTCTTCCTATTGCTTTAATTGACTGTAAGCTAATATTCCCAATTAAGCCAATACCAGATGAAACAGCCAATAATTGTAAAAAAGGAATAGCTTGTTTCCACTTTTCCGTCAATAAGACATTTACCAGTGGTTTTGCAATAACCACTAATCCTCCAATCAACGGAAATATTATATATAGCATAACACTTAAGGATTTTCTTAAAGTTAATTTTACCTTTTCTAAATCATCACTCTTATTTGCCAAATCCGGAAATAGGACTGACATCATAGCAGTACTTATATTATCCATCACTAAAGACGAAAAACTTTTTCCCCTATTGTAATAAGCCAAATCACTAGTTGTATAAACTTTTCCAATAATCAAAGACCTCAATTGTTCAAAAAATGTACCAGATAAATCAGCTAAAAGAATCTTCCAACCATACTGCATTAATTTTTTTGCCGATGTAATTGAAAAAACAAGTTTAGGACGCCATTTGATAGTAAACGACAACACAATTGTATCAACAATTGTATTAGACATATACTGAATAATCAGCGCCCATGCCCCCATGCCCAAATAAGCAGCTACAATTCCTAATACACCTGAAAGTAAAGTCCCCCATAACGTTGAAAAAAAGAACTTTCTAAACAACATATTTCTTGACACATACGCATGCTGTACAGAATTAAATGCACTTATAGGAATGCGCAATGAAAAAGCTCTTAAAATACTAGATAGCGCAGGCATTCCAAAAAAAGTAGCTATATATGGTGCTGAAAAAAATAAAATAACATAAATAATAATAGAAACAAATAAACTACAATAAAATATGGTCGAAAAATCAACATCTGTGGCATCCCTCTTTTGAATTAAGGATGTTGAAAATCCGGATGTAACAAAAACGTCTGCAAAAGCAATAAATACCAAAATTAATGATACCACACCATAATCCTCTGGTACCAATATACGCGCTAATACAATTGAAACAATAAAAGAAACAATTTGAGCTAAAAATCTTTCTCCAAATTTCCATATAAAACTAGTTGTTAATATATTTCTTTCTTTTTTCATATATACAATCCTTGCTATTTATTTATCCATTTACTTTTTTGTTTAATAAGCATTTCCTTTTTTTCTACTTGACTTAACCCTGTTATATCAAAAACATTATCTCTAATATTGCTTTTATATTCTTCAATTTTTTTCACAACACGAGCTGGATTTCCAGCAATTATAGATCCATTAGGAACACTTTTTGTTACTACACTCCCCGCACCAACAATACAATTATCTCCAATATTCACTCCTGGCAGTATTAATGCTCTAGCACCTACAAATGTATTATTACCAATTCTAACCATTCCAAATATATCCGTACAATCTGGAATAACTTTTATAACAGAGTTATCATGGGTTAAAATTTGTACATCATTTGATATTGTTACATTATTACCAATATATATTAGATACGATTCAGATGTAGTAATATCTGAATATATTCTACAATTCTTTCCTACAATCGCTCCACATTTTCTAAAATAACTGTTTATGTATTCACAACTTTTTTCTCCTGATAGATGCAATATTTTACACGCTATTTTTTTTCTCAAATAACCTATTTTCACTTGAGGATCTCCTTCTTTTACTTAAAACTTTTAATAATCTACAATATATCAGACTTAATATCCAGCATTTCTTTTTACACAGTTCCCATAAAATTCTATTTTGAATTATAATTGTTGTAGAATTTATCATACCATTATTAATATTAACTATTTTAGATGAAGTGTTCTTTTTATATTTCATGTCTAAATTACTGTCCCACAAATCTCTTAACAAGCTAGACATTTTAATCGTATATTCTAAATTAGCAATTTCGAGACAATTTTCCGTATCCCATTCAACATTTTGAAGATACTGCTTTAATATCATATAAACCTTAGTAATATCTTCGACTTGTTTTTCATTAAACCCATGTGACATACTTTGCTCTAATACTCTATAATTATAAATAACCTTATCAGAAACAATTATTTTTTTTGCTAAAGCATAAATTTGAATAGATTGTAATAAATCTTCCCCCAGTCGTATATCTTTTAGCTTCTCGTAATCAAAATTATCTTTTATCAATAATTCTCTTTTTATAACTTTCGACCATAAATGATTATACTCATAATTCCCAATAAATTTTTCAAAAAAAAGCTGTTTATCTTTAAGTGAAGTATAAATTTCGGTTTCTAATATTTTCGATGGCTTATAGTCTTCTTCCCCATGCCAAAAATTGAATCGAAAAACCACAACATCTGGATTGTCTTCCAGAAGCATATTAATATTATTAAATGCATCTTTTTCATAACAATCATCAGCATCAAGAAATAAAATATATTCTCCACGTGATAACTCAATTCCCTTTCTTCTCGCTAAAATCAAGCCTTTATTTTCCCAACTAAAAACTCGTACATGTGAGTTTGTCTCCTCATAATTTTTACAAATATCCAATGTACCATCTGTTGAACCATCATTAACAATTATCAATTCGTAACTATCATAATTTTGATTCAAAACAGATTGAATACATTCAGCTAAATATTTTTCAGCATTATATGCTGATATTAAAATACTAATTTTGGGTTTATCCATACTATCACCTTATCCAAATATATTATCCAATATATATTTTTTATTTCCACCTTCACGTATAGAAACATTTATAATCATGTAAATCATCGCAAGAGGAACAAATAATACATACGAATAATTTGCCTCTATCATCATACATGCAAATAGAACCCCACAATATGATAATACCAAATAAATTTCTCTACATTTTCTCACTAACATAACTAACGGATAAATTAAAATACCAAAAAACGGAAGCGCCCCTAAAATTCCTAATTGGGCTAAATATACGATATAAGTGTTGTGTATTGTATAATTCATTACGCCACCACCAATTTCATTTACCAAGCTTTTCGGTGCTCTCATTCCATTTCCCCAGATAGGTGAATTTCCAAATACTCTCAAGCCATACGCCCAGTCTATGTATCTTTTATGTTCACTTCCCATATAATCCGTTTTAAGCAATCTAGTAAAAGTATCTTCAGGTAATAAATACACTATTGCAAAAACAGCTATCATTATAATAAGAATTTTAGTAAAAGATATTTTCTTGTCTTTAAGAATAAGAAAAAGCATTATTGCAGCTACCGGTAAAAACGTTCCTCTAGAGCCAAGCAGCAATATACCAATAATATTAATACCCGTAGCTCCCATATACCAAATTTTGTTTTTCTTTTTTCCCTTTATTGCTCCATAAAAAGCTAAAAGTGTTGGTAAAAGTAAATAAAGCGAGGTAAAATTTACATCGTAATATTCTTTTGAATTAAAAAATAATGCTAATCTAAATATTCCATATTGTGCATACGGTGTACGATGTTGCACTATAATTAATAAACTCATGAGAACAGCAGATACAATATAAGAATCAATTAAGAATTTTATATTTCTTTGCCTAAATTGCATTTCCGACATACATAATAAAAATAATAACAAGAAGCTAACAAAAAGAATATAGTAAGGTTCCGCTTGCTTATCTAAAACATACTTAGAAATCATTAAACTTATCCATGAAAAAAGAATCAGTATTTGAGATATTGTTAACTTATAACCTTTAATTACCCATGTATATAGTAAAATAAATATTCCAAAGCAAATAATAACTATTAAGCCCATCTTATAGTTATTAATGTTAAAATAACTATCATTGTTTCTAAACATAAAAACTAATAACAACGCAACCATATATGAAAATAACGAATATAAGTCAGTACTAATTTTAATTTTTTTTCTCATTGATCTATCCTTTTACTCATCAAAAAACTTGCGCAATTCCCACATCTTTTAGCATTTTTATCATTGTACTTATCCCCATTCTATCAACATATTCTACTGAATATCTTTCCTTAATCATTTTATTGATTTTTTTTGAATAACCATTAAAGTAATATTCGTGCTTCAACATTCTCAAAAATAGCATTAATTTTAAAATAGGTATGCAAAAAATAGGATAACACATTTTTCTTATAACGTAATTATTTGCAATAATATTTACATCACGCTCGTCGCCATACACTCGTGCTACATTACTAGGTAAATGATGAATTTCAACATTTTCTAAATATATCATTTTCTTTTTATACTTTCTTATTCTATATGCGACATAATATTCTTCAGAACCAAATCGTAACGTACCAGGATATAATTTACTGCTTTCAAAAAAATCACGTCTCAAAACATGTCCCGCTCCAATGTATGATAGAGCTAATAATTCATTATTTTCTTCGTATACAAACCCTTTTAAAAACCTATCATTTTGAGGTTCATATATCTTTAATGCTGCAGCCACTGCATCATGTTTTTTCATTTCAGAATATATTTTCGCAAAAAAATCTTTTGTTATTACCACAGCATCATCATCTAAACAAACAATATATTCTCCTGTACACATTTCAAATGCTTTATTTCTTCCATTTGAAATACCTAAATTTTCACTAGAATAATAATATTTATATTTTATATTATTTTCACAAAAAAATTTTTCTACTGCTTCTTGTGTACCATCACTTGAATTATTATCTACAATAACAAATTCCATTTCTTCAATCTTATTACACACACAAGATTCTAAAGCTCTGAGTATTTCCCGTTTTCGATTATATGTAATTATCATTACGGATATTTTCATTTAATTATCACTCCTTATTACTCCTAAGCAATTTTTCATATACAAATTCCCGAACAGAATTTGGTAAAATTGAAAAAATTAGCTGAACCAACAATGTATAATAATAATCCCATTTTGAAATATACCCTGTCTGTAATATTATTTTTCTACCATTTTTATATTTTTTAAAATACTTTAATCCTCCTCTTCTTTTAAACATATCAGCACCTGTTCTTACATACACTAAATAATCAGCAATATTTTTAAACGTTGCACCATGTAATATCATATTCGTCCATAGTAGACTATCTTCCATAAGCAAGGCATGTTGATAATTCCCAGCCTCCAAAACTTTAGACTTTTTAAACATTACCGTAACGTGATTTACAGCATCTCTTCTTTTTTGGTATTCTTTTATTTCACTATCCACCAATGGGACCTTTCTAATAGACACAACCCCCTCTTTTGAATCACAAAACTCTTTAATATATCCCCCACAAACATCCAATAATGGATCTTGGGCAAACTCTCTCAATTGTAACTCACATCTATTGGGTATAGAAATATCATCCGAATCCATTCTAGCAATTAACTCATAACTGCAATTTTTAATTCCTTCTGCAAGTGCTAAGCCTAATCCAACATTTTTCTCCAAACATACAAATTTAAAAAGTCTCTGATACTTTGTTTTATATTCTGTCAAAACATCTTCCAATTCTACAGTCAACTTTCCATCTTTAACAATTACTATCTCACTCGGCTCAACCGTCTGATGTACCATGCTTTCTAAACATTCTATCAAATACTCTGCTTTTTCCTTATAATATACAGATATCAAAACACTATATTCCATATAATTTCCCACCTATTTCATTAATAATGAATGTAAAAATACATAAGCTTTTGTCAAGACAAGACATCTATATTTTATAGTTTTCAAAAAAAAGCGATGTCTAAAATCCAAAGTTTTAATATAAGAATTCAAATACCACTTATTATGTTCTCTTTCAAATTTACGAATCGTATCTTTTATCACTTTCGTATTTACTTTTGCCTTTATACCAATCAACACAGCAGAATACAATACATTTTTTATGCCTATAAATTGTAAAGCCTCCTGATATTCTTTATTCCAAGATTTCTCTATTATCTGCTGACATTTAAGCAAATCCCAAAAACTATTCGCAGAAACACTAACAGATGCAGATTCCTTTCGAACGCAATATACATATAATGCATTATCTATATGTGTAATAATTTTTGCCTTTGCCAATAGCAATGGGATAATAGCCATATCCTCTCCATTTCTTAATGATGGAATTGGCAAATCTTCAAACAAATTTCTTCTTAATAGTAAATAACATAGCGAAGTTCTGGATAACGCTATATAGTCAGATTTAGTATTATATAATTTAAAAATATTAGTGTAGCTATTATTTCTAAATGACCCATTTTGCAATTTCAGCTTGCTATTACACATTACTACATCAGCGCTTTGTTCTACAGCTTTATTATATAAGCAATATAAAAAATTCTCCTCATAATAATCATCACTATCACAAAAAGCAAGATACTCTGAATCAGATGCTTTAATTCCCACATTTCTTGCTTCTCCAGGACCAACATTCTGCTTCATTTCAATAACTTTTATTTTCAGCTTCGATTTTTGCTTTATCTTGTATAAAATATTAAGAGAATTATCTGTTGAAAAATCATCTATAACAATTACATCAAATTCTTTAAAAATTTGCTTTTCTAAGCCATCAAAACATTTCTTTATATATTTTTCCGCATTATAGCATGGAATTATAACACTTATTTTACTCATCAATTTTTCTCTTTTCCCAGTACTGCACATAATGTTTTTATCATGACATAAACATCAATAACAAAACAGAAATTTTTGATACTTTGCAAATTATATTTCATCTTCTCCGGTAGCACTTTCTCAATATATACCCGATCCACATCATCTGCTGAATCCAAAAGTTCTGCCTCATCTTTGTATCGAATACTAGCCTCACTAGTTATTCCTGCCGGCAATAAAAGTGTGGCCAACATTTCATTACTATATTTTTCTACATACTTAGTTGCCTCAGGTCTCGTTCCCACAAAGCTCATATCTCCACTTAGTACATCAAAAACCTGGGGCAACTCATCTAACCGATAATCCCGAATTTTTGCTCCCACTTTGGTGATTCTTGAATCACCACCTACTGTTACAGCAGATCCAATCTTATCGGCATTATTGACCATAGTACGAAATTTATGTATTCTAAACCTTTTACCATATCTGGTTACACGCTCCTGACGATAAAAAGCAGGTCCTTTAGAGTCCATTTTTATCATCACAGCAATAATCAGCATAGGTATAGCCAGGAGAATCAACAGGATAACCCCCACTACAATATCAAAAATCCGTTTCAGAACCAGACTTCCTTTCTTTCGTGATAAAATATCATAGTATACCTTTACCTCATCACATTTCATAAATTCAGGAAGGTCATCCCATTTTTTCAAAATCATTAATTACTTCTCCTAATTATTTTCCAATATAGTTCTTTACAATTTCACAATAATTTTCAATTACATATTCCACTTCTTCGTCAGTCAATTTAGTGTGAAGTGGCAGTGTAATTTCATTTTCAAATCTCTTATAAGCATTTGGATAATCTTTAATATCAAACCCAAGATTCTTGTATGCAGTCATCATTGGCAATGGCTTATAATGTACATTACATGCAATTCCTTTTTCCGCCATTTTTACAATAATCTCATGTCTCTGTTCCAGAGTAATCCCTGGAATTCTTGTAATATAAAGATGACCTGATGACTGATGTTCATCTGCATAGTGATTCAGGACTTCAATTCCTAATGGCTTAAATGCATCATCATATCTTCCAATTATTTCTTTTCTTCTGGCAAGTAAGCCTTTATAACGTTTCATCTGTGCAAGACCAATTCCTGCAACAACATCTGTCATATTGCATTTATACCATGGACCAACAATATCATATTCCCATGCACCAAGCTGAGTTTTAGCAAGAGCGTCTTTTGACTGTCCGTGAAGGGAAAGCAATTGATATTTATGATATAATTCTTCATTATCAATTCCCTCAATATCTTTCCATGTAGCAGCTCCACCTTCTGCAGTTGTAAAATTTTTCACTGCATGAAAACTAAAGTTACTAAAATCAGCAATACTTCCAACCTTTTTGCCATGCCACTCTGCTCCAAACGCATGAGCTGCATCAGTCATTACAATAATTCTTCCTATTGCTTTTTGAATATCGTTTGACGGATGGAACAGATGTTTCTTACTTTCAACTATAGAAAAGATTCTGTCATAATCGCATGGTACACCACCAAGATCAATAGGAATAATTACCTTAGTTTTTTCTGTAATTGCATCTGCAAGTTTCTCATAGTCCATTTCAAGAGAATCTTTTTGTGTATCGATTAATACAAGTTTTGCACCTACATGGCATACTACAGATGCACTTGCTGTATAGGTATAAGCGCAGGTAATTACTTCATCACCTTCTCCTACTCCTAAAACTCTCAGTGTCATTTCCGCACAAGCTGTCTGTGAATTCAAACATACTGCTCTGTTAACGCCACAAAAATCCGCAACTTCACGCTCTAATTCTTTTGTTTTCGGTCCGGTAGTAATCCAACCGGAACGAAGTGCTTCTGCAACCTGTTCAACCTCTGCATCTGTAATATCTGGTGGTGAAAATGGTATTTTCATTGTTCTCTGCCTCTCTTAAAATTTAATAATATATGTTCAAATGAATTAATGATTATTTTCAGTTGCTTTATTGAATAATTTCTTATATGTCTCCCCATGCAGTTTCAAATCATCCTTCGCCGCATGATAAGTCGGTACAATCTCTTCCACATAACTCCTGATATCCGGATCATTCCCATAAGCCACCACAGCCAGTTTCTCCATCTGCCGCAGGAACTCATCCGTATCAAACGGAATCGGTTTTCCAATATGAATCAGATCATTATCCGTCTTAGTCAGCCCTTCCTCTGCCATCAGTTTCTCTTCATAAAGCTTCTCACCAGGTCTCAAGCCTGTGTACTCCACTTTAATATCCACATCCGGTGTCAGTCCTGACATCTTGATCAGGTTTCTTGCCAGTGTATCAATCTTCACCGGAGCTCCCATATCCAGCACAAAGATTTCTCCGCCTTTTGCATAGGTTCCAGCCTGAAGCACCAGACTTACTGCTTCCGGAATGGTCATAAAGTAACGAATGATATCCGGATGGGTAACCGTTACCGGACCGCCTTTGGCAATCTGTTTCTTAAACAACGGAATAACAGATCCATTACTTCCCAGCACATTTCCGAAGCGCACTGCCACAAACTCAGTCCTGTATTTCCGCTCACCATTTGCCCCTGGATTTTCACAAGTCGCTGCCACCTGCGCAAGTGCTTCCTCGCTGTCCTCATAGTGGCTTCCCAGTAACGGAAGCAGATCTTCTCTTCCGGTTCTGCTGATCTTATCCATGGTCTGGATAACCATCTCACAGAGACGCTTGCTGGCTCCCATAATGTTGGTTGGATTCACAGCTTTATCTGTACTGATCAGTACGAAACGCTGACAGCCATTTTTCAGAGCTGCGTGAGCTGTTTTATAGGTTCCCATTACATTGTTCTTGATTGCTTCACATGGGCTTGTCTCCATAAGCGGTACATGCTTATGGGCAGCTGCATGATAAACAATGTCTGGCTTGTATGTTTCAAATACATCATTAATTTTTCTGGTATCACGCACGGAACCAATCAGTACTACCAGATCCAGATGGGGATATTTGGAGCGAAGCTCCTGTTCAATGTCGTAGGCATTGTTCTCATAGACATCGAAGATCACCAGTCGTTTCGGAGCGTGGGCTGCAATCTGACGGCAAAGCTCACTCCCGATGGAACCGCCGCCACCAGTTACCAGAATGGTTTTTCCACTGATGTAGCGGAAAATCTCATCCATATTTACTTTGATTGGTTCTCTTCCAAGAAGGTCTTCCACTGCTACATCTTTCATTTTGCTGAGGGACACCTCTCCGGTGACGAACTGGTACACACCTGGAAGAATCTTCATTTCACATTTGGTTTCCTTGCAGATGTTCAGGATATCTCTTCGCTCTGCCGCACTTGCGCTTGGAATTGCCAGAAGGATCTGATCGATTTTATATTTCTTTGCACTTGCGAGAATGTCATCACGACCGCCTACAATGGGCACACTCTCCATATAGCGTCCCCATTTGTTGGGGTTATCGTCAATAATACAGCAGACCTTTCCTTTCGGCTCTTTGGCACGTTCCACGTCGCGTAGAATGATCTGTCCTGCCTGGCCGGCACCGATCAGCATAATGTGATGCAGCGGACCTTCCTCTTCCTTCTGTTTCCGTGTTCTTTCCAGAAGGATAAATCTGTATGAAAAACGAATTCCTGTAATCAGGCAAAATTGAATAATGGTTCCGAAGAGATAATAGGACATTGGCATTCTCTGAATGACAAATGTGATTCCAATTATCTGGAACAGGAATGTAATTACAGTAGATAAGCAAATTCTTAACAGCTCACTATAGCTTGCGAAGCGCCATACGCTGTTATAGAGACGCAATGCCCAAAAGACAAAAACAGAGAATACTGTATACCATGGTGCAAATTTCAGATAGGCAGACAAATATTCTCCGGGTATTGCGGAGTATGTACAATCAAAGCGGAACCACAGTCCGAGAAAGTATGCGGCGTTTACGGCGATCACATCATAAATCATCAAGTAAAGTGCAATTACCTGCCAATGCTCCAACTTTCTTTTTTTGCGTTCGGTTTTTTGTTTTTTCGTTGTCATTTCTTAATCATATGGACGGAGTTACCCCCCCCCCCAGTCCTTTCCTCCCATTTTTTCATAACTTTGACCACTTACCAGATAGCTTCCTGTCTGGTGCTTCGGCGACTCCCAGGATATCTTGGGGAAGTCCGGAACCCGCACCGGCGGTGGTCTGCCGAAAAGCCTGCGTCACTGGCGCAGCCTCTTTGCCCGGTTACCCGGTTTTATAGATAAGAGCGTTCGTAACGCTGCTTATTATCATTTTTATCTTTGTTGTCAATAATTATTTTGTTCTACTTCCGCGAAAAAAACTCTCCTGGCATTTCCTGCCAAGATTTCTGGCGTCATTCAGGAAGCGGTTTCCCTGATGACCATTTTCACAGAGGAATTCATTTCCCTTCCGGCGAACCTTGCCGCCGCAGATGGCGCATTTGTCTTTCAGTCCGTCTGTTCTGGTTTCCAGTACCAGAATGCCTTCTGCCCAGGCTTTGTACTGCAGGTTGGTCCGGATCTTACTGCTTAAGTGAAGCGGGGAAAAATTGCCGCTTTTTACCATTGCCATCCGGGTGAAGTTCTGGTCGTAATCGGGGAGGACAATGATTCCTGCCTGATTTTCTTTACAGAAGTTCAGGATCTCACGGCTGACCTGGTGGGCGTAGTGCTCGGACAGGTTCTTAAGGTGCATGTAGTACTTCCGGTTTGGCTGGGGACTATTATCTCCCACTGTGTTCGGTCTAGATTTCTGTATTCTGGTCTCCAGCAGCTTGCAGCGGTGGCGGTACGCATCTCCGCCCCGGCAGGTGTGTACAGCCAGCTGATTTCCCAGCTCATCCAGAATGCAACACACTGCGAAGGTGTCTGTGTTTGTAAAGCGGACACTGCACAGGCTCGTGCCTTCTGCCATTCGTTCTTTGGCAGTGCGGGCGTCGCTGTTCTCCTGTTTCACCGGGATATTCAGCAGGTAGCGCCTGCCCTCTTTTACCAGGGTGGGCGACATTAGCTGACCATCTTGGGGAAAGGGGCGTCCTTTCAGATTGCAGTCTGTCCAGATCCATTTCTCACCGTTCCACAGCTTCAGGCAGATGGATCTGTCGGTGAGGTCGGAATACATTCCTTTGAAAAAAGTAACCTTGGCTTCCAGCTTCTCAGGGAATCCGGATTGAAGCTCCTGGGTGCTTTTTACTGTGGCAGATGCTTTGTTGATGGCTGCGCGTCTCAGGTAGACAGGTACTTTCCCCATTGGTAATGGGTTGGTGGGCTGTCTGCCGTCCCGACCTGTCAGGGTCAGGAGTTCCAGGCTGCGCTGAATGTCGAAGAGGCTGCTGTTCCACAGTTCTTCATGCTGTCTCAGAAGGTGGTAGTAAAACTCCACCACGTTCTGAAAATATTCTTCTGTTCTGTCCAGCCATATAGGCTCCGGACAAACCAGGCGCATGCGCCAGGTTCGGATGCTGTATCCTGTTTTCATAAATTTTGTCTGTGATTTCTGCTGGTTTCTTTCGTAATATTTCAGTAATGCGACGGTCATCCAAGCAGACTTTCTGCTTTCTTTCCCATCGTCGTTTTACATTCTATCGCGAATAAAAGGGAAAGTCAACCAATTATAGTGACTATATGCTTTTTTTGCCGAAATATACCATAATTGACTCCGAATTTACATTTTTCCCATTCATTTTTCAAAGGGAATTTTTCGATATAAAATGTTTGCGTGGTCAAATAATTGGTATATAAGAATAAGGAGGCAGTTATGTGCAGAAAAGGTGAAAACATCCGAAAACGCAAGGATGGGCGCTGGGAAGCCCGGTTTATCAAATACCGTGATTCGGAAGGTAAGATACATTATGGTTCCATTTATGGAAAAACCTACAGCGAAGTAAAAGCAAAGCGAAACAAAAAAATCGCAGAGTTGCCACAATACGGATATCACACCGGCAATTCCGGCGTTTTAAATTACCAGGCGACTTTCCAGACGGCTGCAATCCGCTGGCAGCAGGATATCCGATACACCATTAAAGACAGCACTTTTTCCAATTACAAGGCGATTCTGGAGAACCAACTGCTCCCTGAACTGGGAACTACGCAGATCCGCAAAATTACAAACGCCAGGATTAATCAGTTTATCCATAAGAAAAAGAATCAGGAACTGTCTTCTGGAACCATTCACGTTACTTTAAGCGTGCTCCGGAGTATTCTTGGCTTTGCAGCGAAGCAGGGCGTCTATACCAGTGAGCCTATCCGGTATCCGCATATTGCAGGAACCAATCAGGAAGTCCAGATTATGAACATAGAGGACTATGACAAATTGGAGCGGTTTCTTACAGAAAACATCGATGACTTCTATTTCGGACTGCTCCTTTGTATGCATACCGGAATCCGTGTGGGAGAACTGGCGGGGCTGCGCTGGGGTGACATTGATTTTTCCCAGCGGAAAATACGCATACAAAGAACTGTGATCCGGATCAAAAATCTTGACCAGATTGCAGATCTTGTTACAGGGAAAATCCCCAAAACCCGCTTGTACATCGGAGCACCAAAAACAGAGCACTCCAACCGAGAGATTCCATTACCAGACAAACTGCTTTTTTATGCCAGGCGGTTCTGCAAAGAGAACTCATATTATATTCTCACTGGCACCGGCAAATGTATGGAACCGCGGGTGATTCAGCGCAGATACGCCAATTTGTTAAAAAAATGTGGGATTCCACCGATCAAAATCCATGCTTTGCGCCATCAGTTTTCCTGCCGCTGGGTGGAGCGAGGATTTGACACCAAGTCTTTGTCCGAAATCCTTGGACATACTTCCGTTCGCACTACGCTAGATCTGTATGTGCATATCCAGGCGGAAACCAAGCGGCAGTATATGAACCAGATGATGGGGCAGGTAATATAGGAAGCCTAAAATTCAATATAGAACAGCATGAAAGACAACTATTCAGAAGCATTTGTAATATGTTTCCGGATGGTTGTTTTTCTTTTGGCTAATGCTGTTACCCATTCATATTCTATCATTTCTATGCATTGTATATGTTCTTTTTTCATTTAAAGGGTCTGCTTACATGGTCAGTAGTCCAATCTGTACTCTGCTTCTGCTGATTCGCAGCACAGATACGCATTACTGGAATAATGCGACTTTTGGTCATCTTTTTTGTTTTCTCATCAATTTATTATTTGTTTTGCTTCTGGTTTTTATTCGTTTAAGTACACTTTGTACTATACCGTTTTATAAGGAAAGCCAGGAGTGATCCCACCAGTCACTGATCAATCCTGGCTTCGTGTTCTACAGGGCTACATTAGCCTACCTTATTTTGAACTCTTCCATAAGTTTCTTACGATAGTTTTCATCCTTGCAGGCCTTTAAATATTCTGTTACTCGGCTGGCTGATTCTAATTTCTCATATAAAGCAGCCATTTGTTTTTCTCCTGATTTTCGTCCTTCTTCCCGTCCTTTTTTTCGTCCATCATCCATAATCATCTGTCCCAATCGCGTCATTATCACCGCCTCCTTAATTTCATTCAGATCTTCTCCATCCAGGAATTTATCTGCCAAAGTATATAACATTGCCGTAACTTTATCCGCTATACTATTATGTTCCTCTTTCGCCAGTAGAATTCCTTCTTTTATCCTATCTTTGCGGCTAAGCTTTCCACCCATTAACGGCGTCAGGCTCAGCCAGGCGAAATCATCCTCTGTCAGGGCTTCACCTGCGGCCTTTTTCTTTTTTAATCGCAGAATAACTTCATCTGCATCCTTCTCTCCCATATAGACAGGAATCACACGGTATGTATAGATACCGCATTTCAATTCACTTTTTGACTGCTTGATTTCCCCTGTGTAAATTACATATGTAATCACATCCGCATCCATGTTATGCGAAAATAACGCATCATAGGAATGAAAACGTCTGAGATTTTTCTTCTCAGAATTGTTTGTAGTCTGGAACTCAATATGGATATACAAATCTTTCTCAGTAGTCTTAAAAGTAAAATCCATATACAGTTCATTGATAGTCAGCGCTACCAACTCTGTCGGTCCAATTTCTTCATAACTATAGTTTATACCGAGTAATTTCAAAATATGCTCCCTGAAATATTCCACACCCATTTTCAGGAAAGCATCTTCGTGTTTGCTGTTTGGCATGAGACTTCTCCTTTTTTATTTCTGTATCGTCATCTCATGTACTTTATAAGCTTTCTCGGAATGTATTATTTTCTCCCTACTCATATCCCTATAATATCACAATCTACTATAAAAATCATCTTAAAAGTTTATAAAATATCAAAAAAGAAGCAGGTCTTCATCGCATGTTCCAAATGCTCTAAAGCCTGCTTCTGTAATTTCTTTATGGAATTTACTTCCGTTATCTTTTATAGAATTCGCTTACTGCTGTGTAGTGGTATCTGTAGTAGTACCATCTGTGGCTGCTGCTCCATCTGTAGTAGCACCGTCTGCGGCAGTACCATCTGCATTAGTGGCAGTCTCTGCTGCAACTGTGCCTGGCTCTGTTACGGACTGGGTATCTGTACTCTCAGAAGTGCTGCCAACTGGTGCGTCAGCCTCCTCCTGGGTAACCACCTCACCGTTGCGAACCTTTTCCATAAGGCTCTTAGCCTTATCAACAGTGTTATAATCCGGAACCATAACATATGCCTTCTGGCTCATGGAATATGGCTTCTCAGTAGCACCGGTACCATTTACACTGTAGGAAACGATTGTCCAGTCGCCCCCATTGGTAAGCTGCTGCTGAAGGATCTGTGCGATCTCTTCATATGTGATGTTAGTACCGAAGCATCCATCCAGACTGGAAAGAATGGAGGAATAGCTGGTAAGGATTTCCGGAGAAAGTGCCTTCTTCACAACACCACGGATAACCTCCATCTGGTTCTTACCACGCTGGCGGTCACCCTCCTGGAATGCGTAACGCTCTCTTGCAAAGATAAGCGCCTGCTCACCATTCACATAATTCTCACCCTTGTTAAAATGATAACCCAGAATATTCTTGGAATCAAAATCATAATCTGAATTAACGGTAATTCCGCCAAGTGCATCGATTACCTTCACAAATCCACCGAAGTTAATTCGGAAGTAATAATTAATGTCAATATCATACAGCATTCCCAGAGTATCCATACACACATCGATTCCATAAATACCGGCATGTGTCAGCTTATCCGGTGCACCTCCGGAAATAGAAAGCGGTACAAAGTAATCACGAGGTGTGGAAACCAGCAGGATCTCATGTGTATCTGTATTCACAGTGGCAATAATATTTACATCGCTTCGGCTCTTAGCTGTCATCTCACCTCTGGTATCAATACCACTGAGATAGATGGTGTAAACCTTACCGCCATTAGCAGTGGTGATCGGCTCTATAGGGGTGGACTCTTCTGCAGACTGAATTGTGGATTCAACGTCTACTGTTCCAACCTCTTTTATCTTAGTGCTGAAATCTGTGTATCCGTCCATATCCTCGTATACACTAAGATATCCGCTGTTCAGAAGCATAGCATTTACTTCACCGTTTAGGATTCCGTCAGCAAGCTCGGTCAGACCTGCGTACTCTTTCGTCTGTACCTCTGTGCCGAATTCGCTGTTCAGGTGTGCTACCGCGCCATCTGTGTTCTCACGGTCAAGTGAGGAAAGAATACCATAAGTATATCCGGCAGTTGCCTCTACAGAATCAGCGGCATCATCGTTCTTTACATAAACAGCCATCTGTGTGACCTCAGTGGTCTCACCGGAAATATTGCTGATGGCGGATCTTGTCTTATTAATATAGAAACCGCCGAATGCCAGAATGGCAATCATGATCACTGCCAAAACAGTTCCGCCAATAAAGCGGCCTGTGTATCTGGTATGCCATACCAACAGCCAGATAATGGCTGCGATCACCGCAAGTACAATGCCGATGATCAGCATATAAATGGTCGGGATCATCTTGGTCATTGCCAGAAGTCCCATAAAAACAACAGAAAGCATAATGACGATGATGGTGATCACCGCGCCTGGTATCCAGTCGTTTCTTCTTCTCCTTCTACTCATCTTTTAGCTCCTTTTTTATTTCTTTTGTCATTAAGGGCTGCTGTTCACTTTATAGTCAGCACCTATCAAAAGCATATCTTATATTTTATACGCTGACAACTGGAAAATCAAGTTAAATAGTGTTATAATACGAAAGATTTATAAAATTTTTTTATGAAAACGTTATAACTTCCAGGACGCGGACAGGAATATGACGAAATCAACCGTATCCGGCAGGATAAATGTTCGCCAGATAGTTGCAGACCACAATGGGCGGCATGTTATGCAAATATCATTTGAATGCAATATTCTGCCAATTTAAGGAGGAATTACAATATGACAAAACAAGAGTTTCAGGAACTGGCACAGAATATTGTTCTTCTGGACGGCGCTACAGGTTCCAACCTGATGGCTGCCGGCATGCCGAAGGGGGTATGCACAGAGGAATGGGTGCTGGCGCATAAGGATGTGATCCAGAATCTTCAGAGAGCTTATATCGAAGCGGGAAGCAATATTATCTACACTCCTACTTTTGGCGGCAACCGTGTAAGCCTTACCATGCATGGTCTGCAGGACCGTATGGAGGAGATCAACCGCACTCTGGTTTCCTATTCAAGAGAAGTCGCGGATACGGCAGACCATAAGGTTTACGTTGCTGCGGATATTACCACCAGTGGTAAAATGATGGCTCCTGCCGGGGAGATGACCTATGAGGCAGCTTTCGAAATGTATCAGGAGCAGATTGGAATTCTGAAGGATTCCGGCGTGGATCTGATCGTTGCTGAGACCATGATCAATATCGAAGAGACTCTGGCCGCTGTGGATGCTGCTTCCACAGTTTGCGAGCTGCCGATTATGTGTACCATGACGGTAGACGCAGACGGAAGTATTTTCAGCGGTGGAAATGCTATCGAGGCTGCTGTTTCCCTGGAGGCTGCAGGTGCAGATGCTGTGGGCGTGAATTGCTCTGTTGGTCCCGATCAGCTGGTTTCTGTTATCCGCAATATTAAAGAAAATGTCTCCATCCCGGTCATTGCCAAGCCGAATGCCGGTATGCCGTTCATTGATGATAATGGAAACGCCGTTTATTCCATGAAAGCGCCGGATTTTGCCAGACATGTGAAAGCTCTGATTGATGCAGGTGCCGGTATTGTAGGGGGCTGCTGCGGTACCACACCGGAATATATCAGGGAAGTAGCGAAGATGATCGGACGATAAAATACATAAGCCACTGTAGAACGTCACAACTTAGTTGACGTTCGGTAGTGGCTTTTCTTCTTTATCTCCGAAATTACTCTGATGTTTCTCCGATGTTCCCTTCGGAGTATTTTACACTCACTTCACCTTAATCGCTTTCTTCGGGCACATTTCCTGACAGCAGAAGCAGCGAATACACTTCTTATAATCATAAACAGGCGGATTATTTTTGTCATTTCGAAAATCTACCGCTTTGCCGGGCACAGGGCAGCTGTTTACACAGATTCCACAACGGATACATTTGTCAGGCTCAATGTATGGTTTCTTCTGGAAAATATTCAGAGCCTTGGCAAGCTTTGTCCAGACATTGTTTCGTACTTTCGTGCGATCCACATTGAAATTGGGATTGCCATATTTTTCTATTAATGCTTCCATCGAAATCACATTACAAACCACGTCAATACCAATCTGCTTTTTATCTACAGAAACCTTTGCATTCTGGCGCTGCTTCTCGCGCCCAGTTATTTCACTTCCTTCATCACACACTGCTGATGCCGAAGGATTCTCCTCAACTACCACAACCTCAATATTTTCTTCCCTGCAATTTCCCAGTCCCATCTTCTCCCCATGGTAATTGGTAGGAACCATCTCCGGTTTCAGATAAACCAGTCTTGCAAACACACTGTCCAGTGCCACCGGATCTGTGGACATCAGAATCAGGTTCATGGCTACCGGGTCTCCGGAGCCCGGTCCATTTCCCTCCATTGCAGTGATTCCATCCATAATATAAAGTCTTGGCTTTACATACTGGTTCAGATCAATAAGCATCCGGGCGAAGCTGTCCGCGCTGGGATATTTAGTATGACCAATGGCCTTATTTTTCCCATATACAAATCCATAGCTGTTCTTCACTGCTCCTGTAATTCGCTCCAGAGCGTGGGTTTTCATTTTGGAAAGAGAAATCACACACTCTGCCTCCAGCAGTTCTTTCGGAAGGATAAATTCCTTCGCCTGGACACCATCCGGATTTTCCACACGCACGCCTTTCGTATAATCAATAGCCGGAATCTGATATTTTTCCAGATAAGTGTCCATTCCGGTGCCCTGGATTACCTGTTTCGTAGTCCCGTGACCACAGGAATCCGCAAGCACAATATTCTTATAACCTTCCTCATGTAGAATCCTGGCAAAGGCACCCACCACAACCGGATGCGTGATGACCGCTTTCTCCACTTCTGCTTTTTTCAAAAGGTTAGGCTTCAAAAGGATTTTTTCTTCTTTATTTATAAGGTTGTCCAGACCTCCCAGCTGAGCCAGACCATTTTTCATAAGTGTATAAATTCGTTCTTCGTCGTAAGCTTCACAGGGAAGCACAATTACTTTGCTTTTTGTGTTCATGTTTCTACCCATATTTTCAAACATACAGCCTGTAATCTGGATCTGCATGTCTGGTGCTCTCGTTTTATTTTGTAATTATTCTGCAATTTTTCACACATACATGCACGCCTCAATACAGTCGCAGAAGATAAGCTAAGATCACATTTCTGCGATACAAACCGCCCTCAGTGCCTTCCTCACTGGTAATATACATGCCGGTACCACAGACAATGCATCTACCCCCATCTGCAAAAATGTCTCCGTCAATCTGGTATCCGCTGCCAGTTCCCCACAGAGACATACTTTACAATTCTGCGCGTGTCCTGCATCTACAATCATCTTTATCATTTTCAGAATTGCAGGATGATGATCATCATATTTCTTCTGTAAAAGCGGATTCTGACGATCCATGGCCAAAGTATACTGGGTCAGGTCATTGGTTCCGATTCCCAGAAAGTCCACACGTTTCGCCAGTTCTTCCCCGATCATCACTGCAGCCGGAGTCTCCATCATAATTCCAGTCCGGATTTCCTTAAATGGTACACCTGCTGCCTTCAGCTCTTCTTTTACTTCCGTCACCAGAGCTTCAACCTCATCCATTTCCTCTTCCGAACAGATCATAGGGTACATCATCCCCAGATTGCCATACCGGCTCGCACGGTAAATGGCACGGATCTGGGTTTTAAACAGGTTCTTCCGGTCCAGACTGAGACGGATTCCCCGATTACCCATGAGAGGGTTGGTTTCTACCGGAATTTCAAGGTAGGAAGCCTGCTTATCAGCCCCGAGATCGGCGGTGCGGATAACTACCAGGCGGTCGCCCATAGTCTCAGCAGTTTTCTTATATGCCTGAAAAAGTTCTTCTTCCCCGGGATAATTCTCCCTGCCAAGATACTGGAACTCGCTTCGTAGCAGTCCGATTCCCTTTGCCCCATAATAAAGGGCGCTGTTTAAATCATCTAGACTGCCAATATTCGCGTAGATTCCCACTTCACGTCCATCTTTCGTAATATCGCCCTTGTCTTTCAGCTTCAAAAGGGATTCCCGCTCTACCAGATCTGCTTTTCGGCGAATCTCGTATTCTTTTCGTACCTCATTATCCGGTTCCAGATAGATGGTTCCCGTATATCCGTCAATAATGGCAATGCTGTCTTCCCACTCTTCTTCTGACTGTGGAATCCCAATACCTGTAACACAGGGAATATCCATATTTTTCGCAAGGATCGCAGCGTGAGAGGTAGCAGAACCTTTGCGGGTGACAATACCCAGAAGCTTCTCCTTATCCATTTCCATCAGTTCTGCAAGAGAAAGGGCATCTGCTGCCAGAATGACTGGTTCCTCTCCCAGATCAATTTTGTTCTCATCTTCCCCGAGAATTTCCAGAAGGAGACTGGAGATGCGGCTTACATTGTGGATTCGTTCCTTTATGGTCGGATCGTTCAGCCTGGAAAAAGTACTCTGCATCTCATCTCTTGTGGTCTGCACTGCATAAGCAGCAGTCACCTTTTCCCCTGTGATCATACTCTGTACCGCACGGAGAAAGCTGCCAGAGCCCAGAAGCTCTGCCTGCTCCAGGATCTGGTTTGTTCCATTTTCCCCATTCACTTTCACAATTCTATCCAAAGGTTGGGGTTCCATATCCAATTCAGGATCAGCTGTGTCCATTTGCTTTTCTGACATTCTGTCATACTCTTCCTTCAAGGTCTGCATCACATGCCGACGAGCCACATCAAAATTCTTCAGTTCCTTTTTTACATCATCTGCCTGATGCTGTCGGATCTGATATTCACCTTTCCGATAAAACCTGATTTTCCCAATGGCAATCCCCGCAAAGGCGGAAGCTCCCTTGTATATTTCCATTTTGTTTCTCCTCTAAAAAACTCATTTATTTCTGTAAATAATAATCACACACTGGCGAAACTTTGTCAATATCCGTGTTGTTTACTCTGGCCCCGGAAACATATATGTGCAAGCATTCTCCACCTCCAGCGACCTCTCTCCTTCCGCTGCAGTGCAATCCTGCCCGGTAGGACTTTTCTATTACATAAAAAAGAGCCTGCACAGTGATTTATCCGTTTTCCCCGAACAGCTCACTCACAGGCTCTTTCCCGATTTTATCCTTTTACTGGATTAATGCAATTCAATTAATCGCAGGCAGCCTTAAACTCAGTCCAGTTCTTATTATACTGTTCCTCAGCTTCCTGACTTACATTCTTAATACTCTCACCGCTTGTTACACTGTCCGGAACCACCAGGCTCTCGTCTACCAGCTCGTCTGCTGCCTTGTTGGTGCAGTAGTAACCGATATAATTGAAGCACTGTGCAGCAACCTCCGGTCTTAAAATATAATCTACAAACTGGTAAGCTGCATCTGCATTTGGAGCCTCGCTTGGAATAAACATTCCCATAACACCGAAGCCAAGACCTTCCTCCGGATAAACCACCTTCAGATCCGGGTTCTCTGCCAGAGCTGCAGTTACCTGGGAGGTGTAAAGGAACGCTACAGAAGCCTCTCCGTTCAAAAGCGCATTCTGGGTATTGTCATCCTGGATCATACGCACATTGGGAGCCAGCTCCACAAGCTTCTCTCCTGCCTCTGCTATAGTATCCACGTCTTCTTCATTCATGCTTTTTCCCATGGTGAGAAGAGTAATTCCGTTAATAACACGATAGTTGCCGATCAGCGCTATGCTGTCCTCCAGAGACGGATCCCACAGATCAGAATAGCCCTTGATATCAATGTCCACTTCCTCCGGATCATATACGATCAGCGGAATACCAGCGCCGTAAGGTACGGTGTACTCGTCCTTCGCATCATAGAACTGTCCCTGATAAAGAGGATTGATGTTTCCCCAATTGGAGATTTTGTCTTTGTCAAGCTTGGTGGCAAGACCTTCTTCCACGATTTTCTCAAGGATGTAGTCATCTGCGATTACCACATCATAGTCTCCGCCTTTTGCCATGGAAACCTTCTCCAGCATGGTCTCGTCAGTGTCAAAGTTGGAATATACGATCTTACAGCCGGTTTCTTCCTCAAATCCGTCCAGAACCTCCTGCGGGAACATTCCTTCCCAGGTATAAAGGACAAGCTCGGAGTCAGCTGCGTATACAGGTGACAGGCTGCCACAGATTGCTGCTGCAGCAAGAATTACCGCAAATACCTTTTTCTTCATAATCATTCTCCTCTTCTTCAAAAACACAGCCGGCTTCTGCCAGCCACGTTTCCGTTTTTATAAATTTCCATGTTTACTCTGCCTTGATCTTCGTCCACAGCTCCGCATATTTCTGCTTGATCTTCGGTTCCTGATAACGGAAGATCTCGCTATTTGGATTTTCGAAATCCGGGATGTAGGAGGAAACGCCCTCATACTCTCCGGTGATCATAGTTTCGTAAACACTCTTTACAGGAGAAGTATAACCTACTTCTTCCGTATTGGAAAGAGCAGATTCTTCATTTAGCATAAAATTAATAAACTGATGGGCAAGCTCTGTCTCATTGCAGTCCCTTGTGATAACCATTGCATCATACCAGTTGTTGGTTCCCTGGCTCGGTGTGAAGTAATCCATATTCGGATTTTCGCTTATAATATAAGAAGCATCTCCGGAATAAACAACTGCCATAGCCTTGTTTCCGGAAATCATATTGTCAATGACGTCATCACCTGCGTAAATCGGGTCCATGGTATTTCTCTGGTCAACCAGCCATTGGTAAGCTTCCTGAATCTGATTCTCATCTGTAGTATTCATGGAATATCCAAGAGCCTTCAGTGCGATCATAAAGGAATCCCGCTCAGAATCATACATGTAAATATTTCCTTTATATTTGGTATCCCTGAGAAGATCCCAACCCTCCTGAAGATCTTCCGGATCAACCACAGTCGTATCATAAAGAATACCAACCGTTCCCCAGAAATATGGGCAGGAATAACGATTTCCCGGATCATAGCTTTTATTCATGACCTCATCCATCAGGCTGCCCTTATTCGGGATCAGATCCCAGTCAATATACTGTAAGTAATCCTCTTTAATCAGACGCTCGATCATGTAATCCGAAGGGATCAGCACGTCATAGGACTCACCGCCGGAAAGCTTGGTGTACATCATTTCGTTGGATTCGAAGGTTTCGTAAACTACAGTACAATTATATTCCTGCTCAAACTGTGTCAGAAGATCCAGATCCATATATTCTCCTGCATTATAAACCTTCAGGACATGGTTCTCCGCTGCACCGCCTCCGCACTTGATCAGTCCGAAGCCAAGGGCAAAAACCAGCAGAAGGGCGATTACGCGCTGAATCTTTTTCGCATGCTTGCTGGCATGCTTTTCCAGGAGCTTTGGAAGCACGTTGGCAAAAACCATGACAAGCACAATGACCAGGATTACAATTGTGGACAGGGCGTTGATGGTAGGGTTGATTCGTTTGGTCATATTATAGACCACAATGGAAATATTCTTTACACCGTTTCCGGATACAAAGTACGAAATTACGAAATCGTCAAAGGACATGGTAAATGCCAGCAGCGCACCGGCGAAAATGCCATCCTTAATCATGGGCACGATTACCTTGGTCAACGCCTGGAACGGAGTTGCTCCAAGGTCCATGGCTGCATTTGCCAGGTTCGGGTCAAGGCTTCGCACCTTGGGATAAACACTGGTGATCACATATGGCGTACAAAAGGAAATGTGTGCCAGCAGCATGGTAAAGTACCCTTTCCGAAAGCCCAGTGAAGAAAACAGAAGCATCAGTCCGATTGCAGTAACAATATCCGGGTTCAAAATGGGCAGGTTGTTGATATTTAAAAGTGTTTCCTTTAACACCTTCCTGGACTTGGAAAGACCAATTGCAGTGATGGTTCCCAGCACTGTGGAGATCACAGTTGCCAGGATGGCGATGGTCACAGACACGTAAACCGCTTTGCTGACTTCTGTATTGTGCAGCAGCTCTGTATACCATCTCATGGAGAATCCCGTAAACCTGGTCAGGGATTTGGAGGAATTAAAGGAAAAAATCATGGTCACCAGGATTGGCAAGTAAAAGAATACCAGACAGATGGCCACATAAAATCTCTGAAAAAAGCTTGTTTTTTTCTGCATGATATCCTCCTATTCTCCTTTTTCCTTGTCCATCCGCTTCATCAGACTCATGGAGATCAAAATGATCACCGCCAGAATCATGGAAATGGCACTTCCGAAATTCCAGTCTCCAACTGAGATAAACTGGGACTCGATCAGGTTTCCGATAAGCATGTACTGTCCACCTCCCAGAAGCTTCGGGATAACGAAGGAGGAAATGGCAAGAAGGAAAACCATCATAATACCATTTACCACCCCTGGCAGGGACAGCTTCCAGATTACCTTCCAGAAGGTCTGGAAACGGTTGGCTCCCAGATCGTAGGCTGCCTCGATCAGGGATTTATCCATTTTATTTAAGGATGTATGGATAGGAATGATCATAAAGGGCATAAAGTTGCAGATCAGGCCTACCATTACGGAAAAATCCGTATACATCATACTGATAGGTCCCAGTCCGATTTTTGCCAGAAGGTTATTGATGATTCCGTTATCTGCAAGAAGATTCATCCACGCATAAGTACGAAGAAGCATGTTGATCCACATTGGAATGGTTACCAGCATAATGAGAAGTCCCTGGACTTTCTCAGAGCATCTCGCAATGATCAGGGCAAGGGGATAGCCAAGCACCAGACAGATAAAGGTGGTGAGAAGTCCCAGCCAGAAGGATTTCAGGATCACATTCAGGTAGGTAGCTTCCAGGAATTTGGCAAAATTCCCCCAGGTGAAGGAAAGTGTCATTACTTCATTTCCTTCTGTGGTGAACGCATACAGGGCAATGAGAAACAGTGGGATCACAAGGATAACAATTGCCCAGATAAAGTAAGGAATGATCAGGCGCTTAAACTGTTTCATCAATAAGCTCCCATTCTGTACATGACGTGAATGTCTTCCGGTCCGAATTTCAGTCCTACCTGGCGGCCCACTTCCGCATAATCGGTGGTCTGAACTTTATAGGTGCGCAGTTCTGTTTCTACGAGAATTTCATAATGAACGCCTTTGAAGGTGACGTTTCGGACAACACCGTTGATTTTCGCCTGGGATGGTTCCACAATGTCAAGGTCCTCAGGACGAAGCACAACCTCGATTTCTTCATTATCCTCAAAGCCTTTGTCTACGCATTCGAATTCAAATCCGTCGAACTGCACCAGATAATCTCTGATCATAATTCCTTCTATAATATTGGACTCTCCAATGAAGCCTGCTACGAAGCGGTTTTCGGGCTCGTTGTAAATATCGGTAGGAGAACCGATCTGCTGAATTTCACCGTTATTCATAACGACCACGGTATCAGACATAGAAAGGGCTTCCTCCTGGTCATGCGTAACATAAATGAAGGTAATTCCAACCTCCTGCTGGATTTTTTTCAGCTCGATCTGCATCTGTTTTCGTATTTTCGCATCCAGGGCGCCAAGAGGCTCGTCAAGAAGAAGGATTTTCGGCTCATTTACCAGCGCACGAGCAATGGCAACTCGCTGCTGCTGTCCGCCGGAGAGCAGGGTGACATCTCTTTTTTCGAAACCCTCCAGACCTACCATTTTCAGCATTCTAGTGACTTTCTGGGCGATCACGTCCTTGTCCACTTTTTTCAGATTCAGACCGAATCCAATGTTCTCTGCCACATTCAGATGGGGAAAAAGGGCATATTTCTGGAAAACGGTATTTACCTCTCTCTTATAGGGAGGCAGCTTGGAAATCTCAATTCCGTTAAACAATACTTCGCCGCCGCTTGGCTCCTCGAAGCCTGCAATAATACGAAGGGTTGTGGTCTTTCCACAGCCACTTGGCCCCAGAAGGGTGAGAAACTCGTTCTCATAGATGTCCAGATTGATTCCGCGGAGAACCTGCTGGTCATCAAAATTTTTTGTGAGGTTTTTCAACTCTATGAGTTTGTTCATTCGTGTGCTCCTTTCCGTCCCTAAGTGGAAATATCCATATATTTCCTCATGCCGTGAAAAAACCGGCTTTTATCAGGTGATTTTCTTCGCTGATTCCTGTGAGCAGACTACTTATACTTCCTCTTTAACTTCTTTATAAGAGAGTAAACAAGAAGGATCACCACTGTAAAAGCCAGCATAATCGTACACAGGGCATTGATTTCCGGCGTGACACCGGTTTTGATCTGAGTGTACACCTTAATTGGCAAGGTAGACAATCTCGGACCGTTAATAAAAATACTGATTACCACGTCATCCATGGACATGGCAAAGGCAAGCAATGAGCCGGACGCAACAGCTGGCATGATCAGTGGCAGCGTAACGTCGAGAAAGGCTCTCATGGAAGTAGCTCCAAGATCCCGGGCAGCTTCCTCAAGGGAAGGATCCATGCCCACCAGCCTTGCTTTTACTTCCATCAATATATAGGGAACGCAAAACACCGTATGTCCGATCAGCAGGGTAAGCATTCCGAAGGGCAGATTCAGCATATAGAAAAATGCCATCAGCACCATACCCAGAATAATTTCCGGTATCATAAGGGGCAAAATAGAAATGTACTCCAATGCGCCTTTTGTTTTCCAGTGAATCCGTGACAGACCTACCGCCCCCAGCGTTCCGATGACAGCAGAAACTACACAGCTTGCCACGCCCAGGATCAGGCTGTTTACCAGGGCTTCCATCATGGCGCTGTCTGCGAATAATTTCTCGTACCACTGGAGGGAAAATCCGGTGAGACGTACGGGAAGCTTGGATTCGTTGAAGGAAAAAATGACGACTACGGCTACTGGGAGGTACATTAAGAAGAAAATGATACCAAGGTATATCTTCTCAAAGCGGGTGCTCCGTTTCATGCCAGAGCCTGCATTTCTTTTCTTTCCAAACTTTTTAACTAATGTACCGTTTTTAGCCTCGGTGCCTTCACCTTGCATTTTCGGATCCAGTACTTCTATTTCATTATTTTGTGTTTTTATCATCCCAACCCCTCCACTTCTTTCGCATTGGTAACCTTACGGTACAGCAGGATCATCAAAGTGGTAAGGATCATCATGATCACCGCCAGTGCAGCCGCGAAAGGCCAGTTATTTCCCCGGGTCATCTGATCCTGGATCAGACTTCCCACCAGCACAACTTTGTTTCCGCCCAGGATATCCGCTATGAAAAACAGTCCCATAGATGGAATAAAGGTTAGGATTACGCCGGACAAAAGTCCTGGCAGGGTCAGCTTAAAGCTGACTGTCCAGAAGGCCTTCACCTTACCTGCCCCCAGATCACGAGCGGCTTCTACCAGTGACCAGTCCAGTTTTTCCGCACTGGAATATACTGACAGAATCATAAATGGCAATAACACATATATCATACCAATGACGATTGCCGGGTAGCTGTACATGATTTTCAGCGGCTTCTCGATCAGGCCAAGCTTTTTCAGCACAAAATTCAGAACGCCTTTTTTCTGAAGGATGATGATCCAGCCGTAAAGTCTGATCAGGGAATTTACCCAGAAGGGAAGCATAAGAAGAAGCATAGATTTCTTTTTACCGCCTGCTGGTAATTTCGCCATAAAATAGCCAAAGGGATACCCGATCAGGGTGATAAAAACAGTACTTGTAATGGCCAGCTGGAAGGACTGGACAAAGGTGTCCAGGTACACTGGTTCCAAAATATTCCTGTAATTATCCAGTGTAAAAATCCACTGTACACCGTGGACTTCTCCGGGAGTGGCAAAGCTTAAGGCAACCATATAGATAAGAGGACAAGCCACAAAAATCAGGGTAAAAATGTAGAGTGGCAGAATCATCCAGATGGTGGCGCGGGTATGCCTGGTGGATGCAGCACTCTTGCTATTGCCGCGGATATTCTTTACAGGCGCAGATTCCTGGCTGTTGCCGCGGCTGTTCTTTACAGGTGCAAATTTCCGGCTGTTGCCACGGCTGTTACTGAGACCGCCCATCACTGAATTCCTCCTGACATATCAGCAGGCTCTTTCGTCTTAAACTCCCGATTTACTACAACTGCATTTCGCGGATCAAAATACCATTTTATCTGCTGACCTGGCTGAATGTTTGCATTCATGCCAAACCGGCTGGCTGTGAGTTCTGTGCCGTCAGACAAAGCAAGCAGAACTCGCAGCTGACCTGCAGCGAAATTCTTCTCCTTCACAGTTGCGTGAAGATGTCTGCCAGTTCCCTCAGCTTCATTTTGCTCAACTACATTTTCCATTTCAGCTTCATCCAGCAGAATATTTTCGCTTCTCACAGCCAGGGTAAGCTGCTCTCCCACCTTTACAATCTCTTCTGTATAAACGGAAACAGTGTCATTACCTATTTGAACCTGTGCATAAGAACCATTTATTTCTACAACTTTTCCTTTTAAAATATTGGCATTTCCCACAAAGGTTGCCACATAACTTGTCTTCGGATGGTTGTAAATCTCATCCGGAGTGCCGATCTGCTCAAATTGCCCCTGATTCATTACCACGATCCGGTCGGACATATTAATGGCCTCTTCCTGGTCGTGGGTGATATAGATAAAGGTAATTCCAAGCTTCTTCTGCAGTCGCTTCAGTTCCAATTGCATCGTCCGCCGAAGCTGCAGATCCAGAGCTCCGAGAGGCTCGTCCAGAAGCAGTACACGTGGATTATTTGCCAATGCTCTTGCAATGGCTACACGCTGCTTCTGTCCGCCGGAGAGCTCCGCAGGTTTTCGTTTCTCGAAGCCTTCCAGCTGAACCAGCTCCAGCATTTCCTTAACCTTTTTCTTTATATCCGCTTTTGGTACTTTTCGTATTTTCAGACCATACCCGATGTTATCCGCCACGTTCATATGGGGAAAAAGGGCATAATTCTGAAATACCGTGTTCACATCTCTCTGGTTTGGCTCCAGATTCGTCACATCTTTCCCCTCCAGCCATACACTTCCGCTGTCCGGCTGCTCAAGTCCTGCGATGATGCGAAGAGTGGTCGTCTTGCCGCAGCCGGAAGCACCCAGCAAGGTGACGAATTCCCCCTGATCAATTTGCAGATTGATTCCCTGTAGAACATATTCTTCTGATGTAAAACTTTTTTTCAGATTTCTTAATTCAAGAAATGAGTCAGACATTTGTCTCCTCCTTTCTGGAGCGTGTTTGAAAATTATTCCTGCAGGCTTCCACAAATTGTGACACGCATTTTGAAGAAAGCCTTTTTTTAACACGCTCTGCTGTAATGTTAAGTGAAGTACGAAAAAAATACGGGATACCCCTATAGCCATACATTCAGAAAATCTCTATATAAACACGGTGCATGTTTATATAGCGCCATTACTGTATATTGCTATATCGGTAACCCGTATTCCCATATAATTCTTCAAAAAAAGGTACAACTTTTCTAAAAAGCCTGGGGCGGAATAACCTGACATGTACCTCATCTCCTTTGTTTGCAATCAAGGTGTATTCTATCATAGAATGAATCATTTGAAAACAGTTATTTTCCCATTGATAACATATTTTTTCATTTTCATTTAACAGATTAGGAGCAGAACCAAATTGGCTCTGCTCCCTTGCAAAATGTTATCCAATATTATATTTTTTACGTATTTCTTCTTTATCTTCTTCAGAAATTTTAAGTGCATCCATAGCCTGATCCACAGACCAGTTCATTGTTTCTGTAAGAGTTTTAATTGAAGAAACCAAACTCTCGCAAACTCCTTTTTCATAATTTCTCTGTGCTACATCGTCAAGAACATGTCCCACATCTGTTACCTCACTTTCTAAATCCATTTCCATTTGGATTCCAAAATCGTCCTGCAAAATCATCCTTTTCTCTGAAGCATTCCGTTTATCTGAAAGTAAAACTTCCAACATTCGCAGGATGCCAGACGCTTCTTTATCATATGCATCCCCAAGGCATATAATCACATTTGTCAGAAGATCGTAATTTTCTTCTTTTTCATGTACATTTCCTATCATATTTTCCTCTTTTAGAGAATACCGATTAATTGTATTTTTTCGGTAATTTGGAGGATTTATACATATAAATACGTTATATACCTTCTTTATCTTTTCGTAATGTGAGTTTGTAAAAACCGTTCCATACTGTGAAGAAACCATCCTACAACAATAATAAATGCTACGCTTAATGATGGGATACCCAGGATAATAATTATTCTGAGGTTCCACATTAATGATCAGACTCAATCGATTGTCAGTGCCTGGTATCAATGCACTAAAGCGAATATCATAGGTTACTGTTCCTTCCGCTATGGTCGTATCTTCAGTAGATAGTCCTTTTATCAATTCGGGAGTTTCTTCATCCGGATATACTGGAATTTCAGAAACATACAAATCTCCTTCTATGTATTTCTCTGCAATTTCCTGTATTGTACACTTCCTGTACTCCTGCAGACAGCTTTTCATAATCCATGCAAGAATAATCTTGTTTGACAATAATTTCTTACATGCGTTATCATACGCTGCCTTTTCTCCTGCGGTAGAAAGCATTTTTGACAATTTGTTTGGTACTTTCATTCACCACAAGCCTTTCTTTATGAACTTTATCTACATTTTTATAATAACACATACTGCGTTCTTAAATCTATAAAACTTTTATTAAAAATATTAACTGCCTTTCTTTATTCACACTATCCATTTAAAGATATTTATTGAGCTTTTTCCAACACCATGATACAATAGCTTCAAGGGTTTTTACTACATTTGAGGAGGTTTTTCATGAAAGAAATTACAGCTGTAAAAATTAATCCAACAGATTTTGCTCCCTTTGGCACTTACTGTTCCATGACTGAGCCGAAAGGTTATCCTTTACAGGGCGAAATCCACAAATTTTATCCGGATCGTATCTCAGGTACTTGTATGGGAAGTATGGGATTTTCTCCCATTGCCGTACGCAAGGATGAGCGAATCGTTAAGATGGCAGAATACCACACAACCACCTGGGAAGGCATTGTAGCTCTGGATGATGATATGATCATTCATGTTGCTCCTGCATCTGCCGGTACGCCAGTCCCGGAACTTACAAAGGCCTTCCTTGTTCCCAAAGGATGTATGGTAAAGATCAATGCCGCTATCTGGCATTTATGTCCTCTGCCTGTAAACAACGATGTCCTTCATGCAATGATCATTTTACCGGAATGTACTTATGCCAATGACTGTACGGTAGTTGAGTTTGAGGAAAAAGACTGGTTTAAAATCGTATAATCAGAATTTTCACCCACGATAAATCAGAATTTTTACCCAAGATTTTCTTGACAAATGGCTGCTTATAACTTAAAATATCTTTTGTGTCTGATAAGTGTATAAATTTTTATACACTTATCATTCCATAAGCTGGAATAGCTCAGTCGGTAGAGCACTTCACTCGTAATGAAGGGGTCGTGAGTTCGAGTCTCATTTCCAGCTTTTTTTATTTGCATCAATCGGATATTTCTGATCTGCTTCGCTACTTGCTTATTGTAAAAAGATTCAAAAAGACTGCATTCCTCACATCTGAAATTCAGATATGTAAATACAGTCTTTTTTGCTATTTTATTACTTATTGGCTATTTATTTCTCATTTGCTATTTCTGTCTGCTTTGTTATTGTCATTTTTTACTGTGGCTCTTTTCTTCACTGTTTCTGCCTTTTTCTCTGCCTTGACAGCTTCTTCTACTTTCGTAGCTTTTTCTTCCTTTACTGACTTCTTTGCTGGAGTTTTTGCCTTCACAGTCCTTACCAGTTTTCCTGCAGTCTTATCTTTCGCAGTCTTATCTTTCGCAGTTTTCGCTGCGGTCACTTTCTTCCTGGCTGGGGCTTTCCCGGGAGTGCAGCTGTAAATGCTCACACCAAGTGCCGGCAGCTTCACCTTAATAGAATACTCCCGTTCATCGCACTCTTCTGCTTTTGCTGTCTTCACACGAGAATTCACTACACCCTCTCCGCCGAATTCTACTGCATCGCTATTAAAGATTTCTTTATATTTTCCTGCAAAAGGCACGCCCACCTGGTAATTCTCGTAGGGTATTGCGGCGAAATTACAGATTACAAGCAGCGTTTCCTCTGGTTTCTCTGTCTTACGCAGGAAAGTGATCACATTCTCCTCGTATTTCATCAGCTGAACCCACTCAAATCCGTCATACTCATCATCCATCTGATAAAGAGCAGGCAAACTCTTATAAAGGGTATTCAACGCCTGAATGCATTTGGCAAGTCCCTCCGGCATATCAGTCCCCGGTGCCATCATTTTACAGCCAGGATGCACCATCATATAGGAATAAGCCTCTCTCACCTGAGCCAGCTTCTGCTTCTCATCTCCTGGCAGCTTCGCCATAAATTCTTCCAGACTTCCTACGTCTCTGCTTCCAAGAGTCAGAATATAATGCTCAGAATATGCGTATAAGGTGGACAAAGTCAGCTGATCATGATAATTCTTCCGCAAAATCGGATCCACAGACAGATAAAAGAGGAAATCTCTTGTCCATCCGCCACTCCACTTATAATCAAATCCAATGTGATCATTCTCCACACTGTCAGTCAGCTCTGGCCACAGACCATCCTCCTGTGCGATCAGAAGTGCCCCTGGATCACGCTTCTTCAAAATAGAATTCAGATGCTTCAGAAATTCAATGGCTTGAAGATTCTCATTGGAGCCATACATATTCGGCGTCCATCCATCCTTTCTTCCATAATCCAGATAAAGCATGGCATCCACATCATCCATACGAAGACCGTCCACATGGAAAACCTCCAGCCAGAAACAGGCATTGGAAATCAGGAAATCCATTACCATAGGGCTGTCATAATTATAAAGCATGGTGCCCCACATCGGGTGGACTGCCATTTCCGGGTCTTTCACTTCATAAAGGGGCGTTCCGTCAAATTTCTCCAGACCGCCTGCGTATCTCGGGAACTGAGCCGGTGACCAGTCAAGGATCACGCCTATTCCCACCTGATGAAGCTCATCTACCAGCGCTGCAAATTCTGCTGGTGTGCCATAACGTGTGCTGACTGCAAAGTATGCAGATGTAGGGTATCCGTCTGAGCCATCCTCCAGAAATTCCATAACCGGATGAAGTTCCACATGAGTATATCCCTTTTCTTTCGCAAAAGCCACCAGCTCTTTTCCTGATTTCCACTGTCCCAGACTTGTCTCATAAATGGAAACCGGCTGCCTGCGGTCGTCGTATTTCTTACGTTCAGCCATCCAGCTGCTGTCGTTCCATATAAAATCAGAAACATCTGCCACAACAGAATTCCACAACGGTGCAGGCTGGGTTCTGTTTCCATAAGGATCTGCCTTCTGAAGGAGCACATCCCCTTTCGCCTTAATTTCATAACGATAGGCATCTCCCGCCTTTACTCCCGGGATAAAAAGTTCAAAAAGGCCTGACATGGGCATCTTATGCATGGGGAGTGCTCTGCCATCCCAATTATTGAATTCGCCAACCACACTTACCCGAACTGCATTGGGTGCCCACACTGCGAAATGAGTGCCTGCTACCCCATTCATCACCATGGGATGTGCACCCATTTTCTTATAGGCTTCATAATATACGCCGCCAAGGAAGGCTCTTTCATCCTCTTCTGTGAGAAGTCTGCCAAATGCGTAGGCATCCTTAAAGTTCTTCGTCTCCTTCTCAAACTCTACCTGAAATTCATAATCCGGAATTCTTCTGCCTGGGATCAGCACTGCATAATAGCCTGCCTCGTCCTCCAGCTCCATTTCATATTTCGTGCGCCCTGTAACCACTGCCGCAGCTCTGGCTTCCGGAAAAAAGCCCTGTATCAGTACACCATCCGGTGTCAGTCTGGGTCCCATCACATCTCTTGGCGCTGTCTCTTCCCCGTATACAACCGCTTCAATTTCTGGCCAGTCCATATAATCATATACTGTTTTGCTCATAAGTCTCTCCATTTCCCCGCCAATTTTCACGGACTGTCGGATTTCCGAAAAATATGTTAATATTGTTATATTTTCCCGTCGATCCGACCATAATTTTGATAGTTCTATTTTACCATTTTAAGCGGGAAAAAGAAAGAAATTTGTTTGACAAATACACCCCTCTGCGTTAAATTATTGGTATATGATTTTGAAAACACCTAAGGAGGATTTTTCAATGAGTAATCGAAACTACGACGTAACTGCACTTGGCGAGCTTCTCATCGATTTCACAGAGAATGGAACCAGCGCGCAGGGCAACCCGATCATGGAAGCGAACCCGGGCGGAGCTCCATGTAATGTTCTGGCTATGCTTGAGCGCCTTGGCAAGAAGACCGCTTTTATCGGAAAAGTTGGAAAGGATATGTTCGGAAACCAGCTGAAGGCTGCTGTTGAAGAAGTTGGAATTGATACAAGAGCTCTTATTATGGATGAAGAAGTACATACCACACTGGCATTTGTCCACACCTATCCGGATGGAGACAGAGACTTCTCTTTCTATCGTAATCCAGGTGCTGACATGATGCTGACTATGGATGAGGTTCCGGACGACCTGATCCGCGATTCCCGCATTTTCCATTTCGGAACTCTCTCTTCTACCCATGAGGGCGTACGTGAAGCTACACGTCATGCCATTGAGGTAGCAAAAGAAGCCGGCTGTATCATCACCTTTGACCCCAATCTGCGCCCGCCACTCTGGAAATCCCTTGAGGATGCCCGTGTCGAGATTGAGTACGGTCTTACCAAATGTGACGTTCTGAAGATTTCTGACAACGAAGTGGAATTCCTTTTCGATACCACCGACTACGACAAGGGTGCTGCGCTGATCGAAGAGAAATATCACATTCCGCTGGTTCTTATCACCATGGGTAAAGACGGAAGCCGTGCTTATTACAAGGGACGCCGCGTAGAATGCGCTCCATTCCTTCAGGAGCACACCATTGAGACCACAGGTGCCGGAGACACCTTCTGTGCCAGCATCCTGAACTATGTTCTGGAGCACGGTCTGGAAGACCTCTCCGACGAGAACCTGATGGAAATGCTTACCTTCGCAAACGCAGGCGCATCTCTTATCACTACCCGCAAGGGTGCTCTCCGCGTGATGCCAACTCGCGAAGAGGTTGAGGAATTTATTGCAAAGAATGGCAGATAATCTACATAAAAAATAAAACATATAAACAATAAAAACAGGAACAACTAATTCTTCCGAATTAGTTGTTTCTGTTTTTATTATTAAAATATTTTTTATTCTATTGTTAAATATCCAGGTTGTGTTTCCTTACCAAAGCTGATATAATTATTATATGGGTGTTGCCATAACGGTAGGCGGTTAGTCCTTCAACAGAGGGACTGTGACTCTCTGATTACATAGAAACCCGTAAGGGAATTCAGTGGAAAGGAGGGCTAAGCCAATGAGTATTGTTGACCTTATAGCAGTTGTAAGCTTCGGCTTAACCTGCTTTACAATAGGATACACATTGGGTAAAGATGTAAATAATACACAAAAATAGCCGCCCTGTCTGTAAACTAAGCGGCAATTTTTGCTAACCAGTATATGGACTAACCGTCTATCGGCAACACTCTTTTTCTATACTTATATTAACATTCTGTTGTCTTAATGTCAATTATCTGTATTCGAATTTATTTGTTACTGTTCACTCCGTTCACAGTAACACGCTTCGCGATGCACAGAAATCATGCTTTGCATGATTTCGCGCCGCAACTCTCGGGTTTTCTGTGAACTTTGTTCACAAAAAACACCTCGCGGAATG
>ENA-OQNN01000187-OQNN01000187.1-human-gut-metagenome-genome-assembly--contig:-NODE-187-length-75590-cov-15.696461_pt1 | contig 75590 bp, 72 predicted proteins | sample MGYA00242624_ERZ504870 | MGnify/ENA primary metagenome ERZ504870 (study PRJEB26092, sample SAMD00036379) | human gut metagenome | host: Homo sapiens | study: EMG produced TPA metagenomics assembly of... | reverse complement strand
TCCCATTGTTTCAAACAAGTAAGACCCCTTGAAGACTACAAGGTTGATAGGCACGATGTGTAAGTGGAGCGATCCATTCAGCAAGCGTGTACTAATAGGTCGAGGGCTTGACCACAATTCGCTTGAGACTCTGAGAGTCAACGAAAAAATGTAAGCAGTGATTATTCAGTTTTGAAGGCACGTCCTTCTAAGAAACACTGGACAAAGTACAACAAACATGTTATACTGGTTCAGTCAGATCGGTCGGTGTCGATGACGGTGAGGTTCCACCTGTTCCCATTCCGAACACAGAAGTTAAGCTCACTTGTGCCGAAGATAGTTCGCTGGAAACGGCGCGTGAAAATAGGTAGTCGCCGACTTGAACAAAAACGCTTCAGAAGAGATTCTGAGGCGTTTTTTTTACAAAACATAGCAAACAGGGGGAGAAACCATAAACGGCTCCTCCCCCTGTTTTTTCTGAAAGCAGAACGAAAGACGAAAATCAGTGTTTATTGGCCAGCTTGCCGCCGAGAATGAAGGAGAGGATTGCTGCAATCACGAAGGTGGAAGCAATGCAGACGACCATCATCAGCAGATTGAAAGCACCGCCGTTTGCGTAGGTAGGCAGTGAGGTAATGCCCGGCATGACAAAGGCATAGCACTTGGCGCCCAAAACAACGGTCAGTGCGCCGCCGATGCCATTGGCGATCATAGCAGCAATGAGGGGAGTTTTGTTGGGAACTTGCACGGTGAACAGCGCAGGCTCGGAGATGCCGAGGAACGCGGAAAAGCTTGTGGTGAGGGCCGCAGAACGCAGCTCTTTATCCTTCATACGCAGTGCAGCACCGAAGGCAGCGCCGGATTCGGCCATGTTGTGGCAGAAGGAAACGGGCAGAAGATAGTCATAGCCCAGAGTGGCAATGTTGGAGATCTGGATGGGAGAAGTGGACTGGTGCATACCAAACAGCACGATCAGCGGCATAAAGAAGCCCAGCAGGAAACCGGCGATAGGCCCCAGCAGGCTGAACAGCCAGACGATGCCGTCTGCCAGTGCCAGACCGCCGTAGGCACCCAGAGGCGCAAACACCAGCAGAGTCAGCGGCACAGAGATGACCAGTGACAGCATGGGCACCAGCACCATCTTGAGGACATCGGGGATAAAACGGTCGATAAGGTGATATACGATAGCCAGCAGGCCTACGCCTAGGATGACGGGGAAAACGGAGTCTGCATAGGAGAACACCGGAACTGCGATGCCCAGGAAGGTGAAAGGACTGGGGTCTGCACCTACAGCTTCCACAAAGGCGGGATACATCAACGCACCGGCCATGCAGACACCGAGGTATTCATTCACCTTGAACTTGCGTGCTGCGGAGATGGCCAGCAGGAAGGGAAGAAAGTAGAAGGGCACATCTGAGATCATGCTCAGGATCTGGCAGGTACCGACACCGGTATTTACGCCAAAGATCTCGGCCAGAGCCAGCAGGCCCTTGAGCATACCGCCTGCCACCAGTGCGGGTAGAATGGCAGAGAAGATGCCGGTGATGATATCCAGAACCTGAGCGCCCTTGATCTTTCCGGCAGAGGAAGGCTTATCCGCCGCCGCAGAACTGTCCAGCAGGGGAACTACTTCGTCATACACGCGGTTGACATTGGGCCCGATGATGATCTGGTACTGACCGTCCTTGATCTGTGCGCCCAGTACGCCTTTGAGCTGACGGATGTCATCCAGCTTTGCAAGGCTGCCGTCCCGCAGATTGAAGCGCAGCCGCGTTACACAGTGCAGTGCGGTGGAAATATTGCTGCTGCCACCCAGCAGCTCGACGATACTGGCTGCGAGATCCTTGTTGTTCGTTGCCATAAGATTGTCCTCCTTTTACGGTAATATTTTCTCAGGCGAGGTCTTCGCCATTGCTTTCAATGCACTTTTTATACCAGTAAAAGCTGTCCTTGCGGATGCGTTTGCCGGTGCCTTTGCCGCCGTTGTCCAGATCGACATACACAACGCCATAGCGTTTGTCCATTGTCAGCGGCCCGCAGGAGACGATATCCAGAATGCCCCACATGGTGTAGCCCAGCAGCTCCACGCCGTCGCGCACAGCTTCCTTCATCTGCTGGATGTGTCCGCGCAGGTAGTCGATACGGTAGGGGTCGTGCACAGTGCCGTCGGCCTCCACCACATCCGAGGTTCCAAGGCCGTTTTCAGCTACGAACAGTGGCAGGCCGTAGCGGTCGTACAGTTGATTCAGGGTGATGCGCAGGCCGATGGGGTCTTTCTGCCAGCCCCACTCACTGGTCTCCAGATAGGGGTTCTTATTGGCCATGATGAGGTTGCCGGAGGTCTTTTCCCAGCTTTGGTCGCTGGTGGACACCTGCGAGAAGTAATAGGAGAAGGATACAAAATCTACCGTGCCCTGCTGCAGGATCTCTTCGTCGCCCGGCTCCATCTTGATGTCGATGCCCAGCTTGTCAAAATAGCGGTTCATGTAGGCGGGATACTTGCCGCGTGCCATGATGTCGGTGTAGAACCAGTTGGAATACTGGTCATCAAGGACGGCCTGCATGTTGTCCTCCGGGCGGCAGGTGGCGGGATAGGTGGTGAAGCGTGCGATCATACAGCCGATCTTAGAGCCGGGCAGCATCTCGTGGCCCATTTTTACGACCCGCGCACTGGCAAGGAATTGATGATGAAGGCACTGAAAGATTTCCTGATCCATGTGCGGCTCCTGATCGGGGATCAGACACACACCGTCCCAGGGGGAAAAACGGCCTGCATTGATCTCGTTGAAGGGCAGCCAGTAGTCTACCAGATCGCCCAGCTCACGGAACAGCACTTCCACATAGCGGCAGTAAAAGTCGATGGTTTTGCGGTTCTTCCAGCCGCCGTACTTCAATACCAGCTGCACCGGGATGTCATAGTGCAGGATGGTGGCAAAAACCTTCATGCCATGCTTTTTGCACTCGCCGAACAGATCTTTATAGTAGCGGATGCCTTCGGGGTTCGGCTGAGCGTCATCGCCGTTGGGGAACAGCCGGGCCCAGCAGATAGAGGTGCGAAAGACTTTCATGCCCATTTCTGCGAGCAGCGCAAGGTCCTGCTTGTAGGTGTGATAGAAGTCGATGCCGCGGCGATTGGGATAATACGTGGTGCCCATATCCTGCAGTGCCTGATCGAACTCTGCCTTGGAGAACGGACTGCCGTGGTGCTTTGCCTCGACCTGTTCATGGTTCCATGCAGGGTCGAGGTAGCGGAGATCCTGTGTGGAAATGCCCTTGCCGCCATCCCGGAAACCACCGTCTGCCTGAGAACAGGAAATGGCACCGCCCCACAGAAAATCGGTATCAAAACCGGAACTTGTCTTATAAGCCATGAAAATGCACTCCTTTTATAACAAGTTGTAACGATACTGGATTCTTTTTGTTGAAAAAGCTCTTTCTGTATGCTATTATAGCAGAAAGAAAAATGTATGATAATGACATAAAACTTGGAAAATAGTATCAAAATCGGAGACATTGCTATGAATCCTACCGAACTGGAGCTGTTCCTTTACCGCCATACCGAAAGCGAAAGTTGGCATTTGCAGCACCCCGGACAGCTGAGCCACCTTTACGATAAGATGAAACAGGAGGAATTCCGAGGTGAGGTGGGATACTGTTTTGACTTTGTGAACACTCTGAAAAAAGACATGATCGGCATGATCAAGGAGACCCGGTTTACCGTTATCCCGAAGCACCACCATGTGGATATGGAACTGAACTACATCTACAGCGGGTCGTGCACCTTTGTCATCAATGGCAGAGAAATTACTCTGAAAAAAGGCGATTTGTGCATTCTGGACAGTGACGTTTGGCACAGCGCCACCAGCTATAAAAAAGAGCACGATATCGTCATCAACATCGTGTTCCGCAGGCAGTTTTTTGATGGAGTGTTTCTGAGCAGGCTGTCACAGCAGGGAGTGGTGGCAAGTTTTCTGGTCGATGCAGTCTCCCGCAACCGCAGGCATGACAAATACCTCATCTTCCATACCCAGAACGAACCAAAGATCCACTCTCTCATCCAATTCCTGTTGTGTGAATATTTTGACCGCAGCAGCTGCTATGGTGAGTTGATCAAAGCCTATGCCACCGCACTGTTTTTGGAATTGGTGAACGTAATGCACTCACAGGCAGAGCGGACCATATCCGACAGCAATGAGATCCTTGTACCGGTGCTGCAATATCTGGAAAAGAACTATAAGACCTGTACCCTTACACAGCTGGCAGAAAAGTTCGGCTATAACCCGAACTATCTCAGTGCCCAGCTCAAGCACATTACAGGCTGTTCTTTTGTGGAACTGAAGAACAGCCAGCAGTTCTCTGAGGCGGCGTTTCTGTTGGCGAACACCGAATGCGCCATCGGCGAGATCATGGAAAAGATCGGCTGCAGCAACCGGACATTCTTTTACCGGAAGTTTGAGCAGATCTACCGCATGACCCCGCGGGAATACCGTGTGCAGGCCAGAAAGCTGCAGGAATAAAAAGAAACCCTGCGCACTGCACAGGGCTTCATGGGGGTAGACAGGGGAAAACCCGCTGGCATTTTGGCTACACACAGTATTATATGACGTCGAAATTGCAGGACGGAACGGTTTGCCTGCTGCAATTTGACTATGCCGTGCCCTACTCCGACCCTGCGCTGCGGGGCGTGCTGCCGGATATGCAGACCGTGCACTGCATTCTGGGCATTCTGCTGCTGATAGGGGCAGTGGTGTGGAGCACCCACAGGACCGGGCGCTTCCTGACCCGGGAGACCGAAAAGCTGACCGCCGCCGCGCAGGCGGTGGCGCGGAAGGATCTGGACAGCGCCGTGTTTTCCGGTGCGAAGGTGCGGGAGTACGAGAGCGCTTTGCAGGCATTGCAGACCATGGGCGATGAATTGACCGGTAGCCTGCAGAAGCAGTGGGACATGGAGCAGCGGCAGCGGGAGCAGATCATTCGGCTGTCCCACAAGCTGAAAACGCCGCTGACCATCATCGAGGGCAACGCGGAGCTGCTGGCGGAGGATGACCTGACTGAGGAACAGCGGGCGCAGGTGGAAGCGATTCTGCAGGGTGCAGAGCAGACCCGCACCTATCTGGGAAAGATCCGTGCCGAGGTGCAGACCCCTTTGAAGTATCGACAGAGAAAATGAAAACAGCCCGGTGCGAAACCCTTTCGCACCGGGCTGTCTGCTGTGATAAGCGAAAATTACGGCTGCTCAGCCACCATCATCTTGCTGGCCTTGTAGATGTCGCCGCAGCCGAGGGTGATGACCAGATCGCCCTCCCGGGCGTTCTGCTTGACCCAATCGGCAGCCTCCTCCAGACTGTTCACCAGAACAGAGCCGGGGATCTGGGCAGCCAGCTTTGCGCTGGTGATGCTGGGGTCGTTGGGCTCACGGCTGCCCATGATGGGAGTGAGCACCGTGATGTCGGGGATCTTGAGCACATCCACAAAGTCGTTGAACAGCATCTTGGTGCGGCTGTATGTAAACGGCTGGTGGACGGCGATCAGCCGCTTATAACCCATTTCCTTGGCCGTGGTCAGGGTGGCGCGCAGCTCGGTGGGGTGATGGGCATAATCGTCCACGACCAACGCACCGTTGCATTCGCCGTAGACCTCAAAGCGGCGGCCGGCACCCTTGAAGTTCAGGGCAGCATCGGCGCACTGCTCCACGGTCAGACCGATGAAGCGGCAGACGGCGCACATGGCAAGTGCATTGTAAATGTTGTGGTAGCCGGGCACAGCCAGACGGATATGGCCGGTGACCTTGTTCCACTCCTTCAGGTCGAACTCAAAGAAGCCGGGCTTGTATTCGTTCACGTTCAATGCCTGATAATCGCCGTCGTTCTGGATGCCAAAGGTACGCACGCGGCGGTCCAGCGTGTACATGACATCCATGGTGTTCTTGTCGTCCGCATTGGCAAAGATCATGAACTTGGTCATCAGGGCAAAGCGCTTGAAGGCAAACTTCAGCTCGCCCATGCTGCCGTAGTAATCCAGATGGTCGTTGTCGATGTTCAGCACAACGGACAGATAGGGGGTCAGCTTGAGGAAGGTCTCGGCGAACTCGCAGGACTCGATCACGATGTCGTCGCCCTTGCCGGCCTTGCCGTAGCCGTTGATGAGGGGCAGCTTGCCGCCGATGACGGCAGACGGGTCGCGGCCTGCCAGCTCCAGCGCAGTGGTGATCATGGAAGTGGTGGTGGTTTTTCCGTGAGTGCCGGAGACGCAGATGCTCTGTTTGTACAGGCGGCTCACGTAACCCAGCAGAACGCTGCGCTCGATGGTGGGGATGCCGTAGGAGGCAGCGGCATTCAGCTCCACGTTATCTTTGGAAATGGCGGCAGAGTAGACCACCATGTCGGTGCCGATCACATTATCGGCGCTGTGACCCAGGCTGACCTTGACACCCATCTCACGCTCGTAGCGGATGATGCTGCCATCCAGCACATCGCTGCCGGAGATCTCGTAGCCTTTTGCGGCAAGGATCTGGATGAGCGGATACATGCCGCTGCCGCCGCAGCCGATGAAGTGGATCTTTTTTACATTGTCCAGCAGGTGCTGGTTGTAATCGGTGTACATGAACATATAAGGCAACCTCCAAATAAATAACGGCCGCAGAGCAGACCGATTCAATCCATTCTATTAGGATACATCTTATTATATAATTTTTGGCGGACAAAATAAACAGGTAAACCCGAATTTTCGGAAAGAACCATAAATCCAATTCGGAATTTGTGATAAGTGTACAAGAAAACCGAAACCGGGAACTTCTTCATAAAAGATTTACATTTGCCTTTACAAAATACTTAACAACTTTGAATCATCTGTGGTAAAATAGAAAAGGACAATTTTTTAAGGGATCGTCGGTGCGACCGACAGAGGATGCAGAACGGTTTTATAAAAGGAGAAATAATGTGAGAATCAAGATCACAGCGGACAGCACCTGCGACCTGTCCGAAGAGCTTTTGGCACAGTGGGACATTGCCCTGATGCCCATGCACATTCTGATGGGTGAGGATAGCTATCTGGACGGCGTAACGATCCACCCGGCAGATGTGTTTGCCTATGTGAATGCGGGCGGCAAAATGCCCAAATCCGCCGCCGCAAATCTGGTGGAATATACCGAATTTTTTGAGCCGTTTGCCAAAGAGTGCGATGCGGTGATCCATATTTCGGTCAGCAGCAAGCTTTCGTCCTGCTTCCAGAATGCGAAGCTGGCGGCAGGCGAATTCGAGAATGTCTATGTGGTGGACAGCCAGAATATCTGTACCGGGCAGGGCTATCTGGTGCTGAAAGCGGCCAAGTGGGCTGCAGATGGCCTGCCTCCCCGCAACATTACGATGCGGCTGCAGAGCCTTGCCAAACGGGTAGAGCTGAGCTTTGTACTGGACAGGCTGGACTTTATGGCCAAGAGCGGCCGCTGCTCCGGTGTGCTGGCCTTCGGGGCAAACTTGCTGGGCATCAAGCCCGCACTGGAAGTGATCGACGGCGAGCTGAAGGTAGTCAAAAAATACCGCGGCAGCCTGCCCATCTGCGTGGGCAAGTACATCACCGACCGTCTGGTGGAACGCGACGACATCGAGGATAGCCTTGTGTTCATCTCCTCCTGCCAGCCGAAGCCCGGCTGCATGGATGCAGTGAAGGCGGGGCTGAAGAAATACGGCAGTTTCAAGGAATGCCACGAGACAGACATCGGCACCACCATCGGCGGCTATTCCGGCCCGGGTACCATTGGCATCGTGTTTGCACGGAAGGAAAAATAAAAAAGTGGCTGTTGCACATGCGACAGCCACTTTTTCTCACTGGGAGCGGCGTTTTAAAATTTCATCCAGAATGGCATCGGCCACATCGGCCTTGCTCATCAGCGGCAGCTCACGGGTGCCGTCCGGGGTAATGAGGGTGACTACATTGGTGTCCACACCAAAACCGGCACCGGCCACTTTCAGGTTGTTGGCAACCACCATGTCCAGATTCTTTTTGGTCAGCTTTGCAGAGGAGTTTTCCACAAGATCGCGGGTCTCCATGGAAAAACCGCACAGGAACTGGTGGGTCTTTTTGGGGCCGATGGTGCCCAGAATATCCGGTGTGCGTTCCAGAGGGATGGACATGTCGCCGTCCTTTTTTTTGATCTTGTCGTTTGCCACGGCAGCGGGGCGGTAGTCGGCCACGGCAGCGGCCATAATGAGCACATCCGTAGCATCAAAGCGGCTGGTGACGGCTTCGTACATCTGCTGAGCAGTGGTCACGGGCACATCGGTGGTAAACTTGACCGGCTGCAGGGCAGTCTCGCCGTGGATAAGGGTGACATCCGCGCCGCGCATGGCGGCGGCACGGGCAAGGGCATAGCCCATCTTGCCGGTGGAATGGTTGGTGAGGTAGCGCACCGGGTCCAGCGGCTCCTGCGTGGGGCCGGCGGTGACGGCAATGCGCAGACCGGCAAGATCTTTGGGCCGGGCAATGGCATGCAGGATATACTCGATCAGCACATCTTCCTTAGGCAGACGGCCGCTGCCAACATCCTTGCAGGCCAGCACGCCGCTCTCGGAGGGAATCACCATGAAGCCGTAGCGTTCCAGCGTGGCGATATTATCCTGCGTGATGGGGTTTTCCAGCATTCCGGTATTCATGGCCGGAGAAACGAGCTTGGGGCACTTTGCAGCCAACACTGTGGTGGTGAGCATATCATCGGCGATGCCGTGGGCCATCTTGGCGATGACGTTGGCAGTGGCCGGGGCGACAAGGATCACATCGGCTTTTTTTGCCAGCGAGATGTGGGTGACTTCAAACTTGAAATCCCGGTCAAAGGTATCCACCATGCACTTGTGGCCGGTAAGCGTTTCAAATGTAACTGGGGTGATGAACTGGGTCGCATTTTTGGTCATGATGACCTCCACATTGGCTCCCAGCTTGCGCAGTGCGCTGGCCACGTTGGCCATTTTATAGGCGGCAATGCCGCCGCTTACGCCCAGAAGGACGCATTTCCCGTTCAGATCCATTGGTAAAACCTCCTGCAAAAACGTACTGTTTCCACATATCTTCCTTTAGTATAATGCAAAAGTTCCGCCAACACAACAAAATCTTTGTACAGGCTTGTAACTGGGGACAAAATGCGGTAAAATACAGCTTGACAAAGAATAGACAGACTGCGGTGAGGGGCAGGCCATCGGGGAGCTTTCTCCGCCGTCCTGCCGGATACTGCCGCGTTATAAAGGGAAAACAGAATTATGATCTTAGCCATTGATATAGGCAACACCACCGTCGCCCTTGGGGGCATTCGGGACGGACGTGTATGCTTTGTGGCGCGCATGGACACGGTGCGCACCCGCACGGCTGCAGAATATCGTGTCGAAATGGATAAAATTTTTGCGCACCGCCGCCATCCTGAGCGTCCCATGCGCTTTGAGGGCGCTGTGCTCACCAGCGTGGTGCCCCAGATCACCGGGGCACTGGCTGAGTGCGCCCGCCATTATACGGGCAGGAAGCCGGTCATCGTTTCGCCGGAGATCCGAACCGGACTGACCATGGGCGTGGATGAACCCCACGCCGTGGGCAAGGATCGCCTTGTGGATGCGGCTTATGCGGCGGCAAATTTTCCGCTGCCGGTGGTCACGGTGGACCTTGGCACTGCCACGACCTTTAATGTGGTGGACGAGAACCGCGTGTTCCGGGGCGGTGTCATCTGCCCGGGGCTTTCCACCGGGCTGCGGGCACTGGGCGACCGCTGTGCCCAGCTGCCGCAGGTGCATCTTGGCTCGCCCAAAAGCGCCATTGGCACCAACACCGAAAAATGCATGCTGTCCGGCTCCGTGATGGGCACGGCTGTGCTCATTGACGGCATGGTGCAGCGCATTGAGGAAGAGCTTGGCCGTCCGGCCACTCTGGTGGTAACAGGAGGGCTGGCAAAGTATGTGACACCGCTGTGCCGCCACCCGCTGACCTACGACCCGGAGCTGCTGATGAAGGGACTTGCCCTTTTGTACCAGCTCAATGCGTCCCAGCCGCAGCACCACAGTGCGGGCGGCGGCAGGCACTATAGCCGACAGAACCAGCACGGCCATGCAAAACAGCGCACCTACCCCAAAAAGCGCACCCGCCGCGAGCCGGAAGCGCTGGTAGGCTGACCAACGACAGGATGGGGAGAAAAATCAGATGAAATTAGGCATTCTTGGCACGGGCAAGATCGTGCGGGAATTTTTGCCATGGCTTGCAGAGCACACGCCTTTTACGGTGCAGGCCATCTGCAGCACCGAGCGCAGCGCCGAGCTGGCTCAGAGCCTTTGCGGCCAGTACGGCGTGCCGCAGCATACCACCAATTTTCTGGAACTGCTGCAGTGGGTGGATGTGGTGTACATTGCAGTGCCGAACCTGCAGCATGTGCGCTACGCCCGCGTGGCGCTGGAAGCAGGCAAACATGTTATTGTGGAAAAGCCGCTGGCACCCACGGCGGCCCAGACTGAAGAACTGGTAAATCTGGCACGGCATAAAAAGGTGTTCCTGTTTGAAGCCATCACCACCCAGTACCTTGAAAACTACGCAAAGATCCGGGAGCTGCTGCCCCGCATTGGCACCGTGAAGCTGGTACAGTGCAATTTCAGCCAGTATTCCAGCCGGTACGATGCCTTCTGTGCAGGCGATGTACAGCCTGCCTTTGACCCGGCCTGTGCCGGCGGTGCCCTGATGGATCTTGGCGTATATAATGTAAGCTACATCGTGGGCCTGTTCGGGGAGCCGAATCAGGCCAAATATACCGCCAACATGGAGCGCGGCATCGACACCAGCGGCATCCTGACCATGGATTACAGCGGCTTCAAGGCCGTGAGCATCGCTGCCAAGGACTGCGCGGCCCCGGCCCGGTACATCATTCAGGGCACGAAGGGCTATATCATGCAGAAGTCCACCGCCAACTGCTGCGGCGGCATCACCTTCCACCCTAACGAGGGCAAGGAAGAGCACTATAACCTGAATGGCGGCAGGCCCCGGCAGGCGGCAGAGTTTGAAGCCTTTGCCCGTGCGCTGGAGAGCGGAGATCAGGAGCTGTGCGGCCGGATGCAGGATACCACCATCGCGGTGAGCCGTGTGCTCACGGTGGCCCGCCGCAATGCGGGCATCCGCTTCCCGTGCGACCACTGAAAAAGCCTTTCCCATTGGAACACGCCCTGACAAAACGCGCTCCAATCTGTTTGAATATTTACCCAAAACCCGCATAGAGCGGGCAGGTTTGCGCCGTATCCGACGTATAGGGCGGAACGGCAGCAGGAGGAAAACTGAATATGAAAAATACGAAAACTCTTACCCGTGTGGCGCTGCTGGTTGCCATTGAGCTGGTCATGAAGATGGTGGGTCTGGGCAGTGTGCCTGTGGGCCCGCTGTACATGAGCTTCCTGACCCTTCCCATTGCAGTGGGTGCCATCACCATGGGCCCCGCTGTGGGTGCGCTGCTGGGCGGCGTGTTCGGCGCAGTGAGCTTCTATGACGCTATCACTGGTGCTTCCGCCATGACCGGCGCACTGTTTCAGGTGAGCCCCGTCAACACCTTTATCCTGTGTGTGGGCATGCGTGTGCTGATGGGCCTGTGCTGCGGCCTGATCTTCAGCGGCCTGAAGCGCTTTGATAAGCCCGGCACTTGGAGCTACATCCTCAGTGCCATGAGCGCCCCGTTCCTGAACACGGTGTTCTTCATGGGCTGGATCGTGCTGGCCTTCTACGGCTGTGACTACGTGCAGAACCTCGTGTCCGTCAAGGGTGCTGCGAACCCCTTCATGTTCGTGGTGCTGCTGGTCGGCGTGCAGGGCGTGGCCGAGTTCCTTGTCTCCGGCATTCTGGGCGGCATCGTAGCCCGTGCTGTGGCAAAGTTCGTAAAATAAAAGATGTGCCGGATGTCAGGGCGGCGCATTCTATAATCGTGATAAAAAACTCCTCCGGCGAAAGCTGGAGGAGTTTTTTCACAACAAATATTTCTCCCGCATAGGATGGCCCACGAGCAGGCAAAGGGGGATGCGGCATGGAAGCGAAAAAGCTGTTTGTGGTGGTGGGCACCGATGCCCGGCAGGCGGCGGCAGGCCGGGTGCTGGAACGGGCAGGTTATGCGGTGGGCGGAGCCGAACAGGTTGCACTGGCAGATTATATCCTGCTGCCTCTGCCGCTGGATGCGGCCCGCACCCCGCTGGCAGAGCTGCTGCGGGCCGCAAAACCCGGCGCGGTGGCACTGGGCGGCAGGCTCTCAGTTCAGGCAAAGACCATCGCACAGGAAGCTGGCGTGGAGCTGGTGGATTACTTTGCCCGACCGGAGCTGACGGTGTACAATGCCATCCCTACGGCGGAGGGCTGCATTGGCATCCTGCTGGCCGAGCGCACCCATACCCTGTGGGGCACAAACCTTCTGCTGCTGGGCTTTGGCCCGGTGGGGCAGGCGCTGGGGGCGCGGCTGGCGGCACTGGGGGCAAATGTGACTGTCTGCGCCCGGCGCGCCGAACAGCGTGCGCTGGCCGAGAGCCTTGGTCTGCGGGGTGCAGAGCTTGCCCGGCTGGCCGCGCTGGCTCCGGCCTTTGATACGGTGGTGAACACTATCCCGGCCCCGGTGCTGACCGAGCCGGTGCTGGCGGCTCTGCGGCCCGGCAGCCTGATCGTAGATCTGGCATCAAAGCCCGGCGGCACCGACTTTGCTGCGGCGCAGCGGCTGGGCTGCAAGGCCATCCATGCGCTCAGCCTGCCCGCCGCCTGTGCGCCGGACACGGCTGGGGAAGCGGTGGCACGCACCGTGCTGACCATTTTGCGGGAGCGGGAGGAACACACATGAGAACGCAGAAAAAAGGACGCATTGCATTTGCGGTGTGCGGCAGCTTCTGCACACTGGAAGCGGCGCTTGCGGCAGCGCAGCAGCTGACAGAACAGGGCTGGGAGCTGCTGCCCATCATGAGCTTTGCCGCAAAGCAGGATACCCGCTTTGGCACCGGGCAGTTTTGGCAGGAACGGCTGGAAGCCCTTACCGGCCATGCAGTGCTGGACACATTGCAGGCCGTGGAGCCGCTTGGCCCTAAAAAGCTGGTCAGTGCACTGGTGATCGCGCCCTGCACCGGGGCCACGCTGGCAAGGCTGGCGGCGGGGCTTTCCGATACGCCGGTAACGCTGGCGGCAAAAAGCCTTTTGCGGGTGGGATGCCCGGTGGTGGTGGGCGTTTCCACAAACGACGGGCTGGGCGCATCGTGGGAGAACATGGCCCGGCTCTACCAGCGCAAGCACTATTATTTTGTGCCCTACGGGCAGGATGACCCCACCCACAAGCCCAACAGCCTGAAAGCGGACTTTGCCCGTCTGCCCGCTGCACTGGACGCTGCGCTGACCGGGCGGCAGCTGCAGCCCGTTCTGCTGCAAAACAACGTCTGAATGGCTTTTCAGCCGGGGTAAAGTGTGGTATACTATTATTTGATGCTTTGCCGGTGCAGTACGACGGGCAGAAAAACGCTCAATGGAGAAAAACCAGATGAAAAAACTGACAGCGGCGCTGTGCGTTGTGCTGCTTATGATCTGCGTGTTCGTGCCGGGGGCAGCGGCGGCTGGCCCTGCCCTTGGTTCCACCCGCGCTTACTGCATCATCGATGCAGACACCGGCCTTGTGCTGGCACAGCAGAATATGAACGAAGAGCTGCACCCGGCATCCATCACCAAGGTGATGACGCTGGGCCTTGCCTGCGAAAAGGCGCAGGGGAACTGGGATGATATAAAGCTCACCGTGACCCACGAGGATGTTTACTCGCTGGCAGGCACCGATTCCAGTCACATTGCCCTGCGCGAGGGCGAAGAAGTGCCCCTGACCGATGCGCTGTATGCCACCCAGATGGCCAGTGCCAACGACGGCGCGAACCTGCTGGCCGAATATGTGGGAGAGGGCACCATCGCGGACGGCGTGGCAAAGATGAATGCGCGGGTAGAAGAGCTGGGCCTTGCGCACACCCACTTTGCAAACCCCCACGGCATCAGCGACGAGGACCACTACACCAGCTGCTACGATATGGCGCAGATCCTGCGCTGGGCACTGGAGCAGCCGGGCTTTGAGCAGGTGTTCACCCGCAATGAGATGTACACCATGGACCCCACCAACATCCAGCCCGTGACCCGCTACTTTTCCCAGCAGGACAAAATGCGCATTGGCTCCAGCCGGTACTACATCTCGTCCATTCTGGGTTCCAAGCTCGGTTATACCAACACGGCCCGCTACAGCTACGCCTGTCTGGCGGAGCAGAACGGCGTCCGGCTCATCTGCGTGACCATGCAGAGCGAGCTGAGCACTGATAAATACAACGATATGCGCACCCTGCTGGATTATGCGTTCAGCACCTTTACCGGCTACACCGACCTGCCCGCGCAGGGCATCACAGCACCGCTGAGCGTGGTGGGCGGCGGCGGGAGCCTTGGCACCGTGACCGTCTCCGACCCCGGCGTGCGGCTGCTGCTGGCCAACGGCCTGACTGCCGACGATGTGGAGGTGACGCTGGAACTGCCGGAAAGCTATGTCCTTGGCTCCGACCCGGAGGTGTACGCTGTGTACACCGTCCACGGCGGCGAAAAGCAGGAGAGCACCAGCGTGCGTGTGGATGCGGAGATTTCCGGCCTGCCTGAACTGCTGGAGAACAGCACCGGTCAGGAGTTGGAAGCGGCCAAGGCGGTAAAGCCCCAAAGCCATGCATTCTGGCTGCTGGGCATCTCGCTGGGGTCCACCGCAGCGGCAGCGCTGGTGACTTTTCTGGTGGTGCGGTTCATCACTTGGCGGAAGAAACGCCGCAGAACGCGCACGGAACAGGGACAGACCCGCCGCGGCAAATAAGCGCAAAAGCCTGCGTCGAACAGACTTTTCCAGATAAAACAAACATGCTTCACAAAAGAGAGGTACAAAATATGGGCAAGTTTACGTTTACTCAGACCGAGATCCCCGGTGTTGTGGTCATTGAGCCGCAGGTGTTCGGCGACGACCGCGGCTATTTTATGGAGACCTATCAGAAGGATCAGTTTGCCGAAGCCGGCATCGATAAGGAATTCGTGCAGGACAACCAGAGCCGCTCCACCCGCGGCGTGCTGCGCGGCCTGCACTTCCAGAAGGAGCACACGCAGGGCAAGCTGGTGCGCGTGACCAAGGGCGAGGTGTATGATGTGGCCGTGGACTGCCGCCCCCACAGCGCCACCTTCGGCAAGTGGGTGGGCGTGACCCTTTCCGAGGAGAACAAGAAGATGTTCTACATCCCGGAGGGCTTTGCACACGGTTTTCTGGTGCTGAGCGATGTGGCAGAGTTCTGCTACAAGTGCACCGATGTGTACGACCCCACCAGCGAGGGCGGCATCCCTTACGATGACCCCACCGTGAACGTGCAGTGGCCGGACTGCGGCTGCGAGCACAAGACCAGCGCAAAGGACAAGCTGCACGAGCCCTTTGCTGCACAGAAGTTTGAATATTTTGAAAAGTGGTGATCGCCTGTGGCAAAATTCAAAGCAATGTGGAACGGCTTCTGGCGCTACCGCTATCTGCTGTGGAACCTCGTCAGCCGTGACTTCAAGCTCAAATACCGCCGCAGCGTGCTGGGCGTGGTGTGGAGCGTTCTGAACCCGCTGCTCATGTGCCTTGTGTACTGGGCCGTGTTCAGCAGTCTGATGGACATGCGCGGCAGCGGCATCGACAACTTTGCCGTGTTCCTGATGTGCGGCCAGCTGCTGTTCAACTTCTTCAACGAGGCCACCTCCACCGGCATGAGCAGTGTGCTGGGCGCTGCGCCCCTGCTCAAAAAGGTGTATATCCCCAAGTATATCTTCCCGCTGGAAAAGTGCTGCTTTGCCATGGTGAACTGCGTGTTCAGCTTTGTGGCGCTGCTGCTGGTCATGATCTTCACCGGTGCACCCTTCCACCTGACCCTCATTGAGGCGGTCTACCCGCTGGTGACGCTGTTCTTCTTCAGTCTGGGCGTGGGCCTGCTTCTGGCAGCGGCTACCGTGTTCTTCCGGGATATCATGCACATCTGGAGCGTGTTCATCACCGCATTGCTGTATTTTTCCGCCATCTTCTACGACCCCACCCAGATGACCTTTTCCATCGGCGGGTTCAACATGCAGCAGATCATCAAGCTGAACCCCATGTACTGGTACATCACAGGCTTCCGCCGTACCGTGATGTGGGGCATCCCGCTGGATTTCAACATGTTCGCGGTGTGCGGCTGCTGCGCCGTGCTTTCCATGCTGGTGGGCGTGTGGGTATTCCGCAAAACGCAGGACCGCTTTGTGCTGCATATTTAAGGAGGAAGAACAATGGAACCGATCATCAAAGTGGACAATGTTTCCATGTGCTTCAACCTCTCCAAGGAAAAGCATGAGAGCCTGAAAGAGTATTTTCTGGCCATGGTGCAGGGCCGCCTGCAGTACGATGAATTCTACGCCCTGAAGGACGTGAGTCTGGACATCATGCCCGGCGATTTCTACGGCCTTGTGGGCCTGAACGGCTCGGGCAAGTCCACCCTGCTCAAGACCATTGCGGGCGTGTACAAGCCCAGCAAGGGCAAGGTGACGGTCCGCGGCTCCATCGCCCCGCTCATCGAGCTGGGCGCGGGCTTTGATATGGACCTGACTGCCCGCGAGAACATCTATCTGAACGGCACGGTGCTGGGCTTCTCGCCCAAGTATCTGGACGAAAAGTTTGATGAGATCGTGGAGTTCAGCGAGCTGCAGAACTTTCTGGATGTGCCGCTCAAGAACTACTCCTCCGGCATGGTGGCCCGCATCGGCTTTGCCATTGCCACCATCACCAAGCCCGATATCCTCATTGCGGACGAGGTGCTTTCGGTGGGCGATTTCCTGTTCCAGCAGAAGTGCGAAAAGCGGATGCAGGAGCTGATGGCAGGCGGCACCACGGTCATTCTGGTGTCCCACTCCATCGAGCAGATCGAGCGCATGTGCAGCAAGGTGGCATGGCTGAGCCACGGCCACCTGAAAATGAACGGCGATACCGAGACAGTCTGCGCGGCCTACAAGGCCACCCAGCGCGGCGAGGCCTGAGCCATGAATGTGCGATTGAAACGTGCCAGAGAGCTGGCAGGCTATGCGGTCCAGCTGACAAAGGACGAGGGTCTGGGCACCATGCTGGCCCGGGGCGCGGGCTTTGTCAGGCGGCGGTGCTTTGGCAAAAAGGCCCGCTACCTGCCCGCAAAAAAGGTGCTGGAAGCCCAGAGAGCCGAAATGGCAGGAAAAAATTTTGAAAACTGCCAACTTTCGACGATTTCCGTGTTGACACCGTTGTATAATACTCCTGAGGTGTTTCTGCAGCAGTTTCTGGATTCCTTCGTGAACCAGACCGCCCCCAATGGTGAGCTCTGCCTGGCGGATGCCTCCGATGCCGCCCACAGCAGTGTGGGGGATATCGTAAGGGAATATCAGGCAAAATATCAACACATCGTATACAAAAAGATCGAAAACAAGGGCATTGCGGCCAACACCAATGCCGCCGCTGAACTGGCATCGGGGGAATATCTGGCGCTGGCCGACCACGATGACATCCTTGCGCCCCACGCCATGTACACCATGGGTCAGGCGATCCGGCAGCTGCGTGAGGCAGGGGAGCCGGACGGCTTCCTGTACAGCGACGAGGCCCTCTTTACCAAGAAGATCGAAAAGCCGCTGGTGGCCCACTTCAAGCCCGATTACGCCCCGGATTACCTGCTCTGCTGCAACTACATCTGCCATCTGGCCGTGTTCCGGCGGGAGCTGTTCGAGCAGGTGGGCGGGGAACGCCCCGAATGTGATGGCAGTCAGGACCACGACCTTTTCCTCCGGCTCATTGAGCAGGTGGGCGGTGCGGCCCATGTGCCGCAGGTGCTCTACTACTGGCGGGTGCACGAAGGCTCGACCTCCGGCGGCACCGATGCCAAGCCTTACGTTGCCAAAGCGGCAAAGAAGGCGCTGGCCGACCATCTGGAGCGCACCGGCCGTACCGGCACCATAGAGGATGGCCTGTACCCCAGCACCTATCGGGTCAGGTGGGACATTGTGGGGGAGCCGAAGGTGAGCATCCTCATCCCCAACAAGGATCACACCGAGGATCTGGAAAAGTGCCTGCAGAGCATCTGGAAAAAGACCACCTGGGACCGGTTCGAGGTCATCGTCATTGAGAACAACTCCACAGACCCGGCCACCTTTGCCTATTACGAGAAGGCCCGGCAGCGGTACGATGGCCTGAAGGTGGTCACCTACCCGGACAAGGGCTTCAACTTCTCGGCCATCAACAACTTTGGCCGGAAAGCGGCAGAGGGCGACTACCTGCTGCTGCTCAACAACGATGTGGAAGTGGTGAACGGCGACTGGCTCACGGAGCTGCTCCGGCAGTGCGCCCACCCCGGCGGCGCGGCGATCTGCGGTGCCATGCTCTGGTACCCGGATGAGACCATCCAGCACGCAGGGATCGTGACGGGTCTGGGCGGCTACGCGGGCCACAGCCACAAGTATAAGAAGAAGGGCGGCAGCGGCTATCTGTTCCGCACCTCTACCGTGCAGGACTTCTCCGGCGTGACCGGTGCCTGCCTGCTGGTAAAGACCGCCGTCTATGACGAGATGCACGGGCTGGACGAGCAGTTCGCCGTGGCCTTCAACGATGTGGACTTCTGCCTGCGGGTGCGGGATGCGGGCTACCGCATTGCCTGGACCCCCTACGCCGAGCTCATCCACTATGAGAGCAAGAGCCGGGGCGGGGATGAAAAAGACCCCGTCAAGGCGGCCCGCTTTGCGGCGGAGCAGCAGCGGCTCTACACCATCCACGGCAAGGAAAACATTCTGGATGACCCCTACTACAACCCCAACCTGACCCGCGACCGGGAGGATTTTTCGGAGAGCGACGATCTGCGCAGGTTGAAAGAGGGCAGGGTAACGGTAAGATTCCGGGGAGGTACCCTCCAATGAACATCAAGGGACACTTTGAGACCATCACCCGGCATAAACTGCTGGTGATGAAGTATTGCTTTGAATGCGGCCTTTATCAGCAGGGCCTGACCCATGACCTGAGCAAGTACAGCCCCACCGAGTTCATCCCGGGCTGCATCTACTATCAGGGCGACCACAGCCCCAACGAGGCAGAGCGGGCCGCCCGGGGCTATTCCTCGGCATGGCTCCACCATAAGGGCCGCAACAAGCACCATCTGGAATACTGGATCGACTACACAACCAACAAATCCGGCCTGGGCGGCATGAAAATGCCCCTGCGCTATGTCTGCGAGATGGTCTGCGACCGCGTGGCGGCCAGCCGGATCTATCTGGGCGACAAGTACACCGACGCATCCCCGTGGCAGTATTATGAAAAGAGCAAGGATCACTATCTGCTCCATCCCGAAACAAGGGCACTGCTGGAAAAGCTGCTGCTGATGGTCCGGGATCTGGGGCAGGAGCGCACCTTTGCCTACATAAGATTCCTGCTCGGGTGTGAAGATAACGATTAAATAACATCAAGGAGGCATTGCAATGAAACGTTTCAAAAAAGTTCTGGCACTTGTTCTGGCCGGTGTTCTGGCACTGGCAATGCTGACCGCCTGCGACGGCACCACCGACCCGGATAAAATCATGCCGGAGGATGGTACTCCCGAGGTTGTGCTGACTGTGAACAACATGGCAGCCAACAAGGATCTGGGCCAGGTTGAGTACAGCGCAAAGTACAGCGCAGTGACCAAGGCTCTGCTGGAGAACTGGCTGAAGTATACCAATAACAAGATCAATAACACGACCTACTGGGAAAATTACCGTAAGATCACTGCTGAACTGGGCAGTGTGAAGATCGTGGTTGGCATGACAAGCGATTATCGCCCTGGTACGAGTGATCATAACCCTGCTTCCAAGACAAGCTTTAAGTATGATTCTCTGTTCAAGGACGAGAGCACATTCAATCTGGCTGAAAAGATCGGCGTTGCATACGTTCCCACTTCTAACGGCACTGTCTATCAGGCGGTCTGCCTGTTCGACGTGAACTGAGCATCACACAACGCCAAAACAGCATAACGCATAAAAAGCCCCCGGAAGCGGCGCGAACCGCTTTCCGGGGGCTTTTGTGTCAGAGAAACTGCTTACTGCTCGTTCTCGTAGATCTTGATATAGTGGGGGGCGTTTCTGTCCTGCACAAAGAGAAGCGTGCAGGTGAGTGCGGCGGCTAAGAACGTGAAGATGGCAAGCAGAGCTTTGAGAACTTTCATGGTATCCGATCCTCCTTGGCGGGCATGGCCCGGTCGTTCAAATGCGGAGCAGGGGACGTTCCGCAGGGTCATTAGCAACAGTATACCATAATCCCGGCAGAAAGGCAAACGGTAGTAAAGTTGCGTGAAGTTGGTGGTTGTTAATAAAAAAACAATTGGTTAGATACGACTAATCGTTAAAAATGGCAAAGAAAAATGAGGAAATTGCATCATTTTGGTGCTGTTGTCGTTGAACTTCCGGCTGTAAAATGATACAATAACGGTGTTAAGCAGCTGCTGTCCCTGCCGCAGTGCGCCCGCATGAGGGCAGGGGTGGCAATTCAAGCAGAATGGGGGATTTATTCCATGTTGAACAAGCTGAAACGTGCGGCGCTTGGCGCGCATACGCCGCATGACAAGGCAACCGCTGCAAGCAAACCAGTTCCGATGCCTCTGCCCGCGCAGGTACGCATCCTGATGAGCCAGCACATCGGCGCTCCGGCGAAAGCCCTGGTCAAAAAGGGCGACGAAGTGTTTGTTGGCACCAAGATCGGCGAGGCAGGCGGTTTTGTCTCTGCAAATATCCACTCCAGTGTTTCTGGTACTGTGGCCGCTGTGGAACCCTTCCGTCTCTCCAATGGCCGGATGTGCGACTCTGTTGTCATCAAGACCGATGGCAAGCAGACCGTGGACCCTGCCGTGAAGGCACCCGAGGTCACCGACAAGGCCAGCTTCCTGGCAGCCGTGCGTGAGTGCGGCCTGGTGGGTCTGGGCGGCGCAGGCTTCCCGACCGATGTCAAGCTGCAGCCCAAGCAGACCGTGGACACCCTGCTCATCAACGCTTCCGAGTGTGAAGTCTGGCTGACCAGTGACACGCAGGAGATGCTGAACTGCAGCGATGATATCGTCCGCGGCATCGAGGCCGTGCTGAAGTACACCGGCATCCCGAAGTGCATCATTGGCATTGAGAACAACAAGCCCGAGTGCATCGAGCTGTTGAACCAGAAGACCAAAGACAAGCCCGCCATCGAGGTCAAGGCACTGCCCAGTGTTTACGGCACCGGCGCAGAGCTGATCCTGATCGAGAAGTGCCTGGGCCGCGAGGTGCCGCACGGCGGTCTGCCCGCAGATGCAGGTGCCATCGTGATGAACGTGACCTCTGTTTCTACCCTGGGCAAGTACCTGGCTACCGGTATGCCGGTGGTCGAGCGCACCATCACCGTGGACGGCGATGCCTGCGCAAAGCCCCAGAACCTGATCGTTCCCGTGGGCACTGCCTACGAGGATGTTCTGAACGCTGCCGGCCTCAAGGGCGGCGTGGAGCTGGGCAAGGTGGTTGCCGGCGGTGCCATGATGGGCCCCGCTGTGGAGAACCTGAGCTACCCCACCACCAAGACCACTTCTGGCCTGATCATGCTCAGCGCCGCTGCTGCAGAGCCCCCGCAGGTCAACCCCTGCATCCGCTGCGGCCGCTGCGTGGAGTACTGCCCCATGGGTCTGGAACCCGTGGAGGTCAACCAGGCTTATGCAGCCCGCGACGTTCAGGAGCTGGGCAAGCTGCATGTTGATTACTGCTTCAACTGCGGCTCCTGCACCTTTGTCTGCCCGGCAAAGCGCCCCTGCACCCAGATGATGGGCCTGGCAAAGGCGTTCTACCTTGGTGAAATCAAAAAAGGAGGCAATAAGTAATGGATACGAAGCTTATTGTTTCGGCCTCCCCGCACCTGCGCAGTGAGGAAACGACCCAGAGCCTGATGGCCAACGTGATCGTTGCCCTGTGCCCCTGTGTGGTGGCCTCTGCAATCATCTTTGGTGCGCGTGCCCTGCTGGTCACCGCAGTGTCCGTTGTGGCATGTGTGGCCTTTGAGTGGCTGTACTGCAAGCTGCTGAAGAAGGCAAACCCCATCAGCGACCTGTCCGCTGTGGTCACCGGCATCATTCTGGCCATGAACGTGCCCGTGGGTATGCCCATCGGCCAGCTCATCATCGGCGACCTGGTTGCCATCATCGTGGTCAAGCAGCTGTTCGGCGGCATCGGCATGAACTTTGCAAACCCTGCACTGGTGGGCCGTATCGTGCTGTTCATCAGCTTTGCCGGTTCCATGAACAATTGGGTGTTCCCCGATGCAGCGGTTGACCAGCTGTCCAGCGCTACCCCGCTGGCTGTGGCTGACACCAGCAAGCTGAGCCTGCTGGACCTGTTCATGGGCGTGCACGGCGGTGTTCTGGGCGAGACCTGTGCTCTGGCCATCCTGCTGGGCCTGATTTATCTGGTGGCCACCAAGACCATCAGCATCGCCATCCCCGCTTCTTACATCGGCAGCATGTTTATTTTCTACCTGATCTCCACCGGCAGCCTGCACGGCGCTCTGGTCGGCATCCTGTCCGGCGGCCTGATGTTCGGTGCTGTGTTCATGGCAACGGACTACGTTACCAGCCCCTTTACCCTGAAGGGCAAGCTGATCTACGGCCTGTGCCTGGGCATCGTCACCTTCGCCATCCGTCAGTGGGGCAGCTACGCCGAGGGCGTTTCCTTCGCGCTGCTGTTTATGAACCTGTGGGTCCCCTTTATCAACGATTGGACCCGTCAGACTCCTTACGGCTATGTTAAGCCTGCAAAGAAAGCAAAGGAGGGTGCTGGCAAATGAATAAGAATTCTTCCTGGGAGACCACTGTAAAGCCTGTTGTTGTGCTGAGCGTGATCGCACTGATCGTCAGCCTGCTGCTGGCCATGGTCAACTCCTTTACGGCTCCCATCATTGAGGAAAACCAGAAGGCCGCAACGCTGGCTGCCTATGTGGACGTGATGCCCACCGTTTCCAGCGCCTCCGATCTGGAGGAAGTGACCGACTACACCACCGAGAACATCACCGGTGCTGTAAAGGCCACCGACGGCTCCCTGGCCATCAAGGCTGAGGAAAAGGGCTTTGACGGCGGCATCCTGTCCGTCATCATCGGCTTCGACACCAACGGCACTGTCACCGGCATCTGGGTGGACGCTTCTACCCAGACCAAGGGCATCGGCAGCAACGTTGCCACCGACAGCTTCCTTGCTCAGTTCGATGGCATGGATGGCACCCAGAACATCACCCTGGGCCAGGGCTACGACGCATACAGCGGCGCAACCATTTCCTCTAAGGCTCTGTTTGCCGCCATCAACGATTGCATCAACTGCTACAACGAGTTGGCATAAAGGAGGTTGGTAAGAAATGGCAAGCGAAAACAAGTCCAAGGTAAGCATCCTTACCAACGGCATCATCAAAGAAAACCCCGTTCTGCGTCTGGTTCTGGGCACCTGCTCCTGCCTGGCTGTTACCACGGCAGTTTCCAGCGCGCTGGGCATGGGCGCAGCCTTCACCTTCGTGCTGGTGTGCTCCAACATCCTGATCTCGCTGCTGCGCAACGTGATCCCCGCGAAAGTCCATCTGCCCTGCTACATCGTCATCATTGCAGGCTTTGTGACCATCGTTCAGATGGTGATGCACGCCTACATGGACAGCCTGTACACCGCACTGGGCGTGTTCCTGCCCCTGATCGTTGTCAACTGCATCATCCTGGGCCGTGCCGAGATGTTTGCCTGCAAGAACAATGTGGTGGATTCCGCACTGGACGGCATCGGCATGGGCATCGGCTACACCCTCACCGTGGTGCTGATGGCCTCCATCCGTGAGATCCTGGGCAGCGGCACCTGGCTGGGCTTCCAGGTCCTGCCCGAGAGCATGGCCAAGATGAGCATTATGACCCAGGCTCCCGGCGCATTCTTCTGCTACGGCGTGCTGATGGCCGGCTGCGTCTGGCTGGAAGGCAAGCTGGATGCCCGCATCGAGCGCAAGAGCTGCTGCGACCTCGACAACCTGAAGAAGGAGGCAGAATAAGATGTTAGTCAAACTTGCTGCGATCTTCTTCAGCATGATCCTGGTGAACAACTACGTGCTGGTGAAGTTCTACGGTATCTGCCCGTTCCTGGGCGTTTCCAAGAAGCTGGATTCCTCCATTGGTATGTCCGGCGCTGTTATCTTTGTTATGCTGGTGGCAACGGCTGTCACCTTCCCCATCCAGATCTTCGTTCTGAACCCGGCTGACCTGGGCTACCTGCAGACCATCGTGTTCATCCTGGTCATTGCAGTGCTGGTGCAGTTCATCGAGATCTTCCTGAAGAAGTATGTTGTTGCACTGTACAATTCTCTGGGCGTTTACCTGCCCCTGATCACCACCAACTGCTGCGTGTTGGCCGTGACCATTCTGGTCGTGGACGACTACGGCGCAGACGTTGCTACCCTTGGCTTTGCCGCTGCCTACATTGAGGCTCTGGTCTGTGCCGTGGGTGCAGGTGTCGGCTTTATGCTGGCCATGGTCATGTTCAGCGGCGTGCGCAAGCGCGTGGAAGCCTGCGATCCCCCGGCACCCTTCAAGGGCCTGCCCATCACCCTGATCGCAGCAGCCATCACCAGCCTGTCCTTTATGGGCTTCGGCGGTCTCGTCGAAAACCTGTTCAACGTGACGCTGTAAGGGAGGAACAGGATTATGAATATTGTATCTGCTGTGATCCTCTGTACCATCGTGGGCGCGATCGGTGCCGTTGTTCTGGTGCTGGCCGCAAAGTTCATGGCGGTTGAGGAAGACCCCCGTATTGAAGAAGTTTCTGCCTGCCTGGCCGGTGCAAACTGCGGCGGCTGCGGCTACGCCGGCTGTGCCGACTACGCAAAGGCCGTTGTTATGGACGGCGTTCCCTGCGACAAGTGCGCCCCCGGCGGCCCCAAGGCTGCTGCCGCCATTGCCAAGATCATGGGCGGTGAGGCAAGCGCTGTGGAGAAAAAGGCTGTGGTTCAGTGCCAGGGCAACTCTGAGCACTGCAAGCCCAGCTACGAGTACAAGGGCATCCAGACCTGTGCCGCTGCCGCGACCCTGTACGGCGGCCCCAAGACCTGTACCTTTGCCTGCATCGGCCTGGGCGACTGCACCAAGGTGTGTAAGTTCGATGCCATCCACATTGTGGACGGCGTGGCCAAGGTGGACAAGGACAAGTGCACCGGCTGTGGTGCCTGCGCCAACATCTGCCCCAAGCACGTCATTATGATCGACGCAGGCGGCCCCCGCAAGCCCGTGGTCATGTGCTCCAATCAGGATAAGGGCCCCGTTGCCATGAAGGCCTGCACCACTTCCTGCATTGCCTGCGGCATGTGCGAGCGCACCTGTAAGTTTGATGCCATCCACGTTGTGGACGGCGTGGCCCGTGTGGACTACGACAAGTGCAAGGGCTGCGGCATGTGCGCCCAGAAGTGCCCCAAGCACATCATCCTCTTCCCGCTGAAGGACGATCCGAATCCCCCCAAGCCCGTGGTGAAGCAGGCTCCGAAGCCCGCTGCCGCTCCTGCCGCTCCGGCAGAGCCCGCCGCAAAGGCTGAGGAAGCAAAGGCTCCCGAGGCCCCCAAGGCTGAGTAAGCGGAACCCATTGTAATATGGTAAAGCGCCCCCATTGCTCCTTTGAGTGATGGGGGCGCTTTTTGGTGGGGCAACCCCCCAGTCGCCTTGCGGCGACAGCCCCCGCTAGTAGGGGGGGCCCTTGGCATGGCGCAAAGCTTCATCTCTTTGCCAAGGCCGCCCCTACTAGGGGCGGTGGCATCCCGAAGGGATGACGGTGGGGTTATTCCTCTCCCCCGAAAAATTTTTTTCAAAAAATCCTGAAAAAAAGTGAAAGGAATCTGCGTTTCATGTATTATAGAGAGTGAAACTGCGAATGTACAACACAAAACTGCGTGATATATCAACGCGGCGGGCGGTGCGGATAAGTTAGACTGCGCTACTCCCCGCAATATATTACGGCGGTTCATAACGTGCTGTATATCGCAGAATATTTTGTCTGAAAAGGGGAAGGAAAAATAAAATTTCACTATTGAAAATACTGGATATACATGCTATAACTACGATAATGGGTTTGTCTGGTAAAAATAACCTGCCAAGGGAAAGAAAAACGACAAAAGTTGAATATCTTTTCCTCCGGTTTTGCCAAAAATACTATGATGCAGGGAGGGCTCCACTGTGCGGAAAAATCATCACGGAAAAAAAGATAAGCTGGTGAAGCGTGTTTTTGCGCTTTGTCTGGCGCTTGCGGTCATCTGCACCTGCCTTGTGCCGGTGTTTGCAACCGAGTACAAGGATGTTGTTGATTCCGGCAACGAAGAAGTTGCCGGTTTTGGCGGGGACGAAGCTGCCGGTTTCGGCGACGATTTCCCTGCCGTGGACGACGGCGAGCCGCGCGAAGTATACGATGAAGGCGAAGCTGCCGGTTTCGGCGGGGACGAAGCTGCCCGGCCTGTAGAAGGTGGCGAGGACAACCCCGGCGAGGGTGGCATTGTTAAGGATTCGGAGTGGGGCACCGTTATTGACTACGGCACCAGCACCGACACCAGCTCCAGCACCGTGACCCAGTGGTCCGGCGAGGACGACGTGGTGGCAAAGCCTGATGACAAAGTGGTCGTTTCCGGCGACGATATCAAAAAGCTGCAGGACATGGTGGTCTACCGCTTCTGGCTGAAGGAGCTGAACGCCAACGACCTGAAGGACATTACCGCTCAGGCACAGATCAACAATATGACGGAAAGCGAGTATCTGGCCCGGAACGGTGAGGTTCTGTGGAACCTGTACTTTATTCAGGCTGTGCCCCGGGCAGAGACCATTGCGGACTACAGCAGCTACATCGAGAACCCCTCCTCCAACCGGGACCCCAAGGGCGAACTGCGGCTGTTTGACTACTGGTACACGCTGGACGAGTTTGGCAACCGGGTGCGCCTGAACCTCACCGACCCCACCAGCAACATTCTGGACGACAAGACCACCACCGTGAACGTCTACGCCGCATGGAAGGACGGCACCGTGGGCTCCGATGAGGAAGAGGACGTGGATCACGAGGATCTGGTGGACAAGAACCCCGTGCCTGTGGATCTGACTGCCAAGGCCTCTGCTTCCTACGAGGACGAGGAAGGTAACACGAAGAGCGTCAATCTGCCGGTGGAGGTGAAAAACCTGCCCTCTGCCGCAGATCACCTCAACGTCATCCACATGGGTGATGATGATATGCAGACCTTCTATGAGAGCCACGAGGACAGCTTGGGGGAAATGATGCCCATTCTGGGCCTGAAGATTTCCCCCAAGAACGCCAAGGGCGAAACGGTGCAGCCTGCCAAGGGTGATGTTGCTACCGTTACCGTTTCCGGTCTGAATGCTCTGCCGGAAATGGAAGGCGCAACTGCCGACACGCTGAAGGTGCTGCATCAGACCGCTGATGGCAATGTGGAGATTCTGGATGTCCTTACTTATACCAACGGCACCCTGACCTTTGAGACCTCCAGCTTCAGCCCCTTTGTGGTTGTGCGGACGAATGGGTATGATACTGAACTGCTGGATGATCGGGTATCCACTGCGGCTGAAGATGGCTATACCGTTAAGGTTGGCGGGACAACTAAGATAAAGGGAACGTTAGCCATCTACAGTAATTGGAGCTCTGACAACGAAGAAGTCGCAACCGTCTCTGGTAGCGGCAGGTATGCTACGGTTACCGGCATCAGTGCGGGCAGTACGACGATTACCCACAAATATAGGGATAGTAAGAAGAAAGACTGGAAGGAAGAAAAATTCACCGTCACCGTAAGGGACTGGGAGCAGGTAGCCGGCCTTTACATTATGTTTAACCCTGTGGCAGACCCGGACTCTAACGCTATGTCCATGTGGACCGACGTTGTGACGGTGAATAACGAACACGCGAAGCTCGGCAGCCTGGATGGCGCAATATGGGATAGCAAACAAAAAAACATTTTCTTCAGGGATAATGGCGGCGCTGATGGTGATAATGCGAAGCAGTACATTATGTACTGGCCGGATAATGAGCCGTATGACGGCCCCAGAGTGCTTAAACCGGGTGATAGCTTCCGGGACACTCCTGTGACCTATAACGGAACGCATAGTACCCTTGGAGAAATGCTCCTTGAGCAGTACAAGAGTAAGCTGAACGAGAAGTATGGGAAAGACTTTGTTGACACACTGGGAGCAGAGAACGTTACCTTTACCATCACTCCCCACAAAATTTCTAAGAACGTCCTGTATCCCCAAATGCACATTGACTGTACCGTAACGGTGACCTGTGATGAGGCCTTTACCGCGGTGTTCAACGTGAAGGAGTCCGCCAAGAGTAATTATACACCTGTCTACAAAGAACTGTACCTGTGGGATGATGTGAATAAGAATAACAACACTGTAACTAAATACACTAAGAATCCGGATGGGTTCACCGATGAGAACGGCGTAAAGTGGGAATTTGATGGCTGGTGTCTTGAAGACGTTACTACTGGCAAGGAACCGGGTGAGAACGCCGGTGTCATTTCCGATGACGATTGGAAGCACTACATCGTTAATGAAGACGTGCTGAAAAATCACGGCGGCGACCGTGTGGTGAACTTCTACGCACACTACAGGAAAGCAACCTCTGATGTTACCATTACCAAAGAGGTAAAGGGCCTGCTGGGTGATACCACCAAGGACTTTACCTTCAATGTGAGCATCACCACGCAGAACAACGTTCCTTATACTAATGTGACTGCCAAGAGGGACAACGAGACTAACGAGCCTGTTGATTTGAACAGCTTCACCCTGAAACACGGCGAGTCTGTAATGCTTGAAAATGTGCCCATTGGTGCTACCATTACGGTAACGGAAGTTGAGCCCGGTGCACACTACAAAGTCACTGCCACCGGATATACGACTGAACAGAACGGTGGTAGCGATGTAACCTTTACCTACAAAGTTGCAGTTGAAAACACCGCCACAGCCAGTGATGCAGGCGGAGCCGACCTGATGCTCCTGAGCATGGACGAGGACACGGCAGTGGATGCTGACGGTGACGCGGTGGCCTATGATTCTGGAATCGAAGTAGATAACAACCAGATCATTGTCACCAACCACTGTGGCCTTATCCCCGACACCGGTGTCCTCCTCGACACCCTGCCCTACATTGTCATCCTTGCTGTGGTGGCTGGCGGCGTGGCCCTGCTGATGCTGCGCAAGCGCCGTAAGGAAGATGACTAAAGGGGGCTGACCGCATGGCGAAGAAGAAAGCGCCCCAGCGGCTGGCCGGTGCAGAGGAAACCTGTATCAGCCCGGAGCAGGAAGCGATCATCCGGTGGTTCCGGACGGTGAAATTCCGCAAAAACCTGCTGGGCGGCGTGGACGAAGCGGCAATGTGGAAGAAGCTGGAAGAGCTTTACGCCCTGTACGAAGCCGCCATCCGCGCCGAGCGCACAAGGTACAATGTGCTCTTGGAGCAGCAGACCGGAAGCCTGCCCTTGGATACCACCAAAGTTGACAGCTCCGACCCCCAAAAGGAGGCGCATTCCGATGCACCCGCTGGACAATGAAGCCCTGAAGCAGGGGGCAAAGGCGGTGCGCCGCCGTCGGCTGGACGCTGAGAACCGGCAGGATTTTATCAGCCTGCTGGGCCGCGTTGTGGTGATCCTGCTGTGCGCCTGGGTGCTGTTCACGCAGGTGTTCCTGCTCACGCAGGCCAAAGGCAACAGTATGTTCCCCGCGGTAAAGGATGGCGACCTGCTCATCTGCTACCGTATGCAAAAAACCTACGCAAAAAACGACGTTGTGGTCTACACCCAGGGCGGCAAGCTCCGGGTGGGCCGCATCCTTGGGCGCGAGGGCGACCTTGTGGCTCTGGACGACAGCGGCACCCTTGTGGTGAACGGCGCGGTGCAGAGCGGCGAGATCCTCTACCCCACCTACGCAAAAGACGCGCTGGAGTACCCCTACACGGTGCCGGAGGGCTGCGTTTTTGTGCTGGGCGATTACCGCACACAATCCGAGGACAGCCGGGACTTTGGCCCGGTTCCGCTGGAGGATGTGCAAGCAAAAGTAATTACACTACTGCGGCGACGCAGTCTGTAATACCACGGAAGCCGGAAGAAGCTGCCGGCATCCTGCCTGTGAACCGCGGAGTTTGGGCCGTGGCACAGGAGTACGAACTATTTCTTACTAGGGAGGAATAACAATGAAACTGAAGAAATTCTTCGCGGGCGTTCTGGCTGCCGCCATGATGCTCACCGTCGGCGCAACCGCAGCGTTTGCGGATGTTGGCACCACCACTCCTGTTACAAATGATGGCACTGGTACTTTTACCATTACCAAAAAGTATAGCGCTGAAAATGATAATACCTTCGCACCTGCTGAGACTTTCAAGCTGAAGCAGACCAATAAGTCTGGTAAGCAGATGAGCGTTTCTTATAATGGTGTTGTGCCTGATCTGAAGACTGTTACTGATGAGGCAACTGGCATTGTGGGTGTTGTAAGTTTTGCAACCGAGAGCGGCGACGAACAGACTGGAGACTTTACGATTGGCCTGCCCAAGTATGACGGTGTTGGCGTGTTTACCTACACTCTGAAAGAAGTAGACGCAACAAATGCAGGTATTCAGAATGATGGTCGTACCTTTACCGTGACTGTGTATGCAACACAGGGCGATGACGGTATCAAGACTGAAGTGACTGTTCACGAGGGAACGAGCAAGGGTACTAAAGTCATTAGCATCAATAATAAGTTCCAGGCTGGTGCACTGACCATTCATAAAGATGTTAAGGGCCCGATGGGCGATAAGGCATATCAATTCCCCTTTACTGTGACCCTTTCTTCTGCAAAGCCTGTTACTGCAACTCTGCGTGTGAATGGCGAAACTTCTACTGTTAAATTTGAAAAGGCTGAGGATGCTACTGAGTATACTGCAACTGTTCCCTTTAAGCTGAGTAATGATGGCAACTGTACTATTAGCAATATTCCCTATGGTGTTACCTATACCGTTTCTGAGAATGGCGAAACTAATGGTAAGCTGACCGTGGGTTCTGATGAAAATGCAGTTAAATATGATGTTGAGTATAGCAACAACAATGGCACGGTTGAGGGTGCTACTGCAACTGTGACCGTAACCAATACTGCTGGTAATGCACTCATCGACACCGGCGTTATCCTCGACAACGCTCCTTACATTGCACTGCTGGCCATCGTTGCCATTGGCGGTGTGGCCCTGATGCTGAACAAGCGCCGCCGCGACGAGGAGTAAGAACCTCTCAGGCGCTAGCGCGCCAGCTCCCCTAGTAGGGGAGCCAGGTACACGTCTCAGCGCTGACCGTTCACGAAAGCTGACCGTGAAGCAGCACCTATCTTGCCTCTCCTACTAGGAGAGGTGGCAAAGCAGCAAGGCTTTGACGGAGAGGTTTGGCCTATGTCGATCACCAATCTGCCCTACAATGGAGAAATGAATTTCCGGGCAAAAGAGCTCAGGCGTGAAATGACACAGCATGAGCGGAAATTGTGGTATTTATTTCTCCGAAAATATCCGGTAAAAATTTACAAACAGCGTGTAATTAACTCGTTTATTGCAGATTTTTACTGTCCGGCAGCTCGGTTGGTGATTGAACTGGACGGTTCACAGCACTATACAGATCAAGGTGAGGCTTACGACAAAGAACGTGATACGATCATTGAAAAGTATGGTGTTGTGATTTTAAGGTTTTCCAATCTTGAGATCGACCGCTGTTTCGATTCTGTTTGCGAACGTATCCATGATACAATACACAAACGTGTTGTTGAATTGGAACGTAATGCTTGACTTGCCTCCCCTACTAGGGGAGGTGGCAAAGCCGCAAGGCTTTGACGGAGAGGTTTTATATCTGACGAATGCGTCAAACCTACTGGCGTAGATGCCGGTAGACTTGCCTCCCCTACTAGGGGAGGTGGCAAAGCCGTTAGGCTTTGACGGAGAGGTTCAGCTTCCGGCAGAAACCTCTCAGGCGCTAGCGCGCCAGCTCCCCTAACAGGGGAGCCAAGAAAGCCAGCTAGGAGGTGGGCTGTATCAACTGGCAGAGAAAAGCGTTGAGGGCAGTCGACTTTCTGGTGAGCGCGGTGGTCGTGCTGTTCCTGGTGGTCGCCGGGGCGTATTCAGCCTATGCCCTGTGGGACAACTCGCAGGTGTACGCCGCCGCAGACAATGTTCAGGCAGAGCTTTTGCAGTTCAAGCCCAAGGCGGGCGCGGATAACGGCGCAAGCTTTGAGGAGCTGCTGGGCATCAACCCGGATGTCTGCGCGTGGGTCACACTGGACAACACCGCCATCGACTACCCTGTGGTACAGGGCGAGGACAACTTTACCTATGTGAACACCGATGTCTACGGTGATTTTTCGCTGGCAGGCAGCATTTTTCTGGATGTGAACTGCGACAAGAACTTCACCGACCCCTACTCTCTGCTGTATGGTCACCACATGGAAGAGAGCAAGATGTTCGGTGATCTGGATCTCTACAAGGACGCAGAGTTCTTTGCAGAGAACACCACCGGTGAGCTGATTCTGCCCGACCGCACCTATGATCTTAAAACCTTTGCATGTCTGCTGGTTCCAGCGTCTGAGAATGCGATCTTCGATCCGCAGCGCTGGGACAGCGACCTGCAGGGACTGTACACCTTTGCGCAGGAGAACGCCCTGAACCTGAACACCGAAACGCTGGCCGCCATGAAAGCGGCGGGCGATGACGCTCAGGTGCTGGCGCTGTCCACCTGTTCGACCGAATTCACCGATGCACGCACCATTCTTCTGGCGTGGATGATCCCGTCCGCGTCGGATTTATAAAGGAGAGGATGAAATGAGGTTCCGTAAAATCGCGGCAGCACTCCTGACGCTTGCGTTGGGGTTCTGCCTGTGTCAGCCGGCGGCATTTGCGGCCACCGCGGCTGACCAGCATACACAGCTGCAGGAGCTTCCGGTTTCCATTCAGTCCACGGGGGAAACACCTCTCCCAAAGGAAACACTGACTGTGGAACTTGAGGCTGTGGACAATGCGCCCCTGCCCGAGGTGACCACTCTGGAGATCACCGACGGCGAGACCGGCAGCTTTGGCCCCATCAGCTACACCAAACCCGGCTATTACGTTTACACCGTGCGCCAGCGCGCCGGTGTCAACACCCGCGGCACCTACGATGAAACCGTGTACTATCTGCGCGTTTCCGTGGTGTGGGACAACGACAAGCTGGTGGCCCGGATGGCCGTGCACACACAGGCCGACCTGATGGACGAAAAGGTGAGCAGCATCACCTTCAACAACAGCTACAAGGCCATCGAGACCCCGTACTACCCGGACCCGTATGACCCTGTCACCCCGCCCAACCCTTCCACGCCGGTGAACCCGGCCCCGGCAGATGCTCGCCCGAGCGTGACTGGAACCACCACCCCTAGTGCACCGGAGCCCACCGCCCCGGCCAGCGTGGTGGCGGATGCCCGCCCGGCCGAAGGCCCCAAACTGATCCAGACCGGTCAGCTGAACTGGCCCGTACCTGTTCTGACGGCAAGCGGTCTGGTGCTGGTGGCCGTGGGTGCCTACCTGATGGAGCGTAGCAAGAAACGTGAAAAGAATGCGTAAAGTATCCCCCGGGCTTGTCTGCATCGTGCTGGGGGTGGTGCTCCTGCTGGCGGCTGGCGGCCTGTACGCCTACAACCGCTGCGAGGATGCCCACGCCGGTGCCGAGGCCCAGACCGTGGTGGCCGACCTTCAGCAGAAGGTGGAGACCCCGGAACCGGAGGCAGAGAGCGGCCCCCTGGACCCCGAGCTCCCGGTGGTAGAGATCGACGGCAACGAATATGTGGGTGAGATCTCCATCCCCGCCATCGGCATTGACCTGCCGGTGATGAGCGAGTGGAGCTACCCCCGCCTGAAGATCGCCCCCTGCCGCCAGTTCGGCTCTTCCCGCACCGATGATCTGGTTATTGCGGCGCACAACTACGAGAGCCATTTCGGCAAGCTGACCTCCCTCACAGCGGGGGACAGCGTCACTTTCACCGATATGGACGGCATCGTGAATGAGTACGTCGTGAACAAGGTCGAAGTGCTTGACCCCCACAGTGTGGAGGAAGTGGAACACAGCGGCTACGCCCTGGTGCTGTACACCTGCACCTATGGCGGCAAGACCCGTGTCACCGTCTTCTGTGATCGTGCATCGTAAAAATCAAGGCTGAAAAAATCTCCCGGTTCCGTTTGGAACCGGGAGATTTTTTTGTACATGTCCACCCTCTCAGTCAAAGCCCTTGGCTTTGACAGCTCCCCCAAAGGGGGAGCCGACGCATCTGAAAGGGATAGGTTTTATCGAACTTTGCATGAGAGCAGCAATTGCCTCTCCCTTTGGGAGAGGTGGCAATGCGTCAGCATTGACGGAGAGGGTGCCACCGCCGCATCACGCCCATGCCCAACGCATAGGGGCCGGTGTGCACGGCAATGGTGCAGCCGATCTGCAGCAGGACAACATTGCACTCGCAGGTGGGGTACTTGGCACGCAGGGCGGCGCGGGTCTGCATCCAGAGCCGCTTGCCCTCGTCGGCATCGTAGCCGTAGCCCACCGTGATGCAGTAGTCGTCGGGTGTGCCGTTGTGCTCGGCCAGATAGGTCATCAGCAGGTCGAGGGCCTTCTCAAAGCTCTTCTGGCGGCCGCGGGCCACACCAGCGGAGAAGATCTCGCCCTCCTTGAACAGGATCATAGGTTTGATGCCCAGAATGTTGGCGGCACGGCCTGTGACTTTGCCGATGCGCCCGCCCTTGATGAGGTAGTCCAGGTTGCCCACCGTGAAGAAGATCTGGTTGGTGATCTTTTCCGCTTCCAGCCAGGTCACGGCTTCGTCCAGCGTACAGCCTGCATCCCGCATGGCCACCGCGTTTTCCACCACGATGGATTCGGTCACGGTGGCGGCGGTGCTGTCAATGACCTCGATCTTAGCATCGGGGAAATCCTCCAGCACCAGCTCCCGGGCGTTGCGGGCACTGCCCACGCAGCCGCTCATCTTGCTGGTAAAGCAGATGCAGAGCACCGGGCGGCCCGCCTCGGCATGGGCCCGGAAGGCGGTCTCAAAATCCTCCAGCGAAGGCAGGCTGGTCTTGGGGTAGGCCGAGGGGTTATCTACCATGAACTGGTAGAAATCGCGCACGGCGATCTCCTTGCCTTCCTTGCGGTAGTGCTCACCGTCCAGCGAGACATAGAAGGGGATGATCTCAATATTCAGTGTTGCGGCCGTCTCAGGGGTCAGATCGCAGGCGCTGTCCGTGATGATATCAAACATAGTCACGCTTCCTTTTCAATGCGGCGGGTTCTGTGGCGCGGATCAGACGTTGTGATGGATGTAGGCCTCACGCTCGGCACCCACGGAGATGTAGGTGATCTTGCAGCCAATAGCCTTTTCCAGATACTCAACGTAATCGCGGGCTTCCTGGGGCAGATCCTCCCACTTGCGGGCGGCAGTGATATCGCAGTGCCAGCCGGGCAGATACTCCACCACGGGCTGTGCGGTGTCCAGAGCCATGCCCATGGGGAAGCGCTTGGTGATGGTGCCGTCGGTCAGCTTGTAGCCGGTGACCATGGGGATCTTCTCCATGTAGTCCAGCACGTCCAGCAGGGTCAGGGCAACCTCATCGCAGCCCTGGCAGAACACGCCGTAGTGGCTTGCCACCAGGTCGATGGGGCCAACGCGGCGGGGACGGCCGGTGGCTGCACCGTACTCGTGGCCAGCCTCACGCAGGGCGTGCTTCTCTTCCTCGGTCATGGCCAGCTCAGTGACAAAGGGGCCGTCGCCCACGCAGGAGGAGTAAGCCTTCATCACGCCGATGCTGTTGGTCAGCTTATGGCCCGGGATGCCTGCGCCGATGGGGGCGTAAGCGCCGATGACGTTGGAGGAGGTGGTGTAGGGGTAGATGCCGAAGTCGATGTCGCGCAGAGCGCCCAGCTGGGCCTCGAACAGCACCTTCTTGCCGGCGGCATCAGCGTCAGCCAGATACTGGCCCACGTCGCAGATGTAATCCTTGAAGATGGCGGCATATTTCTCCAGCCATGCCCACATCTCGTCCACGCTGATGGGGGCGGAGTGGTAGCTGCCCTCCATCACCAGGTTCTTGGAATCAACCATGGTCACCAGGCGCTTCTTCACGCTGTCGTCCAGGTGGAGCAGGTCGCCCATGCGCAGGGTCTTCTTCATGTACTTGTCACCGTAAGTGTAGGCGATGCCGCGCTTGGTGGAGCCGAACTGTGCGCCGGTCTTGGCCAGGCGGGCCTCTTCCAGGCCGTCCTGATCGACATGGTAGGGCATGGTAATGGTGGCCCGGTCGGAGATCTTCAGGTTATCGGGGGTGATGGAAATGCCCTGCTCCCGCAGCTTGTTGATCTCGCCGTCCAGATGGTGCGGGTCGATGACCATACCGTTGCCCATCACGCAGACAACGTTGGGGCGCAGGATGCCGGAGGGCAGCAGGTTCAGCACGAACTTGCCGCGCTCGTTCTTCACGGTGTGGCCTGCGTTGTTGCCGCCCTGATACCGTGCAACGATGTCATACTCCTGGCTGATCAGATCGACCATGCGGCCCTTGCCCTCATCGCCCCAGTTGATACCCGTAATTGCAGTAAGCATAATAAATGACCTCTTTATCATTTTTTCAAAAGACAGCCTTTTCCGTGCACCTTGCCCGGGATACGCCACCTTGGGAATCTGTACCGCCCGCGGAAATGTCCGCAACAATACAATTATAGTATAGCACGAAACGCGGAACAAAAAAAGAGGGAAGAAATACTTTTCTCTCAATTATCCACAGGGCGCTCCTCTTCGTGATGCTGCTTTAGTTCTTCTTTCCCAGCTTATGGATCGTGCCATCCGGCTCTTTGATCGAGGTGTTGTTCAGCTGGGCGCGCAGGCTGGCCTTTACGTCCGCAACATACTCCTGCCGCAGGGCCTGCTGCTCTGCCTTTTCGGCATCGGTCAGTCCGGTGGTCTTGCTCTTTTTTGCCAGCTCGTTGATACGGGCGATCTTCTCGTTTGTCATCGCAGTTCTCCTATTAGATAAAATGTGATATAATATGACCGGGATGCCCCTTCCGGCAGCTGCGGCTCTTTTGGCGAGGCAGCAGGAGGGAGCTATTTGAATCAAAGCAAGTATAACAAAGGATGAAACCGATGTCAAAACAGTTGAATTTTGCACAGCAGATGGACGAAGTGTTGAAAACGCTGGGGCCGCAGCGGCCAAAGCTGCTGCTCCATGCCTGCTGCGGGCCCTGTTCCAGCGCCGTGCTGGAAAAGCTGTGCCGGTATTTTGAGATCACGGTGCTTTACTATAACCCCAACACCTGGCCTGCCGAAGAATACTACCGCCGGGGCGAGGAGCTGAAAAAGTTCGTGGCGCAGGCGCACCCGCTGGGGGTCACGGTCATCGAGGACCGCTACGACCCGCAGGAGTTCTACACGGCTGTGCAGGGGCTGGAAAACGAGGCGGAGCGGGGCGGGCGGTGCACCGTCTGCTACCGTTTGCGGATGCGCCGGGCTGCTCAGTACGCAAAGGAGCACGGCTTTGATTGGTTCACCACCACGCTCTCCATCAGCCCCCACAAGGATGCTGCCCGCATCAATCAAATCGGGCAGGAGCTTGAAGCCGAATTCGGCATCAGGCACCTGCCCTCGGATTTCAAAAAGCAGAACGGCTACCTGCGCTCCCTCCAGCTTTCGGAGGAGTACGGGCTTTACCGTCAGGATTACTGTGGGTGTGAGTTCAGCGCAAAGGCGAGGGGATGAACCGCTCAGTCGCCTGCCTCTCCTGCCGGGAGAGGCGGCATTGCAAAGCAATGACGGAGAGTTTTAGTCCTCCCGCATTCTGGCCACCAGAATTGCAAAGATGATCAGCCCCACGCAGGGCACGATGTTGGTTGCCATACCAACAGCAAGACCGGCGCTTTCAGCCACCTTGCCGATGACCCATGGCATCAGGATCGCGCCGCTGGATGCCACCGGCAGCATGATGCCCATGCTGGTCACGGTGGTCATTTTACCGGCGCTGGCCACGGCGGTGGGGTTCATACCGGCCATGGAGAAGGCAAAGGCGAACAGCAGCAGGATGGCAGGCAGCTGGCTGTGGGTTTGCATCATGGCAAAGTAGAAGGCAGTGCAGAAAACCGCCATAAACACCATGGCCTTGCGGGGCTGCCGGAGCGGGAACACAAAAGCGATGAGCAGGCGGCCGATCAGGGTGGCACCCCACATCACGGTGACGGTATAGGCCGCCAGCGTGCCTGCAATGATGCCGCTGTCCTTGAAGTAGGTGACCATCCAGCCCACAACGCTCTGCTCGGCGGCGTTCTGGCAGAACAGCAGGCCGGTGAGCAGCCAGAAGCGGGAGGAGCGCAAAAAGCTCCAATCGGTGACAGCTTCTTTGGCCTTGGCGCGGCCTGCCATGGGGGTGAACAGGTATACCAGCCAGAGCACCAGACCCAGCGCCGCCAGTGCCAGCACGGCCAGCGTGGTGCTGACCCTGGCCGCGGCAGAGATCAGAAAGGGGCAGAGCAGGGCACCGCAGGCGTAGCAGGCGTGCATGGTGTTCATGCCCCGGGTGCGGTCTGCAGAGTTGCCGCTGACAAGAATGGTGCAGGTATTCAGGACACTGCCCTTGGCAATGCCTACAATGAAGAAGGCCAGCGCCAGCAGAATGGGCAGGCCGGTCAGGCCCATCAGGCCGTAGCCCACCGCATAGCCGATGGTCAGAAGCAGGACGCTTGGCTTCATGCCCATTTTTCCCACCAGCGCACCGGCCAGCAGGCCCGCCAGCAGGTTGCCGATGCTCAGCAGGCTGAGCAGGGTGCCGGTCATGCCGTAGGCAAAGCCGTATTCCTCCTGCAGCAGGCTGACCACCACACCGCTGGAAATGGTGCAGATGCCGCTGAAAAAGAAGGTGACGAAGCCCGCGTTCCGCAGGCGGGTGTTCCGTTGTTCCATGGGATTCTCCTTGCAGTATTCGGGGGCGCAGCGCCCGTAGTTGCTTTTATTAAAGCATATTCTGGTCAGAAAGCAAGGGCTGTTGAGCCAGCAAAAGCAAAATCAGCGCCCAGTGGAAGCGCCCTGCCGTTCGTTCGGTGGGGCGCTTCTGTATTTTATTTTGCGTCTTCTATTGACAAAGATCGAATCGTGCGTTATGATATTGTACGGCATCAAACAGTTCTAAAGAAAACAATCCTGTTACAAACAATTCAAAAGGGAAACCATTATGCACGATGAAAGCAAAAAACAGCCCTGCTGCAACCCCCCATGGGAGCCGCCGCAGGTCATCCCGGCACAGGTGCGCCGGGTGAACAACCTGATCTTCCGCAAGATCAACCAGTTCCACCGGGAGAACAACGTGGACAACGTGACCCCCATGCACGACTGGATCATGAGCTACCTCTACTGGCACAAAAATGAGCCCGTATACCAGCGCGATATCGAGCGGGAGTTTTCTATCACACGCTCGACCGTGACGAACATCCTGCAGCTGATGGAGCGCAAGGGCTACATCCAGCGCCAGAGCGTGCCGCAGGATGCCCGACTCAAGCGGCTGATCCTGACGGAAGAGGGGAGCCGCGTCCATGAAAAGACGATACTCTCCCTGCACCAGACCGATGAGTTTGTGGCCGGATTGCTGACGGAAGAGGAAAACGCAGAGCTTCTGCGGTTATTGAACAAGCTGCGCAAGGGGCTGGAATGACCCCTGCAAATAAACTTCAGGAGGATTACAACAGATGATCAAAAAACTTGTGTCACATCTGGGCGAGTACAAGCGCGCCGCGATCCTGACACCGATCCTATCTGCTCTGGAAGCCATCATGGATGTGCTGCTGCCTACCATCATGGCCTTTATCATTGACCAGGGCATTGAAAAGGGCGATATGAACGCCGTTGTCAAGTACGGCCTGCTCACCTTCCTGGTGGCGGCCATTGCCCTGCTGCTGGGCGTGCTGGCCGGCAGGTTTGCCGCTACGGCATCCACCGGCTTTGCGGGTAACCTGCGCGATGCGATGTATGAGAATATCCAGCATTTCTCGTTCTCCAACATCGACAAGTATTCCACGGCCGGTCTGGTCACCCGCATGACCACCGACGTGACCAACCTGCAGAACGCGTTCCAGATGATCGAGCGCATGTGTGTGCGTGCCCCCGTCCATCTGGTGTTCGCGCTCATCATGGCCTCCATGATCAGCCGCTCGCTGACCATGGTGTTCCTGGTGGCGATCGTGTTCCTGGTGGCAGTGCTGGCAGGTATTATGGTTCCCACCTTCGGCATCTTTGATAAGGTGTTCAAGAACTACGATAACCTGAACGCCTCCGTGCAGGAGAATGTCTCGGCCATCCGCGTGGTCAAGAGCTTTGTCCGGGAGCACTTTGAGAACGAGAAGTACACCAAGGCCTGCGAGAGCCTGTACAAGCAGTTCGTCCACGCCGAGAGCCGTCTGAGCTTCAACAATCCCGCCATGCTGGTCTCTGTGTACGGCTGCAACATCGCCCTGAGCTGGTTCGGCGCACATTACGTCCTGAACGGTGCAATCACCACCGGCCAGCTGAACGCCCTGTTCGGTTACATTATGAACATCCTGATGGCCCTGATGATGCTGAGCATGGCCTTTGTGATGATCGCCATGTCCGCCGCTTCTGCCCGCCGTATCGTGGAAGTGCTGGACGAGACCACCGACCTGCCCGCCCCCAAGGAACCGGTGCAGCAGGTCAGGGATGGCGGCATCGAGTTCGAGCATGTTACCTTTAAGTATAAGCACGGCTCCGGCCAGCCTGTCCTGAACGATGTCACCTTCAGCATCCGGCCGGGCGAGACGCTGGGCATCATCGGCGGCACCGGCAGTGCAAAATCCAGCCTGGTGCAGCTGATCCCCCGCCTGTATGATGCCGAGACCGGTTCTGTCAAGGTGGGAGGCGTGGACGTTAAGGATTACAGCCTGGATGTCCTCCGTCGGGAGGTCTCCATGGTGCTGCAGAAGAACGTTCTGTTCAGCGGCACCATCCTCGACAACCTGCGCTGGGGCGATGAGAACGCCAGCGAGGAAGAGTGCATCCGGGTGGCCAAGCTGGCCTGCGCCGATGAGTTCATCGAGCGCTTCCCCGACAAGTACAATACCTGGATCGAGCAGGGCGGCTCCAACGTGTCCGGCGGCCAGAAGCAGCGCCTGACCATTGCCCGCGCGCTGCTGCGCAAGCCCAAGGTGCTGATCCTGGACGACAGCACCAGCGCCGTGGATACCGCCACCGATGCCAAGATCCGCAAGGCCTTCCGGGAGGAGATCCCCGGCACCACCAAGATCATCATTGCACAGCGCATCTCCTCCGTGCAGGATGCGGACCGCATCCTGGTGCTGGACAACGGCCAGATCAACGGCCTGGGCACCCACGAGGAGCTGCTCAAGACAAACAAGATCTATCAGGAAGTTTACAACAGCCAGACCCAGGGCGGCGGCGATTTTGACAAGCAGGGAGGTGAGCAGTAATGGCACAGGTGAAAGAAGTAAAGGGCCCCGGCCCCCGTGGGATGGGCGGCCCCAAGCCGAAGGTCGAGAATCCGGGCAAGCTGCTCAAGCGGATCATGGATGAGGTGTTCAAGCACTATCTGCCCCACTGCATCCTTGTGCTGGTTTGCATCATCGTCAGCGCGCTGGCAAATGTGCAGGCAAGCCTCTTCCTCAAGACCCTGATCGATGATTATATCGTCCCCATGACCAGGCAGGCCACGCCGGACTTCGGCCCGCTGGCAGGCGCACTGGTGCGCATCGGCTGCATCTACGCCATCGGCGTGCTGGCCGCATGGCTCAACGCCCGTATCATGGTCAACGTGACCCAGGGCACCCTGCGCAACCTGCGCGTCCAGCTTTTCACCCACATGGAAAGCCTGCCCATCCGGTATTTTGACTCCCACCCCCACGGCGACATCATGTCGGTGTACACCAACGATGTGGACACCCTGCGCCAGATGATCAGCCAGAGCATCCCCCAGCTGGTGTCCAGCGCCATCACCATCGTGTCCGTGTTCACCAGCATGTGCCTGATGAGCTGGCAGCTCACCGTTGTCACCATGCTGATGGTGGCCCTGATGCTGTTCTGCTCCAAGAAGATCACTGCCATGAGCGGCAAGTACTTTGTGGCACAGCAGAAGGATCTGGGCAAGGTGAACGGCTACATCGAAGAGATGATGGAGGGCCAGAAGGTCGTCAAGGTGTTCACCCACGAGCAGAAGGCTCTGGATGGCTTCCGGCAGCTGAACGATAAGCTGAAGGAAAGCGCCAAGCAGGCCAACAGCTACGCCAACATCATCATGCCCGTTACCGCACAGCTGGGCAATATCAGCTATGCAGTCTGTGCTCTGGCAGGCGCAGCCATGGCCGTTGGCAATGTCGGAGGCATGACCCTGGGCACCGTGATGGCCTTCCTGAGCCTGAACAAGAGCTTCAATATGCCCATCAGCCAGGTGTCCATGCAGGCCAACAGCGTGATCATGGCACTGGCCGGTGCGGAGCGTATCTTCAAGATGATGGACGAGACCAGCGAGACCGACGAAGGCTATGTCACCTTGGTCAACGTCAAGTATGGCAAGGATGACGAGCTGATGGAGACCACCGAGCGCACCGGCATCTGGGCCTGGAAGCATCCCCACCACGACGGCACCACCACCTACCACAAGCTGGCGGGTGACATCACCTTTACCGATGTCGATTTTGGCTATGTGCCGGAAAAGACCGTTCTGCACGGGATCAACCTCTATGGCCGTCCGGGCCAGAAGATCGCCTTTGTCGGCTCCACCGGTGCCGGCAAGACCACCATCACCAACCTGATCAACCGCTTCTACGATATCGCAGACGGCAAGATCCGGTATGATGGCATCAACATCCACAAGATTAAAAAGGACGACCTGCGCCGCTCTCTGGGCATCGTGCTGCAGGATACCCACCTGTTCACCGGCACGGTCATGGAGAACATCCGCTATGGCCGCCTGGATGCCACCGATGAGGAGTGCATTGCCGCCGCAAAGCTGGCCAATGCCGATGGCTTTGTCAAGCGTCTGCCCGATGGCTACAACACCATGCTGACCAACGACGGTGCAAACCTGTCGCAGGGCCAGCGCCAGCTGCTGGCCATTGCCCGCGCCGCGGTTGCCGATCCCCCGGTGCTGATCCTGGATGAGGCCACCTCCTCCATTGATACCCGCACCGAGGCGCTGGTCCAGCGGGGCATGGACGGCCTGATGTATGGCCGCACCAGCTTTGTCATTGCCCACCGTCTGTCTACCGTCCGCAATGCAGACTGCATCGTGGTTCTGGAGCAGGGCCGCATCATCGAGCGCGGCAGCCACGACGAGCTGATCGCCAAGAAGGGCAAGTACTACCAGCTCTACACCGGTAATCTGGCCGAAAATTAAAGAAAAATCGTAAAAAACGGAGCCGCTGTACAAAATGATGTGCAGCGGCTCCGTTTATTTTCAATTTGTTCAAATTCCTCACAAAGAAACTCCATTTTTATCCTGTACAATAAGGGTGCAGTCAGGGAGGAACAGAAAAACATCCTCCCAAGATGCCATGCAGGCAATGAAAACCGCGCATCTCCGGCAGAAACCGGGCGGCGCGGCCCCTTTAAAAAACACTGTCCCCTGCTGATGCGAGGCAATAGCCAAGGCGGCGGACAGACTACCAACCATCTCCTGACAGCCGCAAATGTTTGGGAGTTCTCATACACAGCCAGCGCCGCTTTCTCCTCCTTTCCACGGCGCTGGCTGTTTTTGTTTGGCTACGGATCAAACCTCTCAGTCTCGCTTCGCTCGCCAGCGTCCGGGTTGCGGCTCCCAGCGTCCGCATCGTTACTTAGTAACTGTCCCAGTACATGCTCCCTTAACCGTGGCAGATCTACTACACGGATCCCCATCTTTTCCATCCGATACAAGACCAGAGCCGGGCTCTGGTCTTTTTTTTCGGCAGAGGCCATAACACTGCGTGTAAAGGCGAGAATCCTGTCCTTTTTGTAGAAAAAGATCAGCTGCACATGGCCGGTGAACAGGGCAAACAGGGCTGTGCGCAGCTCCCGGGAGCCGAAGAGGAGGAGCAGGTCGCTCTCCTCTAAAAAGAGAACATCTGCCCGGTCAAGAAACTGCAGGGCGGTCTGGCACAGGGCCTCCCGCTGCGGCCAGTAGGGCGCGGCCTGCGCCAGCCGGGGAAGGCAGCAGCAGAGCACCCCGGCATCCCGGGCGGCGGCAAGGGCCTTGAGGTGGGCCAGCCGCAGGGGGCTGTCCACCAGCCCGGCGGAGGAAAAGCAGAAGGCAGAGGCTCCCCGGAACGGGGCGGCCTCCAGCTGTTCCGGCCCAAGGGCCAGCCCGGCGGTGTGGGCACGGTAGGGCAGAGCGGTGTCTGCTCCGGTGAACACCACCGGCGTGGGGAAGGCATCCGTGAAGCAGAGCAGGGAGCAATCCACACCATCCCCGGCAAGCCGGGCCGCCAGCTTGCGGCCAAAGGGGTCGGCTCCCAGCTGGGCCAGCAGAGCCGCCTGCCCGCCCAATGCGGCGTACTGGCGGCAGAAGCCTGCGCCCCAGCCGCCGGTCTGCGCCCGGAACGTCTCCGTCAGCTCCGGAGCCATGGCGGCGTTCAGCTCCAGCCAGACTTCGCCCAGACACAAAACAGACATGTGCACCCCTCCCTCCGCAAATAAAAATCGGGTTACAGTATACACGATTTGCCCACCGGATGCAACCGATCCGGGGCGAATCCTGACGAAGTGAAATGGCTGCGGGCAGGAAAGGCTCGATTTTACAAAGACCACCTGTTTTTTACCAATGCCTGTTTTTCATTGCCCAGGGTTTACCTAAGATTTGCCTTACCATGGTTTCCCCTCTTTCTCCGAACGGGTACAATAGAACCGTTCCCAAGAAACATTGCAACAGGGCCCGGGAGGGCTCAGGATAAGAGAGGAATTATCGTATGAAAGAACATAAAATGTCCCGCCGCAGCTTCCTGAAAGTGGGTGCTGTGGCATCTGCCGCCGGTCTGATGACTGCTGCCCCTGTGGCTGCAAACGCCGCCGCTCCGGCCGCTTCCACCGCAGCTGACGAGGAGAACTGCTTTGGCCTGTTCCAGAAGAAGCCCAAGTACATCTTCCTGTTCATCGGCGATGGCATGGGCACTGCCCAGATCCAGTCTGCCCGGTTCTATCAGGGCACTGTCACCAACAACGGTGCCATCACCGAGGCAGAGCTGAGCTTTACCCAGTTCCCGGAGGTGGGCAGCGTGACCACCTACGACAGCACCTCCTTCTGCCCGGACTCCGCTTCCACCGCCACCTCCATCGCTTCCGGCAAAAAGACCGAGAGCGGTGTCATCAATATGTGCCCCTGGACCCGTGATGTGCCCTATGAGACCATTGCGGAGAAGCTCCACAAGCAGAAGGGCTACAAGGTTGGCATTGTTTCCACGGTGAATATTGACCACGCCACCCCTGCTGCCTTCTATGCACACCAGAAGACCCGCAAGAACTACTATCAGATCGGCGTGGAGCTGGCAAACTCCGGCTTTGAGTATTTCGCAGGCGGCGAGTTCCAGAAGGTGAACGGCGATGGCACCGGCCCCAATAACCACGAGGTGGCTGCACAGGCCGGTTACAATGTTGTCACCACCCAGGCCGGTGCTGCTGCCCTGAAGGCCGGGGCAGGCAAGACCCTGATCATTGCCGAGAATCTGGCCGACGGCAAGGCCATGAACTACGCCATGGATGCCGCTCCGGGAGAGTGGCAGCTGACCGACTATGTCCGCAAGGGCATTGAGCTGCTGGACAACAGCAACGGCTTCTTTATGATGGTGGAGTCCGGCAAGATCGACTGGGCCTGCCACGCCAACGATGCCGCTGCCTCCATCCATGATGTGATCGAGATGCACAACGCGGTGCAGGCCGCTGTGGAGTTCTACGCCCAGCATCCCAATGATACCCTGATCCTGGTGACTGCTGACCACGAGACCGGCGGCCTGGGCATTGGCTACAAGACCACCAACTACGATACCTTCCTGACCAACCTGGCCCACCAGAAGATGTCCTACGCAAAGTTCGATTCCACCTATGTGAACAACTACGTGAAGAATCAGACTCCCTTTGAGACCGCTATGCAGGACGTGAAGGCAAACTTCGGCCTGACCCTGCCCACCGACCCCGATGCCGCCAACGCAGGCAAGCTGCTGCTGACCGACTACGAGGTGGAGAACCTGCGCACCGCTTACGAGCGCACCCTCAAGGTCGGCTCTTCCAGCCAGAGCAAGATGAGCCAGCAGGATTACGAGCTGTATGGCACCTACATCCCCTTCAGCATGGCTATCTGCCACACCATCAACCACAAGTCCGGTGTGGATCACACCACCTACGCCCACACCGGTGCCATGGTGAACCTCTACGCCCGTGGTCAGGGTGCAGACAAGTTCCGCGGCGTGTATGACAACACCGAGATCTTCCACAAGCTGGCTGAGCTGACCGATGTGCAGTAATTGACCAAACCCTTTGTACCCCAAAGCCCTCCGGGACGAGACGCACCGGAGGGCTTTTTGTGTAGACCCGGAATTGTGCACTCCGCCAAAAATCTGCCCCGCGAATTGGGAAAGATGATGGGAGTTGTGGTTGCAATGGGCCGGAAAAAGGCATATAATAAGACCATCAACAGAGTAAGGCCATGCGCGTTAAGTGCCGCATCAACGGGGAGTTGTGCTGCGGACGAAGGTAAGACCCGCGGTGCATGGCCTGCATCCCGCTGCTGCATGGACTTGGGTGCAGACGGGGCCGTCTGCGGCCCTGTCTGGATGTGAACCGTTGAATCACGCCCTCCTTTGTGCGGTTTGTCACAGGGGAGGGCGTTTTGCATTGCCCGCCCCGCGGTTCCCGAAACAGGGGAGGACAATTGATATGAATCATTCCAGAAATTCCGTCCGCAAGCTCACCATGCTGGCCCTGCTCACTGCCATGAGCATCGTGTTTGCCCGGGTGTTGAGCATTTCCACCGGCTTTGTCCGGTTCAACCTGGGCAGCCTGCCCACCCTGCTGGCCGCTGTGCTGTTCGGGCCGGTGGAGGGCTTTGCCGTGGGTGCAGTGGCCGATATGATCGGCGGCACCCTTTCCGGCTACGCCATCAATCCGCTGATCACGCTGGGAGCGGGCTCCATCGGCCTGACGGCGGGCCTTCTCTGGCGCGCTCTGCCCAACCTGCGGCTGGGCCTGCGCACCCAGATCAGCGTGTTTGCCGGCCATGCGGTGGGCTCCATTGTCATCAACTCGCTGGCACTCCACCTCTTCTATAACTATCCGTGGAGCGTGCTGGTGACCCGCATTCCCAACGCGCTGGTCCTGGCGGCGGTGAACACCGTGCTGGTGCGCCTGCTGCTGGAAAACAAAACGATCCGAGGCATTGCACAATGAACTACGAAGAAGCGCTGAATTATATCCATGCCGTCCAGTGGGCGGGGCACAAGCCGGGCCTGACCCGCACCCGGACCCTGCTGGCCGCACTGGGAGATCCGCACAAGCAGCTGAAATTCATCCATGTGGCGGGCACCAACGGCAAGGGCAGCACGGCGGCCATGCTGGCCTCCTGCCTGCAGGCGGCGGGTTACCGGGTGGGCCTGTATACCTCGCCCTTTATCAACCGGTTCAACGAGCGCATTCAGGTAAACGGCCAACAGATCCCGGACGAGGCGCTGGTGCGGCTGGTGGAGCGTGTGAAGCCCGCTGCCGATGCCATGACCGATATCCCCACTGAGTTCGAGATCATCACGGCGTTGGGAATGCTCTGGTTCGCTGAGACGAAATGCGACATCGTGGTGCTGGAGGTGGGCCTGGGCGGCACGCTGGATTCCACCAACGTCATCGACCCGCCGGAGTGCGCGGTCATCACGGCGCTGGGCATGGATCATGTGAAGGAGCTGGGCCCCACCCTGGCCGATATCGCATCGGCCAAGGCGGGCATCATCAAGCCGGGCAGTCCGGTGGTGAGCTATGGCGGTGTGCCCGAGGCCGATGCCGTCATCGCCCGTACGGCGGCAGAGCGGCACGCGCCGCTGACCGTGGTGGACCTCAGCAGGCTGACCATCGAGGACGGGGATCTGGATGCTGTCACCTTTGATTTTGACGGCCTGAACGGCATCCGCCTGCCCCTGATCGGCAGCTATCAGCCCCGGAACGCCGCCACGGCCATTACGGCCCTGCGGGTGCTGCGCAGCCGGGGCTGGAACATCCCGGACAGTGCCATCCGTGCCGGTCTGGAACAGGTGAGCTGGCCGGGCCGGTTCGAGCTGCTGCGGCATTCGCCCGCCTTTTTGCTGGATGGCAGCCACAATGCCCACGGAATGCGGGCCACCGTGCAGAGCCTGCGGGACCGCTTTCCGGGGCAGAAGTTCGTATTCCTGCTCAGCATCATGGCGGATAAGGATGTGGACGAGATGTTGGCACTGCTCCTGCCGCTGGCCGGGCAGTTCGTCACCGTGGCGGCCCATACCCCCCGCGCCATGCCTGCTGAGACGCTGGCCGAACAGATCCGTGCCCGGGGCGGCAGGGCTGAGCCTGCTCCCACCATTGAAGCCGGTGTGGCCCGGGCGGTCGCCCTTGGGGGCACCGGCCCCGTGTGCGCGCTGGGCACGCTCTACTTCTCCGGCGATGTGCGGGAAGCGTTTGCAAAATTGAACCAGTAAAGAAGAGGGGCTGCGGCACACGGGAAAAACCGGTGCAGCAGCCCCCTTTTTGCGGATTGGCTTACAAAAAAATGCCCCGCTGTTTTGTGATGCACAGAACAGCGGGGCAATATCATTTATGGGGCGGGAATGTGCTCAGGAGATGCGCTTCTGCTCAGGCCTTGCCTGCGCAGCCGAACAGCTCGATCTTTTCCTTGCACTTGTCGATGATGGCCTGAGCGCCGGGAGCCAGCAGCTTGCGGGGGTCGAAGCCCTTGCCCTGCTGATCCTTGCCAGCCTCGATGTACTTGCGGGTGGCCTCAGCAAAGACCAGCTGGCACTCGGTGTTGATGTTGATCTTGGAAACGCCCAGGCTGATGGCCTTCTGGATCATCTCGTCGGGGATGCCGGTGCCGCCGTGCAGGACCAGAGGAATGTTGTTGGTAGCCTTGTGGATGCGGTCCAGAGCCTCAAAGTCCAGGCCCTTCCAGTTGGCGGGGTAAACGCCATGGATGTTGCCGATGCCGGCAGCCAGGAAGTCGATGCCCAGATCGGTGATCTTTGCGCACTCGGCGGGGTCTGCGATCTCGCCAGCGCCCACAACGCCGTCCTCAACGCCGCCGATGGAGCCGACCTCGGCCTCGATGCTCAGGCCCTTGGAGTGTGCCAGAGCGACCAGCTCCTTGGTCTTTTCCACGTTCTCCTCGATGGAGTAGTGGCTGCCGTCGAACATGATGGAGGAGAAGCCGGCCTCAACGCAGGCCTTGCAGCCCTCGTAGGTGCCGTGGTCCAGGTGCAGGGCAACGGGAACAGTGATGCCCATGGTCTCCACCATGGAGCTGACCATGGCGGCAACGGTCTTGAAGCCGGTCATGTATTTGCCTGCGCCCTCAGAGACACCCAGGATAACGGGGCTCTTCATTTCCTCGCAGGCGGTCAGGACTGCCTTGGTCCACTCCAGATTGTTGATGTTGAACTGGGGCACACCGTAGTGGCCATCGCGTGCCTTGATCAGCATTTCGGTTGCATTTACCAACATTATTCATTACCTCCGCAAAATCATTTTGGGGTGAAAAAGCCGTTTTGGATACAAGATTGCGCATCCTTTAACGAACCTAAGGGTAGTATACCCCAATTACAGGATAAAATCAAGGCGGTTCCCGCGGCGTTTTCAACACAAATTCACATTGGGCATTTTGATGTTGGAGATTCTGGCAAAAACCACTGGATCTCCCTTCAAAAAATTGTCATAATTCCGACTTGAATTTTACAAAAAGTACGGCGGAAAGTTTGCGTGTCGAACCCGGGAGGTTGAAAACTTGGTGGAAACTGTGGAATTCCACCTGGAAAGTGGGCGTACAAACTTGATTTTTGAACATTTTCCACCGGGTTTTCAACATGTGGAAAAATTTGAGCCGAATTACCGATTGTATAGCCTGCTGAATGTGGAAAACTTTTGCCTTCGGCAAACATTGCGAAGAATGCCGGGGTATGCTATACTTTAGAATGTATCAGTGTCAAAATATAGTAAAACTGAAACAGAACGAAACCATGGCGCGGCTCAAACGGCCCGCCTTGCCATAGAATGGAAGGAGAACACATCAATGGACGAACAGAAAATGCCGCGCCGCCCCCGCCGCAGCAGCACGGAGGAGCAGCCCAGGAATGAGAGCCTGGTCTACGGCAAAAACCCCGTGACCGAGCTGCTCAAGAGCGGTTCCGGCGTGGATACCGTGCTGATCGCGGAGGGCATGGCCCCTGCTGTGGCAGCTTACTATACCGCCATGGCCAAGGAGGCCGGGGCCACGGTCAAGCGGGTGCACCCCAACAAGCTGCGCCTGATGACCGGCACCGAGAGCCACCAGGGCGTGGCTGCCTTTGCCAGCGAGATCGAATATGTGACCGTGGAGGACCTGCTGAACGTTGCCAGAGAGAAGGGGGAGCCCCCTTTCCTGGTGCTGAGTGACGGCATCGAGGACCCCCATAATCTGGGCGCGGTGATGCGCTCTGCTCTGCTGTGCGGAGCCCACGGCATCGTCATCCCCAAGCGGGGCGGCGCGTCCGTGACCCCCACCGTCATCAAGTCCAGTGCCGGTGCGGCCGAGCGCCTGCCTGTGGCCCGCGTGGCCAACATCGGCGAGACCATCCGCCGCCTGAAGGATCAGGGGGTGTTCGTCTACTGTGCCGATATGGACGGTGTGCCCCTGCGCAAGAACAACCTGACCGGCCCCATCGCACTGGTGCTGGGCAGCGAGGGCAGCGGTGTATCCCAGCTGGTGAAAAAGCTCTGCGATGGTGTGGTGCGGCTGGATATGGCCGCTCAGGGCACCGGTGTGGACAGCTTCAATGTCTCGGTGGCAGCTGGCATCATCCTGTACGAGATCCAGAGCCAGCGCGCCGCAGAGTAAGAAACAGCGGCCAGACCGCCGTGACCAGAACAGGGAGGGACTAGGATGCCAAAGGATGATAAGCGCAAAGAGCTGACACAGGAAGAGATCGATGCGCAGAACGAGAAGTTCCGCACGTTTTTCAGCACCAGCGTGGCACAGGTGCCCGAAGAGATGAAGCGCCGCGATGAGGAAAAGGAGAGCACCAGCAGCCTGCTGGGCAAGCTCTTTCACCGCGAAAAGGACAAAGAGGAGCCTGCCGCCGTCCCGGCCGTGCAGAATGAGCTGCCGCCCACGGGTGAGATCGTGCTGGGCCATGAGGAAGAAGCCGAGGCCGGCCTGGAGCTGGCATTGGAGCCCGGAGCGCTGGAGGAAGCAGAGCCTGTGGCTCTGCCCACCGCGCCGGAAGCCCCCGCAGTGCCGAAGCCGGAACCCCGGCCCGCACCCCAGCCCGAGAAAAAGCCGGAGCCGCCCCGCCGCCGGGAACCCCTGACCCCGCAGGAGCAGCAGGAGGATGCAGAGATGGCCGAACTCAAGGCCATGCTCTATGGCACCCCCAAGCCCGCCCCGGTGGAGGAGGTGCAGGATGCCCCCGAAGAGGTGCTGGCTGTGGAGCCGGAAGCTCCCGCAGCGCCTGAGGGCCCGGCCATCCCCATGGTGTTTGCCGAGGATCAGTCGGTAAAGCAGGCGAAGTCTGCCCCGGAAGCCGCGCCAGAGGTTGAGCCGGAACCGGAAACGGCTTTCCAGTTCTTTGGCAAGGGCGCGGACGAGAACGAGCCGCAGGCCCCTACCCGCACCGAGGCCCCCAGCAAGGACGACAGCATGAGCCTGCCGCTGATGGGACTGGAAGAGGACGAGGCACCCACCCGGCCTGCCGCCCCGGCAGAGGAGGCCCCGGCCCAGCCTGCTGAGGAAGCGGCCCCTGCCGCCCCGGAGGCTGCGGAGAAGCCTGAAGAAGAAACCGAGCAGGAAACGCCCGAGCAGGTGGGGGAGAAGCTCCGCCGGATGGGCGCGGAGCTGACGCTGCGGTGTGTGCTGGAGGGCATCCTTGCCGTGGTACTGCTCCACTTTGGCCTTGTTGCCGAGGGGCTGCTGGCCCCTGTGGCCTCCCTTGACCCCGTGATCGCCCCGGCGGCGTTCTATGCCGCCAACCTGCTCTTTCTGGCCGGTGCGCTGGCTGTGGGCTGGCCTGTCCTGCGGGATGGTCTGCAGGGCCTCAAGGGCCGCCCCAGTGCAGACACCATGCCGGCGCTGGCCGCCTGCGGTGCGCTGGTGCAGGCTGCGGTCGCCCTGCTCAACGCCCAGAGCTATCAGAACTCCAGCTGGACGCTGCTTTCCGGCGTGGCCGCACTGGGCCTGTTCCTGGCCCTGCTGGGCAGCCGGGTCCTGCTGACTGCCGTCAGAAACGGCTATGACCTTGCCGCCCGATCCCCCGAGGGGCTGCAGGGCGCGTTCCGTGTCCGGGATAAGGACCTGATCCGGGTGCTGGCCCGGAGCCTGGATCAGAAAGACCCCTGGGTGCTGCTCAGCCGCCCTGTCCAGTGGGACGAGGCGCTGGTGGAGCAGAGCTTCGGGGAGCGCGCCAGTGAGCGCCGCGCCCGCAAGACAGCCCTGATCCTGCTGGGTGCCGCCGTGCTCAGCGGGCTGGTGTTCCTGCTGTTTGGCGGCGGGCCCAACGGCATGGCCGCAGCCCTGACCTCCATGCTCTGCATGGGTGCACCGCTGTCCTCCACCCTGGTTGCGGGCATCGCTTCTTTGCGCCTGCAAAAGACCGCTGCCGCCGCCGGTGCCGTGGTGCCCGGCTGGGCTGCCATTGAGGAGCTGGGCGGTGTGGACACCGTGCAGGTGGATGCCGACGAGCTCTTTACCGCCGACAGCGTGAACCTGGAGGATATCCGCATCTTCAAGGGCGGCCGCATCGACCGTGCCATCCTCTATGCGGCCAGCATCCTCAACCACAGCTGCGAGACCCTGCGGGGCCTGTTCCGTCAGATCATCGAGGACCGCACCGAGATCCTGTACCCTGTGAAGGACTTGGAGGTCCACCACGGCCTTGGCTTTGCCGCTTGGTGCGATAACAACCGGGTGCTCATCGGCAACCGGCTGTACATGGAGCGGGAGGGCGTGCCCCTGCCTGAGCAGGAGTACGAGGATGAGCACTCCCAGAACGGCGCGCTGCAGATCCTGTATCTGGCTGTTTCCGGCAGCCTGCACGCCATGTTCGTGCTCCATTATGTGGGCGGCCGCAACGCCGCCCGCGGGCTGGAGGTGCTGCAGCGGGAGAACATCCGCCTGCTGGTCACCTGTGAGGACCCCAGCCTGACGGCCCGCCACATTACCGAGGCTTACCATCTGCCCGAGGGGATGATCACTCTGCTGGATCAGGAGCAGTGCAGCGCGCTGACCCCGGCCCGGCCGGACGAGACCGCCCGCTGCTGTATGCTGCATGATAAAGGTTTTGCCAGCCTGATCGGCGGCCTACGCGCGGCGGAAAAGGCCCAGAACGCCGAGACGAGCGCCACCACGGTGCAGATGGTCTCGGTCTGGTTCTCGGTGGTCATCGGTGTTCTGCTGACCTACGCGGGCAGCATCGGCACCCTGTCGGTGGCCGCTGTCCTGATGTATCAGGCGGCATGGAGCGCTTTGAGCATTGCGGTATGCGCCCTGAAACAGCATAACTGAGAAATATTCTCAAAATAAATAGGAATTATTCTTGATTTCAATTCGGAACTCTGGTATAATCAGTGCAGAAGGAACGCCCCGGCGGTCACCGGCGGCGAAATGATACACCGCACAAATAAAAGGAGAGCATGAATATGGAACTCAAGGGTACCAAGACCGAGAAAAACCTGTGGGAAGCCTTTGCAGGCGAGAGCCAGGCCCGCAACAAGTATACCTTCTTCGCCAGCGTGGCCAAGAAGGAGGGCTATGAGCAGCTGGCAGCGATCTTTGAGGAGACGGCTGCCAACGAGAAGGAGCACGCCAAGATGTGGTTCAAGGCCCTGAACGGCGGCTCCATCCCCGATACCATGACCTGCCTGGAAATGGCAGCCGGCGGCGAGCACGACGAGTGGACCGAGATGTACCCCCGGATGGCCGCAGAGGCCAAGGAAGAGGGCTTTACCCAGCTGGCTGCCCTGTTCACCATGGTGGCGCAGATCGAGAAAGAGCACGAGGAGCGCTACCGTGAGCTGGCCGAGAACCTGAAGAACAACAAGGTTTTTGCCCGGGAAGAGCAGCAGGTCTGGCAGTGCCGGAACTGCGGCTACACCTATATCGGCAAGTCGGCTCCCCTGAAGTGCCCGGTCTGCGCACATCCCCAGAGCTACTTTGAGCTGAAAAAGCACAATTATTGATCCTGTCCGGAACGCCGCAGCTCCCACGCCGGGACTGCGGCGTTCTTTTTGCACAAAATTTTCCGGAAAAACTGGTATAGTCCACGAAATCGGGTGCGAAAGCACAGCACTTTGGGCGAAAAACTTGACCCACATTGGCCGGACGTGTAAAATGAATCAGTAGTGAGAAAAATCATGGACGCGAAATTTTTCCATGTGTGCGGCATTCCTTTGATCCCATGGGATGAAACAAGGAGGGAAGTTCGACCCAATGAAATGGAAATTCCAAACCGCGGGGCGGCTTCTGGCCCTGCTGGCTCTGAGCGGGGCCCTGCTGGCTGCCCCTTTGCCCGCGCAGGCCGCGCCCGGTGTGCTGACAGGCCTGACCGGAACCGGCTCCAAGCTGGAACTGGAGCTGACCGAGATGGAGCTGGAGATCACCGATGATGACCCCCGCCCCAAGGGCTACCTGTACACCAGCGGACAGAGCGATTATTACTTCATCGTCTGGATGAGCAGCAACTCCAATGTTGCCACGGTGGATGGCGACGGCAAGGTGACGGGCCGCAATGCGGGCACTGCCATCATCACCGCCATCTCCGACCACGGCGAACGTGCCGCCTGCAAGGTGACCGTGACCCGCAAAAATGAAGAAGCAGCCAGAAAAAAGCCCACGCTGGATACCACCAGCCTGAGTCTTGTGCTGCAGTACAATGACCTGCACCCCACCCATCAGCTCCAGCTGACCAACAGCGACCACTCCTTCCTCTATGTCTACCAGTGGATGAGCAGCAACCCCGAGGTTGCCACAGTCAGCGACAAGGGCCTTGTCACGGCTCAGGCGGCGGGCACCACCACCATTACGGCAATGGTTTCCAACGGCCAGGCTCTGCGGTGCAGCGTCACGGTGACTTCGGATATCGGCAAGGTGACCTTGAACAAGAGTGACCTGCTGCTCCGCACCGTGGGCACCCAGGAGCGCCTGACGGCCACCGTTGCGGTGGAAGGCGGCGGCAGTGTGCCCATTACATGGGTCAGCAGCAACCCCGGTGTCGTTACCGTGGATGCGGATGGCGTGGTGACCGCCATTGCCGATGGAGAAGCCAAGGTCACGGCCCTTTCGCCCGCCGGACGCTTTGACGTGTGCAGCGTTGTGGTGGGCATGGCGGCGGAGAAGTACGAATCTGAAGCCGACCTTGCTGACGAGCTCAAGCTCCCTGACCCTTACGTTGCCGTAAGGCTGAATAAACTGGCATAAAGAAAAAGCACCCGCCCATGGCTGTTTTTGACGGCTATGGGCGGTTTTTGCGTGTATGGAAACGGATGTGCTGGGAAAAACTTGCCGAAGAGGAATTTTTTGAAAAAAATATTTTGCGTTGCGTGTTGTGGCGTACCTGACACATCCGGCCGCCTCCGGCAGGTGAAAAAGGACAAAATGGCCCGAACGTTGTTTAAGACAGGGGGCGGCTGCCCCACGGAGCGGCGAAATCCCTGAAAAGAGGCGGTTATCCGGCCTGTTTGACACATTTTACAAGAAATTGACGTAAATGGATTGGATTTGCAACTCTTGACAGAAGGCAGGACAAACCCTTATCCTTTTATCAGTGGAAAGTATTTTATGCCGCCAGGCGTTGAAATGCCTGGTGGACAAGTGTGTGTCAGGAGGGAAAGAATATGACCAACTACCGGAACCGAATCGGGGAAGCCATTGCCTTTGCCCGGAACGTGGCGGGCAGATCCCAGCAGGAGCTTGCGGATATGCTGGGGCGGGACAAGCGCACCATTCAGAAATGGGAGCGGGGCGAGATCCGCATTGCGCTGGAGGATTATCTGGATGTATTCGATACTCTGCACCTGCCGGTGGGGCCCTATGAAATGTGGATCCGGCATCCGGAGCTCTTTCCGTGCGGCATGGAGGATATCAAGGGCTTCAGCACGGAGAAAAAGCGGCGGGTACTGGCGGATTATTATCTGCATCAGGCTGCACCGCTGGAGATCGAGCAGGAGTATTACATCCTGTTCGGCGACCACGGCAGCAACAGCTGCGGCATCCGGCAGGAGCAGCTGGCCAACCTGCAGACTCCGCTTCGTGACCGCAAACGGATCGTGAACCAGATCATCGACAACTACTATGAGGCCCGTGCCATCGGACATCTGACCGACCCGGAGGGCCAGCAGCCAGTGATGCCCATTCTGGAAGCCTGCTACGATGCCAGTGCACGGAGCGTGGAAGCCAACGAGAACCGGTACAGCATCGGCAGCATCGAGGACTATCTGGACGATGCGGAGAAACCGGCAGAAGAGTGAACCGAACAGCAGACGGCCATGTGCAGCCGCCTGCTGTTTCTGCGTTCGGCTGCCTGCGGGAAAATATTGTGAAATTTGCGGATTCCTGCTATACTTATCCTATTGATGAAAAAGAAGGGTGAGATAAATGGCATACAACATGGGCGGTCGGCGCTTCCGGCCGGTGGGCAGCGGAAAAAAGCGGACTGCGCCGCAGTACGGGCCGGTGGGCACAGGCTGCCCGTTTGTGGAGGAGGCCGTGGCGCGGCTGTACCGGGAGCAGAACGAGGAACATTTCTGGAGCCTGATGAACGCCCTGAACTATGCGCTGGAATTGCAGACCAAGGTACTGGTTCCGCTGGATGCGGCGGTGGACCCCCAGAGCGGGGCCGCCCCCTGGGCGCATCTGCCCATCCCGGAGGATCGGGCCGAGGGCCTGCCGCCCTGGCTGCTCCACGCCCGGAAAGAGCGGCACTATCTGCCGCTGTTCACCTCGGTAAAGAATGCCGAGGCGGAAAAGGCCAGCGCCACCCGCCCCATGGTGGAGCGCAGCCTGCGCAGCGCCATGGAGTATGCGCTGGAAACGGACGGCATCGATGGTGTGGTGCTGGACCCGTGGACAAGCTCTGCCACGCTGGATGTCTCCCTGCTCAGCGGGCTGCTGAGATCGGAGCGGGGGAGCGACAACCCCGGCGCTCAGGAGCTGGAAGCCGGGCACGCCGCCGCCCGGGCCGGGGATTGGCCGGAGGCAGCGGCCCGCTACACTGCCGCCGCCGAGGCGGGCAGCGCAGAGGCGCTTTCTGCCCTGGGGGACTGCCTGTACTATGGCCGGGGTGTCCGGAAGAATAAGACCCAGGCCCGGCGGATGTGGAAAAAAGCCGCACAGGCCGGGGAAGTGCAGGCCATGATCGCCCTGGGGGATGACTGTGCTGCATCGGGCGGGGAGATGGCTGAGACCCTGCAATACTACCGCCGCGCCCAGAGCGCTGCCCGGGAGGTACCGGACATCGCCTACACCCCGCAGGTCTGCCTGCGTCTTGCCCAGTACGAGACCCAGTACCTCTCCCGCAAAAAGGCGCTGCTGCAGGTGGCTGAAGCCGTGCAGGGCTTTCGGATCCTGCAGGCCGAGGGCGAAACGGATGCTGCCGACTGGCTGCGGGAGGCTGAACTGCTGACCGATCAGCTGCTGGCCGACGATAAAAACGCCTGAAACACAGTTTCTTTACATTTGTTCTAAGAAATCGTCATAGGAAACCGGTAAGATATTCAAGGAAATATTCTGCGCCGAAGAAAAGAGGACAAGTACTATGAGCAAAGTGATCGGAATCGACCTTGGTACCACCAACTCCTGCGTGGCGGTGGTGGAGGGCGGCAAGCCTGTGGTCATCACCAACGCCGAGGGCGAGCGCACCACCCCCAGCGTGGTGGCCTTTACCAAGGATGGCGAGCGTCTGGTGGGCGGCGCGGCAAAGCGCCAGATCGCCACAAACTCCGGCCGCACGGTGTCCAGCATCAAGCGGTACATGGGTTCTGATTACCGGGTGCATATCGATGGCAGAGACCTGACCCCGCAGGAGATCAGCGCCATGATCCTGACCAAGATCCGCCGCGATGCCGAGAGCTATCTGGGCGAACCGGTGACCGAGGCGGTCATCACCGTGCCTGCTTATTTTGACGACAGCCAACGCAAGGCCACTCAGGACGCGGGCCGCATTGCGGGCCTGAATGTTCTGCGCATCATCAACGAGCCCACCGCCGCCGCGGTGGCCTACGGCCTGGACAACGAAGCTCCCCAGAAGATCCTGGTCTATGATCTGGGCGGCGGCACCTTTGATGTTTCGATCATCGAGATCGAGGACGGCACCTTTACGGTGCTGGCCACCGGCGGCGATACCCATCTGGGCGGCGATGACTTTGACGAGCGCATCGTTGAGTGGGCTGTGGCGGAGTTCCGCAGATCTGACCGCATCGATCTGACCAAGGACCCCGCCGCCATGGGCCGCCTGAAGGAGGAAGCGGAAAAGGCCAAGAAGGAGCTTTCCAGCGCGCTTTCCGCCCAGCTGAACCTGCCGTTTATCGCGGTGGGCAAGGATGGCCCTCACCATCTGGATCTGAGCCTGGGCCGCCCCCAGTTTGAGATGATGACCGGTGACCTGCTGGCCCGCACCGTTCAGCCGGTGCAGAACGCCCTGCGGGATGCCGGGATTTCCGCCAGCCAGCTGGGCAAAGTCCTGCTGGTGGGCGGAAGCACCCGGATGCCAGCTGTGGAGCGGCAGGTCCGGGAGCTGCTGGGCTGTGAGCCCAGCCATACCCTGAATCCCGATGAATGCGTGGCCATGGGTGCTGCCGTGCAGGGCGGCCTGCTGCAGGGCGGCGGAAAGCTGGCCGGTGCCACCGGTGCGGCCGCGCAGGGCCTTGTGCTGATGGATGTCACCCCGCTGACACTGTCCATTGAGACACTGGGCGGCGTGGCCACCCCCCTCATCACCCGCAACAGCATGATCCCCACCCGCAAGAGCCAGATCTTTACCACGGCCCGCCCCATGCAGACCAGCGTGGAGATCAACGTGCTGCAGGGGGAGCGTCACTTTGCCCGCGACAACAAGAGCTTGGGTAAATTCAAGCTCACCGGCATCCGCTCCGGCTTCTCCTCCAAGCCCCAGATCGAGGTCACCTTCGACATTGATGTGAACGGCGTGGTCAAGGTGTCTGCAAAGGATCTGGGCACCGGCCGGGAGCAGAACATCACCATCACCGGCAGCACCAATCTTTCTGAGAACGAGATCCAGCGCGCCATGGCCGATGCCGCCGCCTACGAGGAGGAGGATACCCGCCGCAGGGAGCGGCTGGAGCTCCACAACCAGGCCGAGATGCTGGCTTACAAGGTGGATGAGGCCCTCTCCAAGTGCAAAAAGGAGCTGGACAAGGACGAGAAGAACCGGGTCAGGAACGACCTTGCCAGTCTGCGCCGCTGCCTGCGCAAGGATAAGCCTGAAAAGATGAACGAGACCGAGGAGGCGAACCTCCGTCAGGCAAAATCCCAGCTGGAAGCCAGTGCCAACCACCTGATGGTGCTGTACAGCACGGAGCAGGATGCCGGCCAGCAGTAAGCGGGCATTTCCCTACTGAAAAACTTCGTTGAAAGGGTTGACAAACCCGGAAGAGTGGGGTATTATGTATGCAATATCACAAAAATGGCTGTGAAGAGAAGAGTAGGTTTTCGCATTGATCCTTCCAGAGAGCCCGGGCGGTGGAAAAGGGCAGGAAACAGGGGACTGAAAATGGTCTCGGAGCCGCGGGGGTGAAGTGCAAGAGTGCTAAGCCTGCGACGGGAGCGCCCGTTACAGCGTCCGGTTGTCGCGTTGCAAAACGCCGCAGCAGTGAGGCTGTCTCTGTGAGGGGACAGTAAACCAAGGTGGTACCACGGAAGTTTTACGCTTTCGTCCTTGTGGGTGTATGCCCGCTGAGGACGGAAGCGTTTTTATTTTGCTTCCGGTGCAAAGGGTGCGGATTGTGCCGCACCGCACAAAAATATTTTTGTAAAAGTAGAGAGGGAAAACAAAATGTCTAAGATCACTCGTCGTAATTTTCTGAAAGTATCCGGCGTGGCCGCTGCTGCCGCTGCCCTGACCGCCTGCGGCGGCTCTTCCTCCACCGCAAGCTCCGCCGCTTCCGGCGCTGCATCCTCTGAGGCTGCCTCCACCGCTGCCAAGCTGGACAAGATCAAGGTCGCTGTTCCCAACGACACCACCAACGAGGCCCGCGCTCTGACCCTGCTGGAGAAGAACGGCTTCTTCAAGCTGAAGGCAGATGCAGGCCTGACCGCCACCAAGAACGACATCGAGGAGAACCCCCTGAACGTCAATGTGGACGAGGTCGAGGCTGCTCAGGTGCCCAACGTCCTGCAGGATGAGGACTACGCTGTCATCAACTCCAACTACGCCATCTCCGCCGGTCTGGACCCCATGACCGACGCTCTGGCCATGGAGGATGGCACCTCTGCCTACGTCAACGTTCTGGTCTGCAAGGAAGGCAATGAGGAGGAGCCCAAGATCAAGGCTCTGGTCGCTGCCCTGCAGAGCCAGCAGGTCAAGGACTTTATGACCGAGAGCTACGGCGGCGCTGTGGTCTCCGTTGTGGAGAATCCCACCGACGGCTATGATCCTTCCATCGATTATGACGCACTGAACGGTGAGACCGTCAGCTGCGCTGCCACCCCCGCTCCCCACTGCGAGATCCTGGAGGTCTGCAAGCAGATCCTGGCCGACAAGGGCATTACGCTGGACATCCAGGAGTACGATGACTATGTGATCCCCAACACCATCGTTGAGGATGGCCAGTGCGACACCAACTACTTCCAGCATCAGCCCTACCTGGACAACTTCAATGAGGAGAAGGGCACCCACCTGGTCTCCGTTGCTGGCATCCACGTTGAGCCCATGGGCATCTACGGCGGCAAGCAGAGCGACCTGAGCCCGATCGAGGGTTAAGCGAACTCCCCCAGTCACCTTGCGGTGACAGCCCCCTCGGGGAGGGGGCCTTTGCTTGACCGTTCTGTTTCAGGCTCCCTCCATGAGGGAGCTGGCAAATCCGTAAGGATTTGACTGAAGGAGTTTATTCAACAGCAAGGAGCAATTTTTGTGATCGAGATCAAACACCTTTCCAAGACCTTCCAGATGAAGGACGGCGCAGTGAATGCGCTGAAGGACATCAGCCTGACCATCCCGGATGGTTCGATTTACGGCATCATCGGCATGTCTGGCGCGGGTAAATCCACGCTGGTGCGCTGCATCAACCTGCTGGAGCGCCCCACCGAGGGCAGCGTGGTCATTGACGGCGTGGAGATGGAAAAGCTCACGCCCGCCCAGCTGCGCCAGCGCCGCCGGGAGATCACGATGATCTTCCAGCAGTTCAACCTGCTGATGCAGCGCAGCTGCCTGAAGAACATCTGCTTCCCCATGGAGCTGGCAGGTGTGAAGAAAGAGGAAGCCGAAAAGCGCGCCAAGGAACTGCTGGAAATGGTGGGCCTGCCCGATAAGGCCAACGCCTACCCGGCCCAGCTCTCCGGCGGCCAGAAGCAGCGCATTGCCATTGCCCGCGCACTGGCAACTGACCCCAAGGTCCTGCTCTGCGATGAGGCCACCAGCGCGCTGGACCCCAACACCACCCACTCTATCCTGACCCTGATCAAGGACATCAACCGGAAGCTGGGCATCACGGTGGTGGTCATCACCCATCAGATGAGCGTTGTGGAGGAGATCTGCGATCACGTTGCCATTCTGGACGGCGGCGTTGTGGTGGAACAGGGCGAGGTGAAGGAGATCTTCGCCAACCCCAAGACCGCCGCGGCAAAGCGTCTGGTGGCTCCCAACGGCGGCAGCGCCGCCCGCGACCTGTCCAGCTTTGCGCCGGACGATCATGTGGTGCGTGTGACCTTCAACGGTTCTTCCGCCGCAAAACCGCTGGTGGCAAGCCTTGCCGCCGAAAAGGGCATTCTGGTGTCGGTGCTCAGTGCCGATACCCGCGACCTGAGCGGCCAGTGCTACGGCTCCATGCTGCTCAAGCTGCCCGCTGATCTGGACGAAGCAAAACAGGCTGCTGCCTACATGCGGGCACAGCCCGGCATTACGGTGGAGGAGGTGACCGGAGAATGACCATTGCAGATTATGGCTTTGCCATCTGGGAAACCTTCTATGTGACGGTACTCTCCACCGCGTTCTCTCTGGTCATCGGCCTACCGCTGGGTGTGCTGCTGGTGGCCGGTGATAAGGACGGCATTCTGCCCCTGCCCGGCTGGCTGATGCACCTGCTGAATATCATCATCAATATCCTGCGCAGCGTGCCTTTCCTGATTTTGATGATCTGCGTTTTTCCGCTGACCCGTATCATCGTGGGCACCACCGTAGGCACCAAGGCCACCATCGTTCCGCTGGTGGTGGCGGCCTTCCCGTTTGTGGCGCGTCTGGTGGAGACCAGCCTGCGTGAGCTGGATGAGGGTGTGGTGGAAGCCGCCCAGAGCATGGGTGCGACCCCGTTCCAGATCATCACCAAGGTAATGATCCCCGAGTGCCTGCCCGGCCTGATCTCCAGCATGACCACGGCCCTGACCACCATTCTGGGCTACTCGGCCATGTCCGGTGTCATCGGCGGCGGCGGCCTGGGCAAGATCGCCCTTTCCTACGGCTACTACCGCTACCAGACCAACATTATGATCGTCTGTGTCATCCTGCTGGTGCTGCTGGTGCAGATCTTCCAGACCGTTGGCACCTTCTGGGCCACCAGGAGCGATAAGCGGCTGAGGAAGTAAAAGAAGGATCCGCGCCTGTTGTCAAACCTCTCAGTCGCGGGCTTCGCCGCGACAGCTCCCCTAGTAGGGGAGCCCTTGGCAAAAGATTCATTTTTTGATCTCTTCGCCTTTGGCTCCCAAATCAATTTCTGCCGTAAGGCAAAACACTGCGTCAGCAGAGCAAATCGTAGCGAAGCGCTTACACTCGAAAACGCGACGGAATGCCAAGGCCTCCCCTACTAGGGGAGGTGGCATCGAGCGTTAGCGAGGATGACGGAGAGGTTATACAGAGCAGAGCCTTGCCTCGGAGCAGGAGTTTAAATTCAACGTTTCAATTCCCCGCCGGAGGCATGTGCTCCTGCGGGGAATTGTGCTATTCGGACAAACCCAGTAAAGGAGTATGTTGCAATGAACCGTGATACCATCTGTGTGCAGGGCGGTTATACGCCCGGCAATGGCGAGCCCCGCCAGATCCCCATCATCCAGTCCACCACCTTCAAATATGCCACCAGCGAGGATATGGGCAAGCTGTTCGACCTGGAAGCTGACGGCTACTTCTACTCCCGCCTGCAGAACCCCACCTGTGACCTTGTGGCCAAGAAGATCTGCGAGCTGGAGGGCGGCACCGCCGCCATGCTGACCTCCAGCGGTCAGGCAGCCAACTTCTTTGCCCTGTTCAACCTCTGCGAGGCCGGTGACCATATCGTGGCATCCAGCACCATCTACGGCGGCACCTTCAACCTCATCTCCGTCACCATGAAGAAGATGGGCATTGAGGCCACCTTTGTGGACCCGCTGTGCACCGAGGAGGAGCTGAACGCCGCTTTCCGGCCCAACACCAAGGTGGTGTTCGGCGAGACCATTGCCAACCCCGCCCTGACCGTACTGGATATCGAGAAGTTTGCCAAGGCTGCTCACACCCACGGCGTGCCTCTGATCGTGGACAACACCTTCCCCACGCCGGTCAACTGCCGCCCCTTTGAGTGGGGCGCGGATATCGTGACCCACTCCACCACCAAGTACATGGACGGCCACGGCGCAGTGCTGGGCGGTGCCATCGTGGACGGCGGCAAGTTCGACTGGATGGCCCACGCCGAGAAGTTCCCCGGCCTGTGCACCCCGGACGACAGCTACCACGGCATCACCTACGCCGAGCGCTTCGGCAAAGAGGGTGCCTTTATCACCAAGGCAACGGCTCAGCTGATGCGGGACTTCGGTTCCATGCAGTCCCCGATGAATGCCTATATGCTGAACCTCGGCCTGGAAAGCCTGCATGTCCGGATGCAGCGCCACTGCGCCAACGGCATGGCTGTGGCAAAGTTCCTCGAAAGCCATCCCAAGGTGGCCTATGTGAATTACTGCGGCCTGGAGTCCAGCCCCTACCACGCACTGGCTGAAAAGTATCTGCCCAATGGCAGCTGCGGCGTGGTCAGCTTCGGTCTGGCCGGCGGCCGCGAAGCCGCCAGCATCTTTATGAAGGAGCTCAAGCTGGCCGCCATTGAGACCCATGTGGCCGATGCCCGCACCTGCTGCCTGAACCCGGCTTCCAGCACCCACCGCCAGATGAACGATGAGCAGCTGAAAGCCGCCGGTGTGCCCGCAGAGCTGGTGCGCATGAGCTGCGGTCTGGAAAGCGCTGAGGATCTGATCGCAGATATCGCACAGGCTTTGGATAAAATTTAAAAGGCAAACGGGCTCGCCCTCTCAGCTTCACTTCGTTCAGCAGCTCCCCCAAAGGGGGAGCCTCTGGCGAAAAATAAACTTTGTGGTTTTGCCAAGGCCTCCCACTTTGGGGGAGGTGGCACGGCGTAAGCCGTGACGGAGAGGGCGAGGCCGCTATCAATATCCGCACCAAAGGAGTAACCATCTATGCCCCTCATCATCCCGAAAACGCTCCCCGCCTACGATGCCCTGTACGAGGAAAACGTCTTTGTCATGCACCGGGAGCGGGCAGCGTCCCAGCATATCCGCCCGCTGGAGATCCTGATCCTGAACCTGATGCCCACCAAGATCGCCACCGAGACCCAGATCGCCCGGCTGCTGGCCAACACGCCGCTGCAGGTGCACATGACCCTGCTGCAGACGGTGAGCCATGAGGCAACGCACGTCTCCGCGGCCCATCTGGAGGCCTTTTATAAGACCTTCGACGAGGTGAAGCATAACCGCTACGACGGCATGATCATCACCGGCGCTCCGGTGGAGACCATGGATTTTGAGCAGGTGGATTACTGGCCGGAGCTGTGCGAGATCATGGATTTCAGCGAGACGAACGTCTATTCCACCCTGCATGTCTGCTGGGGTGCGCAGGCGGGCCTGTACTACCACTACGGCATCCGCAAGGAGCTGCTGCCTGCCAAGATGTTCGGCGTGTTCGAGCACCGGGTCATCCGGCCCTCCAATCCGCTGGTGCGCGGCTTTGATGAGGTGTTCTATGCCCCCCACAGCCGCCACACCGCCATGAGCCGGGAGGATATCGACCACTGCAGTGCGCTGCGCATCCTTGCCGAGAGCGATGAGGCAGGGCCTTTCCTGATGAGCACCGAGAATGGCCGTCAGATCTTTGTCATCGGCCATCCGGAGTACGACAAATACACGCTGGATGCGGAGTATAAGCGGGATGTGGCCAAGGGTCTGCCCATTGCAGTGCCCAAAAACTACTACCCCAACGATGACCCCAGCCAGCCGCCGCTCTTCCGCTGGCGCGCGCACGCCCATCTGCTGTATGAAAACTGGCTGAACTACTACGTCTACCAGAACACCCCCTATGATCTGGGAGAGATGCAGCGCGTGAAGCACTCTGAGGGGTGAACCCGCTCAGCCGCCTGCGGCGGCAGGTTTACGCACGACTGTTTTCTGCCTTTCGGATCAGGAGGGGCAGCATTGGAAAGCAATGACAGAGAGGTTTTTATGGGAATCGATAAGAATGAATGGGGCTTCCGGGTGGGGCATCTGCCCCACGGGGAGCGCAATAAGATCAGTGATGTGCCGGGCGTGACAGTGGGCCATTGCACACTGGCGGATGGCGACATCCAGACCGGTGTGACCGCGCTGCTGCCCCACCCCGGGGATGTGTTCCATGACAAAGTGCTGGCGGCCTGCCATGTCATCAACGGCTTCGGCAAGACCACCGGCCTTGTCCAGATCGATGAGCTGGGCACGCTGGAGACCCCCATCCTGTTTACCAACACCCTGAGTGTGGGCACCGTGGAAACGGCGCTGGTCAAATATATGCTGGAGCGCAACCCCGATATCTGCGAGACCACCGGCAGTGTGAACCCGGTCGTCTGCGAGTGCAACGACAGCGGCCTGAACGATATCCGGGGCCTGCATGTCACCGAGGCACATGTGGCTGCCGCTCTGGCAGACTGTAAAGCTGATTTCGCCGAGGGTGCAGTGGGTGCCGGACGCGGAATGCGCTGCCACGGGCTGAAAGGCGGCATCGGTTCTGCCTCCCGGCTGGTGGAGCTGGACGGTAAGTCCTACACCATCGGGGCACTGGTGCTCTCCAATCACGCCACCTTCGATGACCTCATCGTGGCGGGCACGCCCATCCACGAGCTGCTGGAAGCCCGCATCCCGCCCCATGAGGACAAGGGCTCTATCATCACGGTGCTGGCAACGGATATCCCCCTGAGCGAGCGCCAGCTGCGGCGGCTCTGCCACCGGGCGCTGGTGGGGCTTTCCCGCACCGGCAGTGCCTGCGGCAACGGTTCGGGTGAGATCGTTCTGGCCTTTACCACGGCCAACCGGATGCCGCATTACTCGGACAAAGCCCTCCTGCCCATGGAGATGCTCCACGATGATGCCATCAACCCGCTGTTCCGGGCGGTGGCTGAGTGTGTGGAGGAAAGCGTCCTGAGCAGCCTGCTCCACGCCGAGACCGTCACCGGCTACCATGGCCGGACGGTGCAGTGCCTTTCCGACCTGTTGAAAAAGTAACGAAAAAAACAAGCCTTTCCGTGTGGTGCACCTCACAGTGCGACACCAACGGAAAGGCTTGTTTTTTTATCGCTATCTTTATCTCTGCACCAGCGCGATGAACGCTTTCATCTGGGGGGTGAGCCATTTATCCCTGTGGTAGAACAGCTGCCGCCGCATCTCCACGCGGCAGGCGGGGACATTCAGGCGGGCCAGCGTTCCGGCGGCGAGGGCATTCTGCACGATGTACTCAGGCAGGAAGGAAAGCCCCATGCCGTGCTCGACCATCTGGCAGAGCAGGGAAGCGCTGCCCAGCTCGAGGAAGGGCTTGATGGCCAGCCCCTGCGCCGCCATGCACTGGTCTAGGGCATCGCGGTAGCTCATGCCCCGCTCGGTCAGCAGGAACTCCTGCCCGGCCAGTTCCTGAAGCGTGACCTCCGCCTGCCCGGCCAATGGGTGCCCGGCGGGGGCCACCACGCAGATAGGTTCCGGTTCATCCACAGCCAGCACAAAGCTGGGCTGCAGCAGCGGCTTGTCCAGCGTGTATGCCAGGTCGATCTGATTGGAACCCAGCATCTGGAGCATCTCATCGTCGGTGGCGGTGCGGAGCACCAGCTCCACCTGCGGGCAGAGGGCGTGATACCGCTGCAGCAGGTCGGGCAGAAAAGTGCTGCAGACCGAATCCGCCAGTGCCACCCGCAGAGTGCCGCTGACCTGCCGGGCAGGCTGCAGGGCCGCTTTGGCCTGCTCGGCAGTGGCCAGCAGGGAGCGGGCATAGGCCAGAAAGGTCTGCCCGGCATCGGTCAGGCGGACTGTTTTGCCCACCCGGTCGAAGAGCGGCGTTTCCAATTCGGCTTCCAGCTGGGCCACCTGCGCGGAGACCGCCGACTGGGAATACCCCAGCTCCCGTGCCGCACGGGAAAAGCTGTGCAGCTCCGCAATATGCAAAAAGGTGTTGATGGTACGCAGTTCCACGGCAGCACCTCTCAGCGGCGGGTGATGCCGGTCACGGTCAGAACAGCACCATCTACGACAAAATGGACTTCTAATCCTGAAAATTCCATTCCGTATACCCGCTCCGGATCGTGCTGGTAGGAGGGGCGGGGGTCGTTTTCCAGCACGCCCTGCAGGCCGTCCCGCTCGGCGGCGGGCACGGTCTCCCACAGCTCCGGCGGGCATTCGACCTGCAGCTTGTGCGTCTGGGTCTGGGCCGTGAAGCCTGCCGCCGCGTCCGGGTGACAGTCGGCGTAGGGGATGTAGGGCTTGATGTCGTAGATGGGGGTGCCGTCCATCAGGTCTGCGCCCCGCACGATGAGCACCGGGCCCACCTCGGGGCGGTGCTCGATGGCCTCCAGCCTGACGCTGGAAAGGCCCAGCGGGTTGGGCCGGAAGGGGGAGCGGGTGGCAAACACGCCCATCCGGGTGTTGCCGCCCAGGCGCGGGGGCCGGACGGTGGGAGACCAGCTCTCCCGCACCGCGCCGGAGAACTGCCACACCAGCCAGATGTGGCTGAAATCCTCCAGTCCGCGCAGGGCATCGGCGTTGCGGTATTCCGGGGTGAAGATGATCTCGCCCCGCAGGCCGTCCACCAGCCCGCTCTGTCGGGGGATGCCGAACTTGGTGGGGAAGGCGGTGTGGATGTGTGCAATGACCTTCAGGGTCATGGTTTCGTTGCTCATATTATAAACCTCTGCAGAAGCCCACGGCTCTGCCCTCGATCTGGATCTCGTTCAACTGTGGCCCGGCATAGATCATGGGCGGGCAGACGGCGGCGTTGTCGGCCAGCAGCATAACGGTGTCGCCCTGCCGGTGAAAATGCTTTAAGGTGGCCTCATCGCCGATCCGCACGGCGGCGATCTCGCCCTGCTCTACCTCAGGCTGGCAGCGGATGCAGACGATGTCACCATCGCAGATGGTGGGGGCCATGCTGCTGCCGTGGCAGGTCAGGGCAAAGTCGGCGTGCCATGCGGCAGGAACGCCGATGTAGCATTCGATGTTCTGTTCGGCGGTGATGGGGGTGCCGCAGGCAATGCTGCCCACCAGCGGCACCCGCACCATTTCGGGCAGGGGCTCAAACCCCGGCGGGACAAACGCAGGGTTTTCCAGCCCCATCAGCCATGCGGGGGTGGTCTCCAATGCAGCGGCAAACTCCTCCACCTTGGACTGCGGGATGTCGTTGACCCCCTTTTCCAGCTTGGTGATGGAGGATTTGGAGCGGTAGCCCATCCGCTGGGCAAGCTCTTCCTGAGAGAGCCCCAGCTCGAGCCGACGCTGTAAGATACGGCGGGAAAGTTCTGACATGGCAGAGACCTCGCTTTTCCTGAAAAAGAATGTTCTGCCGTGAGTATATCAGAAAAGTTCTTAAAAATCAACGATTTTCGCGTGATTTTGGTAAAATAGTTGACAAAAAATCAACATCGAACTATAATACAACCAAAGATTGTGAAACGACACGCAGAGATCCAGATGAAAGGAGAACCTTTGATGACAAATACCACACAGATCCGCGCCTACATTGAAAGCCAGGGCCTGAAACTGGGCCATGTGGCACGGGTGCTGGGCATCAGCAGCAGCGCCCTGCATCAGAAGCTGAACGACGAGAGCGATTTCAAAGTCAGCGAAGCCGACCGTCTTTCTGCCATGCTGGGGCTGACCATGGAACAGCGGGATGCCTGCTTCTTTGGCCCGGGCACCCGGATGTGCCAAAGAAAGGGGGCGGCGTGATGACCGCTGAACAGCGCAGAAAGACCCGGGAGGCCCTGCAGAACTACGGTACCCGCCAGTGGGCCCGCAGCCCGGCCAATTGGGGCTGGGCCCGGGCCATCCAGCAGACGCAGGAGTATTACCGCACCGCCGACCCCATCCGTGCAGGCCTGCTCCAGCTGCGCTACCTGGAGCGCCGCAAGGAGGAGGATGTGCTGGAGCGGCTCTGCATCGGACGCACCACCTACCAGAAAGCCCAGCTCGATCTGCTGAGCACCGTAGCTGTTTTTGCCGCCCGCTACGGTGCCCTGTGACGCAAAATGCCCCCGGACAGCCATCCGGGAGCATTGCAGTCAGTGCGTTTTCTTTTCCGGAGTATCGCAGTGCTGGTGGCAGGAGGCGCAGTTGCCGCCGCAGCCTTCACCTTTCCAGCCGCCCTGCTTGGAGATCCAGACCACTGCCAGGGCAAACAGCCCTGCCAGCACCAGAATGGTAATGATCCCACGAAGTGTCAGCATTGAAAAAACCTCTCTTTTTGCGCTGGAATGCGCAATTTCAGTATACACCATTTTGCGCAAAAGAGCAACTGCCTCGCAGTGGGAAAAAATTGCGAAAAAATCAAAATTAGGGCTTGCCAATCCACTTCGGTTGTGGTATAATTCTCTTGTTCCGATTCGGAGGATTAGCTCAGCTGGTTAGAGCACCTGCATCACACGCAGGGGGTCTGGGGTTCGAGTCCCTAATTCTCCACCATACAGTTTGTACTCGAACCCGATTCTTTATGAAAAAGGGTTCGGGTACGTTTTTTGTTTATCGGAGGTTCTGCGGAAGGACTACTCGGAACGGTAAACGAGCAAAGGCAGGGTATCACCATGACGGTGGTATCCTGCCTTTTGTTTTGATATGTTTTATCAGTAGATCACAGCATCCGTTGCAGTATAGCCTTCGAGAGAATTCTCCTTGACCTGAATACAAATATAAGTGATTTCAGAATTGCTTGCAGCAAAGAACTGACGTTTTGCCACGGGAGAAATCTTCAGCCAGTCGCCTGCTGCAAGGCTGATTTCTTCGCCATCGATAACGACCTTGCCTTTGCCGGAAAGAACACCGTAGATTTCCTCATTTGCCTTGTGGGAGTGGACAAACGGAACATTTGCTCCCGCAGGAAGCGTATTCAAGCTGATCTCCGCACCAGTCAGGGCGAGCTTTTCATGAAGCTCCGTCCGATTTTCTTTTCCAACTGTCATTTTTGTGTAGCTTGCCATTGTAAGCACCTCCATTTTGATTCGCAATCTTTCATTGCCTGAGCTAAGTATAGAAGCTCACACATTCAAAAACAAGTACGCACCTTTTTGTAACTGTACACTCAAAAATGAATGTGCTATACTACTATATACAGAGGTGACTGATATGCGTACAAAAGAAGAACTGCCGGAATGTCCGGTTGCAACAGCAGTATCCCTGATTGGCGGAAAATGGAAACTCTTGCTTCTGCGCAATCTGAAAGAGCGTCCATGGAGATTCAATGAGTTGCAAAGAAGCATCGACGGGATCTCGCAGAAAGTTTTGACCGAGAGCTTAAGACAGATGATTGATGATGGACTTGCCTACCGCCGTGATTATCACGAGAATCCTCCCAAAGTAGAATATGGGTTGACCGATCTCGGAACGGAAATGTTACCAATCGTCAATGCACTTGCAGACTTTGGCAATTACTATAAATCAGTCGTTGATCGGTCATGATCGATATTATGAAGCAGGGTTTGGGGCAGGCACGCCCCAACAAGACCGCGTTTGCGAAGCAACGAACGCCCCAGTGGGGATTTCAAGCGGCAGAACGGTCTGCGTTAGCAGATGGAGGGGCTTTGCCCCAACAAGTTCTGAAAAGAGACTACTCAGAGCGATAAACAAGCAAAGGCAGGGTATCATCATTACGGTGGTACCCTGCCTTTTGCTTTGCATCCCTTATATTGCACGTTTCGGGTCAATCGCTGCGTACGTCCGTACATGGCCGGTACGCACGTACGCAGGAAAAAGGGCAGGTTCTTGCATATAGGGGTGTTCTTTCGGTTGTCGGTATGGTATACTCGGTTTAGTTTAACAAATCGGAATTTGCAGGACGGAGAAACTTATGGAAGAATTGATACAAAGATGTTCATGGGCAACTACCGACTTATATAAAGAGTATCATGATAATGAATGGGGAAAGCCCGTTCATGATGAGAATAAACTATTTGAGATGTTAATACTTGAAGGTATGCAGGCAGGACTATCGTGGCTGACAATACTAAATAAAAGAGAGGCATTTAGAATTGCTTTTGATAACTTTGACTGCAAAAAAATAGCGCTATATGATGATGCAAAAATAGAAAAGCTAATGCAAAATAGCCGCATTGTTCGTAATCGGTTAAAAATCAAATCAGCAATAACAAATGCTCAACAGTTTATAAAAATCCAAGAATCGTATGGCAGTTTTGATTCGTTTATATGGTCTTATGTTGATGGTAAGCCAATTCTCAATCAGTTCCAAACTGAAACTGATATACCCGCAAAGACTGCACTCTCAGACCAAATTAGTAAAGACTTAAAAAAGCTTGGCTTTAAGTTTGTTGGTAGTACAATTATATATGCCTATATGCAGGCAATAGGGATTGTCAATGACCATGTAAAAGGTTGCCATTTGTATGCAAACAAATAGCATTTCACTTTCGATTGATAGAACAGCAGCTCAACAGGGTTGTTAAAGACTTTCTGTATCACAATTTCTAGTTTGGAGAATTGAAATAAATGGAATTTACCTATTAAGACATATAAACTGTTGACAATAAAGCTCCTATATAGTATGTTTTTAATAAACTACTATATAGGAGCTTTTGCATGGAAATGAATGGAGGATTTCTTGTCACCAAAATAAAACAGCTTGGAGACCGGATTTTCGAGAAAATTCTCAGCGAAAAGAATATTGATGCATTTAATGGAGCTCAGGGGCGTATTCTTTATGTGCTGTGGCAGGAGGATGGTATCTCAATCAGGTTACTCTCGACTAAATGCGGATTAGCGATAACATCTCTTACTACGATGCTGGAAAGAATGGAAAATCAAGGGCTGATAAGACGCGTTCAGTCTGAAACGGACAAAAGGAAAACACTCCTGTTTCTGACTGAAAAAGCACATGCCTTAAAGGACGAATACGATTCTGTATCTGATAAAATGGGCAGTATTTACTACAAAGGTTTTTCGGAGGAAGAAATTACCCAGTTTGAGGAATGCCTCGACCGTATCAGAAAGAATCTTGAGGAGTGGCAGAAATCATGAGTATTTGTATCAAAGATCAGATTCAAAACATGAATATCGTCATCGGATGTACAGTGGGGTGTGCATATTGCTATGCCCGCAATAATGTGAAACGCTGGCATATGATTGATGACTTTGCTGACCCTGAATTCTTTCCGGGTAAGCTCAAGATGATGGAAAAGAAACGTCCGCAGAACTTTCTTCTTACCGGCATGAGCGATCTTTCCGGCTGGAAGTCAGAATGGAGAGACGAGGTATTTGAAAAAATCCGTGAAAATCCACAGCATCAGTTCCTGTTCCTTACAAAGCGACCAGATCTGCTGGATTTTGATACAGATTTGGAAAACGCATGGTTTGGTGCTACGGTGACGAGAAAAGCAGAACTGTGGCGTATTGACGCACTACGGGAAAATGTCAGAGCAAAACACTATCATGTTACCTTTGAGCCGCTATTCGACAATCCAGGTTCAGTTGATCTTTCCGGGATCAACTGGATCGTTGTCGGTACCATGACTGGAGTTCAGAGCAGGAAGGTTCATACGGAGCCGGAGTGGGCATGGTCTCTGACAGATCAGGCGCATATGCTTGACATTCCGGTATTTATGAAGGAAGATCTTGTCCCTATCATAGGGAATGAAAATATGATTCAGGAAATGCCGGATGAATTCAATAAAGTGTTGGAGGTACAGAGATCATGGCAGAAGTAATAAATGGAATCCTCATTAATGAGGCGGAAACAAAGAACATCATGACCAAGTCCAGTCTGCCTGTAGGCGGTTACTCGGTCAATCCATATGTAGGCTGTACACACGCCTGCAAGTATTGCTATGCTTCTTTTATGAAGCGCTTTACCGGACACAAGGAGGAATGGGGCACTTTCCTTGATGTGAAGCATTGGCCGGAAATTAAGAATCCGAAGAAATATGCCGGACAGCGTGTGGTCATCGGTTCTGTGACGGATGGCTACAATCCACAGGAGGAGCAATTCGGGAATACCAGAAAACTTCTGGAGCAATTGATCGGCAGTGGCGCAGATATTCTGATCTGCACAAAGTCTGATCTTGTGGTACGGGATATTGATCTGCTGAAGAAGCTTGGACGAGTGACCGTTTCATGGTCGATCAACACACTGGATGAGAATTTCAAGAACGACATGGATTCTGCTTCGAGCATTGAGCGTCGTATTGCTGCTATGAAGCAGGTATATGAAGCAGGCATCCGTACAGTCTGTTTCGTATCCCCGGTATTCCCCGGAATCACGGATTTTGAAGCAATCTTTGAGCAGGTGAAGGATCAATGCGATCTGTTCTGGCTCGAAAATCTCAATCTTCGAGGCGGTTTCAAAAAGACGATCATGGATTATATCGCCGGAAAATATCCCGATCTTGTACCGCTTTACGATGAGATCTATAACAAGCATAACCGCAGCTACTTTGAAGCACTTGAAGTAAAAGCTGAGAAAATGGCTAAGAAGTATGATTGTCCCTTTGTGGATAATGAAATGCCTTATGGCAGAGTCCCGCAGGGACATCCGGTGATCGTGGATTATTTCTACCATGAGGAAATCCGAGGGACAGAAAATACAGGAAAAAGAAATCGTTAAACAGAAATTGACCGCTCTTTGAACGAGGGAGACTCCTTGTCCGAAGAGCAAGAATGTGCAACCGAAAAACTTGCCCTTTCAATATTTGAATATAGCTCGAAACCGATAAAGAACATCGGTATAATAATATCAGCCTTCTGATAAACCACTTAAAAAAAGAACTTAACTGCAATATAACACTCGTAACGGGTATCATATTAACTGAATGATGTCCCCAAAAAATCTTTGCATTTGCTAAAATGAAGGAAAAATACGGCATAAAATTAGCAGATTTTATAAGAGAAATGATTAACACTATAATTTTGAAAAAGCCAGTAAAATCAAGAATTTTCGAAGATTTCAAGGGATAATAAAATACCCTTCCGTGGCTTTCCCTAAGCGAAAGGTCGGGGGTTCGAATCCCTTTTGGCACGCCAAAAACTCCGCCGGAAAACCCAGCAAAAGGCAGGCTCACATAAGGATACTTTCAAAAAGTGACCGATTGAGAGCAGCACAACGCCACAGAGTTTTAAAACTCTGTGGCGTTGTGCTTTTTTATAGCTAACAGGAAAATGAGTCCGTACTAAGCAATATTCAGCCCTTCAATTCCGAAAAGATTTTCTATTGCATATCGGTTCAAATCCTTGTTTCCTCGCTTTTCTCAGTCTACCCGCAGCATACGGTAACCGACGCCGATATGCGTCTGAATGTATTGCGGACCGTCCCTTTGCGGCTCCAGCTTTTTGCGCAGGGTCGCCATAAACACCCGCAGAGAAGCAATATCGTTTTCCCAACTGCTGCCCCAAATCTGCTGCGTGATATAGGTGTGCGTCAGCACCTTTCCGACATTATGAGAGAGCAGACACAAAAGCTTGTATTCAATCGGGGTCAGGTGCAATTCCTCCCCATTTAGATAGGCGCAGCCGGCGGCATAATCGATTTTAAGCATGCCGTTTTGGAAAACGGGTGAGTCGGCGTCGCCGCTTGCCTGAAGCAGCAGCAGCCGTCTTTGCGTGACCCGAAGGCGTGCCAAAAGCTCCTCTATGGAAAAGGGCTTTGTCAGATAGTCGTCCGC
>ENA-OQNN01000173-OQNN01000173.1-human-gut-metagenome-genome-assembly--contig:-NODE-173-length-78857-cov-9.207494_pt1 | contig 78857 bp, 84 predicted proteins | sample MGYA00242624_ERZ504870 | MGnify/ENA primary metagenome ERZ504870 (study PRJEB26092, sample SAMD00036379) | human gut metagenome | host: Homo sapiens | study: EMG produced TPA metagenomics assembly of... | reverse complement strand
GTTCCGTCTCGATGTCAACTAATCGCAGGGTTCATACCTCGCTTCACCTTATCTGCATCCAGTGCCGAACAAACTCACTGTTTTGTATCTCTGAGCGCCCCCTTGGTAGGGGTGACACCTCTATATTTAATTTGACGCGATGCATTTCCACAGGCATCCTTTCGTACACTGCTTCTTTGTACAACACATCAACGCCACATCGTAATCTCTATGTAGGGATTACGGAGTTGATAGTTACACAGCAATCACCTCACGGCGTTTACTGCTTTTTGTTCTTTGTAGTCTTATGCCCCGGTTCTGCCGGAGTCGCTATCAAGAAGCCCCGAACGGGATTCAGACCCGCATACGAAGCTAAAACCGGAACGTTTAACCATCAGACAATTTATCGTCAGCCGGATGTTTCCCGTTCTTCGTTAATCTCATTTTTTTGTTACGCATTCAATATGCAAAATAATTTAAAAAGTGTAACGTTTTTTTTAATTATTCTTCAGCCATTTTTTTCTTAAATTTTCTGAAATCTTTTTGTGCTTTCCATCCAATTTTGATAATTTTTTTGATGTTTATTGAATTAGTACCTTTTTCCCTCGGTTTGAACGCGATTGGCTTAAATTTAACATTTTCGCCGTAATATACGAAAAATGTTGTCATCATAATGTTAGGAAGATTGAAATCCGGCTCCATATTGTAAAGATATTTTTTTACAACATCGGCTTTCATCAGTCTGAACGGTGCATTTGCATCCGGCACCTTAACACTGAAATACATTTTAAGCATCATGCATACCACCTTCTCAACGAAAGCACGGCTTCTTCCATCCTCTCTTCTTGTTCTGTGCCCAATCACGGCATCGTATTGCTCACGGATATCCCAGAACCGGTCAAACTGTTCAGGCTTTGTCTGTCCATCAGAATCAGTCTGGAAGATATAGCCAGCACCGTTTTTGATAGCGTAATCATACAGGGCAATAACTTTTGGCCCATGCTGTCTGTCTGTTTCTTCAAGGATTTCCAGCTGCGGGTATTCGTTTTTCATCTCAACAAGAATCTCGTGTGTCTTATCACTGCTGCCGCTATCAGCTACGACGAGCCTGGAATTTGCTCCGGCAAGCTCTAATTTTGGATACCATGACGCCACAACATCCCTGATATTTTCTTCTTCGTTGTATGCCGGCATTACGATATATAAAGTATTATTTTTAACCATATTTTTTCTCCTTTTGTTTGATACATACAATATGCTGAAATTTTCCAGAAAAAATAAAATCCTGCGGATTTTTTCGCAGGATTTTATTACTGGCTTACGCCGAGATTCCGGATTTTTGCTGTTCTTTCAGTTCGAACCTGATTTTCAGCTTTTCTTTCAACTCTTCCATGTCTTTCACGTAATATTTTTTCAGCAGCTGATTCTTCACATCCTCCGTATCTACGCTTTCAATAGAGAATCCGACTTTTTTACTTTCTTTTTTGGTCATTCCCCATTCCTCCGAAAGTGTATCGTAATAAATATTTCCGATTGATGTATTGCAACAAATCCATTCGTTGTACATACGCACAGTGTCAAACTCTGTATAATATGCATAATTCAGCGTGCAGGCTTTTTTGTTATTCTCTGCTGCGTATATCTTTTTGTATTTTTTTAAGCAGTATTTTAATGCCTCCCTGGTGTTTTCTATCGTAGACTTGTCGGGGTAGTCTTCATCACATTTCTTTGTCATCTTTTTCATATCAAACTGGTTATTTTCTACAAGCGGAATCTGAAATTCCATGGCAATCTTATTAATATCTGATATCACTGCACATGTTCCATATGACACAATAACACCGTCATATTTATGAAGATACTCAGATACCTGTTTTACTGCTTTTTCATCAGAAAGCCCGCATTTCAGCTCTTCCGCAGTTACGTCAAGCTTCTTTAAGGTCTTCGCAGTTCTTCTTGTCATATCCTGTCTCAGGATATGCAGTTCATCAACAAGCTCCTGGCTCGCTTCTCCGTCAATCGCCGTATATGTTTCAATATCAATCCGGATATTTTTTCTGTCAGGCAGTCCGATTGCCCTGATAAAATTAACAGTTTTTGAATCTTCCATTATCTTCCATACATTTTCTTTCGAATATTCGTTTGCCATTTTTGATAACCTCCTGCTTTTTGTATATTTACAATATGCCGAAAAAATATCTCCACGGTAACCGTGGAGATAAAATTTTTATGCTATCTGGCAGCCATCATCTGGCCTAAAGCAATCTCTGCTTTTCTTTTTCCTGCATCATATTCTTTTGTTTTGTGAACTTTTCCTTTCAGATTGAAGATAAGCCCTGACGAAATCATATCATACGCCGCTTCAACAGCATTTACTCCTTCTTTTCTGATTTCTTTTGTAAATTCTGTTCTTGCTTTCTGTGGTATGTATTTCAGGCAGACCTTTTCAACATCTTCAGGTGACGCTTCGGTATTGGCTGGATTCTGTAAATAACGTGACACTTTTTGGAATAATGTATCGGCGATGCACTCTGCTGATTTTGTATTGCGATGGTTAATCTCAATGCTTTCAAGGGTATACGTCCTTCCATTAATTTTTGAAATAATGTCAATCTGGATTGACTTTCTTCCGGTGATGCTGTCTGATACCTTTAAAGCCAGTGAACTATTGTCAATATTACATGTAAATGTAAAGTTGACATTATTGGCTTTCTGCTGGTCAATATAACCTGAAAAGGCTTTTGTCTTTTCTGCTTTTTTGCAAAGAGCATCCATAATGTCAATCGCATAAATCTGAGTTTGCTTATTTGCAGATTTGATGCCGACCAGGATTGCATATTTATATGTTACATAGCTGTCCATAACTTCAAAAGGCCGTCTTGAAACGAAGGTCAAGTTTCTTGCATTTTTCATACGTCTGGCAAGCCGCGCTACATCTTCATCTTCAGAAAACCTGCTAAGCACGATTGTACTTTTGGTATCATCCTCAGACTTTAACGGCTTACAGTAATCATTAATGACCCTGCCCTTCACATCTACTGTCGGGATATATCTATAATTATCAATTTCATAAAAGCATCCGATACGTTCCAGTCTTTTTGTCAGTTTCGCAGGCAGAACATGCATTTTCTGTTCATACTGCAGCCCTGTATCTACATCTGTCGCAAGAATTATAAGGTTCTCTCCTATCATCCGGTCAATCCGGCATATTTTTGCATTACGCAGATTTACTTTTGTGTCGACAAAAGAATTTACATAATCCTCCCAAAAATCTTTGATTGCGTTCATATTAAAGTTTCGCATATAAAAAGCTCCTTTCTTGTTTTGTTATGCTTTTAATATGCTAATTTCAAAACAACAAGAAAAACGCAGGGGCAAAGCCCCTGCGTGAAGTTATTCGTCATCTTCGTCGTCTGCATCATCTGTTTCAAATTCCGGTCGTGGAAGTCTTAAATATTCAGTATCATATGACAGCACTTCCAGTGTTCTGCCTCTGACATCAAATTCCTGGCCACATACTCCGCATACGTACTGTTCTTTAAATTTTCGTGCCTGCAGAGCTCCGTCAACAAAGACCAGAGCTCCTTTTTCAAGGTTCTGAAAATCTTCAAGTGCTTTATCACCGTATGAATATACCCAGGGGTAGTCAGTCCTCTCATACATTTCATTGCCGCCTTTCGGACAATATTTTCTGTTGATGGCAACCTGAAATCTTGTGTACTGTTTTTTACCATCATGAAGCACACCCTGAATTGGTGGCCCAGTCAGGTTTCCAAGAATGAACACTCTGTTTGCATCTTCCTTGTTTTTATGGAGATATTCAAATGCCTCCTGCTCGCTTTTGCAGTGCTGCTTTACCCTGATTGTGATTGGATATACAAAAATCTCGTTACCTCCGGATTTTACTTTTCCGTTGGCCACACATGCTTCAACCCTTCTGTTTACAGCATTGCAAAATGGGCATTCTTCTTTTTTGTCAACTTCCCTTGTTGCCAGAAATCCTGTGATTTCCACAATATCAAGAAGTTGTAGCTTCTCCATCTCCTCAACAATTTCTTTCTCCTGTGACCTTGCACAGAATGATACACTATTCAATTGATAACCGGTCTTTGCTTTTTCGTAGTCTCGTCCGCTCATGATTGTCGTCAGCCCGACAATTCCTGCACGGCCATCGATGATATCTTTAAATTTTGGCTCCTTTCTGACGAATGCAATGACGCTTACATAATTATGTCTTGCCATATAAATTCCTCCTGTTATCATTTTGTGAGATTCTTGCCGCAGCAGCAATGACAGGCTCAAAATACAGGCAAAATGTAATTTCTTCAGTTTTGTTACATATCTAATATGCAAAATAATTTTTAAAAAATAACATTTTTAAGAAAAAGAAATATAACAACAGAAAGAAGCAGTGACCGCGAAAACTGTCACTGCTTCTTTCTGTTGTTAGGCTTCAAATGCAGAGTCATGCAAATCATGTTCAATGTTGGCATTTGTCACTGCTGCACCATACGTTGCTCTTGACTTTTCACCGTCAAGGCATGCATCTTTTTTAAGCTGTTTTGTTACACATTTTTTTCTTATTTCTTTTTCGCTTTCTCCTGGAACTCCATTATACTCCCTGAACGCTTCCCCGAGCACGCCGGCAGCGCCAATACTTCCGGTCAAATCATTCGGAATGAAGATTTTTGTAGCTCTTCCGTTTGCAACGTCCTTCATAGCTTCAATCGATTTCAGTCTTAAAACGCCGTCATCAATACCAGCATTAACAAGCCGCTTGATACCTTCCGCTTCAGCGTCATATACAAGCTTAATTGCTTTAGCCTGTCCTTCTGCAAGGGCAATCTGTGCATCTCTTTCAGCTTCTGCTGCAAGAAGCTTTGCCTGCTTATCTCCTTCTGCTCTGGATACAACAGACTCTTTATGAGCCTGGGCTTCAAGGACTGTCTGTCGTCTTTCTCGTTCTGCACGCATCTGCTTTGTCATTACTTCCTCAATCTCAGCCGGAGGTTTGATGTTCTTAACCTCAACACGAGACACCCTGATACCCCAGCCATCAGTCGCCTCATCAAGGACAGTACGCATATGCTGATTAATTTCGCTTCTGGATGACAGCGTCTGGTCTAATTCCATAGAACCGATAATGCTTCTGAGTGTTGTTGCTGTCAGGTTCTGCAGGCCGAGAATCGGATTATCAATACTGTATGTATAGCTCTGCGGGTCGAAGACGCTTGCATACACAACAGAATCAATACTGATTGTTACATTATCTTTTGTGATGACATCCTGTGGCGGGAAGTCATAAACGCGTTCTTTTTTGGAAACTTTTTTAACGATTCTGTCCGCAATCGGCATCTTAACATGCAGGCCATCCTCCCATGTGTCATAATATTTTCCGAATCGTTCAATAACATATGTCATTTGATGTGGAACAATCCGAATCTGTCTCGCAAGTGCTGCGGCAGCAGCAATAATAAGAATAAGAATAAAAAATAGCATATTTTTTCCTCCTTTAATTACAATATTTCGCTTTGTTTTAAGAATATTTTTTTAGCTTTGGCATTAGCTGCCTGTGCTTTTCTTCTTCCAATCCAGGACTTTGAAAACTCCTGTTTTTTCAGTTTTTCCTGGTTTTGTTTTTGTATTTTTTTGGCATATATTTCTTCCAGATTTTCGTGTATCATATGTTCCATACGCTCCTACATGCCAGCATACGGCAAAAATTATTTCTTTTTCTTTTTTGCCTTGCTCCAGCCATCATTTACATCAATATCGTCAAAATTTTCATACATTTCATCAACCTCATCTGTATCATCCAGCACTGGAATATAATTATCCTCAAGCGCTTTTTCCTGCGCGATAATGTATGGATACATCTGGGCAAATCTTTTATTGTTTTTAAGTTTTGTAGTTATCCTTGAAATCTTTCTCTTGATTTTAGGAATATTACTTCCCGGAATCTGTTCAGCGATTTCACGGTAGCTTGAATGCTTTTTGTTTGCGTTTTCCGGATTAAGCAGTAGTGATAACAATTGCAGTTCTTCATCAGTTAACACATCCCTGAGAAGCTCCCCAAGGTTACGTTCTGATTCTGCTTCAATTACTGACTCCTCAGGCCCTTTAATCTGTGTAACATAATCAGCACCGGCATCAATTAAGGCTTCATATGAGACGCTGTCTTTTTTAGACATAATATCAAGAGTATTTTTTACTGTCGCTTCTGACAATCCTGTCAGACTCATGATTGTCTCAATATCATCTGAATTTAAACCATACTGTTTGCAATAGTTCTGGGCTCCATTTATCTTCGTCATAGCATTCGCATAATAAACTGAAGTCTTTCTGAAGTTTTTGCTTGCATAATCTGACACAACGTGCTTTATCCACGGAGTAATAAAAGTAGTGAGGGCACCCTTGTCCGGGTCAAAGTTTTTCAGCTCATTAAAAATTTTTACCCACACGTCCTGGACTATATCTTCACGGTGGTACTTGTTCTGCATTAATGTATGGTAATTGCCCCACAGTGTTTTATATACATACTTTGCAATAAAAAAGTATATTTTTGTATAAGCATCCTGCACGGTTACATTATCTCCGGCTGCCATCGCCATATGATATATTTTTATCAGTTTCGTAACTTCGCTCTGGCTGTATCCTGAATTTTTATTATATACAACATCATATTTTTCATTCTGCTTCGTCGTATCTTGCTGATTTGAAGTATTCTTCTCGCTCATTTTCGAACTCCTCCTTATTAATTCCAGGTTTTAACGTCTTTTTAATTGTGTCTCTATAGCTTCTTTCTGGCACACTCTTTATCTCAGCTTTGTCTATTTGACATAACTGCATTCCCATTTTCCTAAGCGGTAATTCCATATAATCTTCCGGTTTATATTTGCTGCTCCATTCATCCCATATTCCATCAAAGTCAGACGACTGGCTTGCAGCAATATATTCCGCTAGGTTTTTCATTGCAGAATACATTGTCTTTTTCATTTTTTTTACCTCCTTTTTTTAGCCGAAGACAATATTTGTGTTCCAATACAATATGCCGGAATTAATATGCAAAATAATATTTTTTTTGAACGTTTTTTTTATTTTTTTTACAAAAAAAACAGCAGGCATTTTTTTTGCCTGCTGTCAATATATTTAAGCTATATCATCAGCCGAAAGGCTGGTTATTGTATCATCTGTTAATTCATCTAACGGCTGTTCTTCGTTTTCTGCGCTATCTTCTTCTACGATTGTCTCACTACTGGACTCTCCTGATTTGCTTGCATCGCTACTTACCTGTACTTTTTTATAAATACATGTTACAACATCATCTTCAAACAGCAGATATTTCTTTCGTTCAATTTCATAATCTGACAATCCTTCTTTTTCAGAATCATCAAGTTTTGCATATCGCTTTTCAATATCTGTTAATGTAGCAACATCGTAGTCTTTAATAACTGTTGCGATAAAGAAGATTTTGTATAAGCTATGCTTTGCCTCTTCATATGTAGCATCTGGATTATCTCTCTTTAAGGCGTCCAGCTCTTTCATAATAAGACTTTCTGGAAGCTGAATAAATGTAGTCTGACTCATCATGGTGTCAATTAAAGTATTAATTGTATGCGTTCTTGCAAGCTGTTTTGCTTCACCACTGGAATCGTTGATTAGCTCTGTCCTCATGTCGTATAAACTTTGATACTCTGTGTTTTCACCGATATAGTTATCTGTGACAGGGTATGGCATATTATAGATATTTGTGACAGTAAGGTCTACTGTTGCATTTTCATTACCATTAAAAAATACATCTTCTATATGAACAGGCGTACCGATTGCTACATCTTTTAATGCGTCGTGAAATTTTTCGTCATACAATTCTGAGTCCTGATTATAGCCAAGTTTAAAATTTGTCTGAGTATCAACGACGGCTCCATTTTTTGTAACAGTATAATCAACCATCAGAAGGATTCCATCATCAGATGCAGTACTTAAATGAGTTGCTGTGCTTAGCAGTTTATCATATATAATGTCATTAACATTATCTTCTGTCACATCAATGTTATCTAAGTCTTCCACGATATCAATATCTGAGAATGAAGCCGGAAGTGATACATATTGAGTCATATTTATATCAGATAACAGTTCAGGACTTTTTACTTTTTGGACTGATTCCTGCGTTGTGTTTATCATGCCTGCGTTGTTCTTATTGATGTATAGTCCAGCTGATATGAAACAGGCCGCTCCACCAAAAAAACATAAAAAAACTATAGCTTTCTTCAATTTTTACCCCTCCTGTTCTCTAAGCATTCGTTCGTTCTGTTTGGAAGCCGCTTCAGGGTCAGCAAGTGCGATATTTCTATTTCCGGAATCTTTCTGAATGGCAAGCAGGTTTCCACTGTTTCCTGAAATTGTAAGCTTATCTCCGTTTGTTGTAGCTCCCTGGAGGACACCTCCAAAATTGCTTGTATCTGAATTAATTTCCAAAGAGCCAGATAATGAAGAGCAGTTTGCATAACAGTTTGAAAAATCTGTTACAGATTCTGGAATAGCTGCTGCTGTAACAAGACCAGTATCTCCGGCATATACGGATGACGCGTCCTGTATATTAATTGGGAACTTAACAGCATCTTTAATATTGATGCAATTCTGGTAACATTCACTCATTGAAACTACAGTGTCTGGTATTTTTGTTGCTTCCCTTAAATTTATGCATCCATTATACATTCCGTTAATATTTGTTAAATTACTTGTTTTATCAAGCGAAATTGGTTTTTGTAATGATGTACATCCTTCAAACAGATACCTTGCAGAAGTAACATTTACTGGGATTACATCTGCTTCTTTAAGAGCTTCACATCCTGAAAATGTATAATCCATGATTTTTAAATTTGAACATTGGAAGTAATCAGGGGTTTTTTCTAATGCAATACAGCCTGCAAATGTTTTTTTCATTGTTTTTACTGATTTCGGGATGCTTGTACAGTAAACCAACTTCTGGTTATCGGTAAACCAACCGTCCATACTTTCAACATTTAATGTATCATCTATATATACATGAGAATATTCATAGTCATTCCACGGCGGGACACCATTATTAAAGTTCGTGATATCTCCTTTTCCAATAAACTCAAGGTCTCCATTTGAATAGCATGTAACCTTTGCGTCCTCTTCGTTTGGATATCCAATATTTTTCTCCATAACAGGTTCTCTTGTAATATTAACTATTACCGTGTCTGTATATCCTTGCGAATTAATCTCAACTTCGCATGTTGAACCGTTCATAGCAGCGGCTTCTGTTTCAGAAGAGAAATTGTTTAATTTTACAAGTCTTCCAGAATCCGTTACGCCTTGGACGGAAAACATCCTTTTTGTAAACGTCTCCCCTGGGGCAACTTCCCCTACAAACTCCGCCTCAATCCCAGTAACAACCGGGTCTTTCTTCAGTTCTTTTGATACTGCATTAAAACCGATAACCCCGACTGCTAATATTGCCACGCCAATTATGGCTTTAACTTTGTTATCCATATTTTACACTCCTTAGCCAATCTTGAAGTCGTCGAGGTCATCATCATCAAAATTATCCATATCTACCGGAGCTGGCTTTTTAGCCGGTTGCTCTTTTACTGGCTTTGGCTGGATTTCTTCCTCCTCTTCATCATCCTCTTCAAACTCTTCTTCTGGCTCATATTTTTTTACTTTTTTTACTTGTTTTTTTACAGCCTTTTTTGTAGGCTTTGGTTCCGGTTCAGGCTCCGGCTTCTCTGGCTCGATTTCAGATTCTTCGTCTTCATCGTCAAAAGTTTCTGCTTCAACAATCATTTTTTTGCTTTTCTTTTTAGCTTTATTTTTCTTGGATGATGTTGAAGATGTATCAATATTTAACGCTTTTTTGATTGCATCGTTATGCATCTTCATAATTGTTACATCACTGTCAACATTAATTTTCTCAAGAGCGGTTTCGTAATCGCCCTGTTCATCCCTGATGTAGTCCAATGCACTTACAATCAGATTATACATAAACTGATTGTCAAGATAAATTTGTGCTAACTGTTCAAGGGCTTCTTCGATGTTTCCGGTGTTTTCAAAGCATTCCTTGAAGTTCTCTGCATATTCATCATCCAGCAGTTTTCTGTTTCCAGTTGTCTCGTCATCGTCATTTGACTTTGTGGTCAGCAGTTTAACAAACAGGGCAAAACCAATAACAACACAACAAACACCTGCGCCAATCAAAATAATAACTGTTTTATCCATTATCTATATCCCTCCTTACTTATTGAAATTAGATGCTAATGTTGCAATAAGGTCATCTACATCTGCTGTGGAGGCATTTTTCTTGAAATATGCTCGCGCTATGATTTTGTTATCTTTACTGAAAAACTTAACATCACCATGCTTTGAATTTAATACTCTCAGCACCTGGTCTTTTAAAGAAGCCTCCCTTGATACATCAACATAGTTCATATCACCAATTCTGATTCTGATTTCCAATGCTCCGTCGTTATATGCAACAACTTCGGCATTTGGTGCATGGAATTTTTTGATTTCCATATCATCATACTGCTCGAGATATTCAATCAGGTCTTCCGGCGTCAGGATGTGTCCGATTTCCTTAAGCTGAGATTCCATGGATTTCATCTTCTTTTCGGTTTTTCCAAGTTCTGTCGTAACCTTACTCTGCACCATATCATCAATATTTAAATTGATTTTACTGATTTCAGCGTTCTTTTCAGAAATAGTATCAGACAGTTCTCTGATTCGCTTTTCTTTAAGATTGATTTTTTCAGTCAGCTTGCTTTCAAGGGCGATTTTCTGGGATGTCAACTGCTGCACCTTGGATTTCATTCTGAAGATTTCTTCCTCAGCATCATTGTCCACATTTCCTAAGGCATTCTGTCTATTCTGGAGCGCGGCCACCTGATTCGCCAGCTGCTGGATATTCAGGATATCTCTTGTATTTCTGTCTTCGTATTCCTTGATTTTGTCCTGCATCTCTTTTTCATGTTCTTCAAGACGCTTCTGCTCCTTTTCAGCCTCTGCCTGCATTTTTGCTTTTTCGGCTTCAACTTCTTTTAATTTCTTATTGAGTTCCGCCTCACGAGCAAGCATTTCCTGCTCTTTCTGAGCCATTGCCTCTTCCCTTGATGCCACAACCTTTTCTCTTTCGGCAACGGTTTCTGTTTGTTCTGCCAGAATCTGCTGCACGTCTGATGCGAAATCAGATGAGTCTTTTTTGGTCAATGTTGCTTTGTAGTTCTGTACGCAAGCATCAATTGCGGTACTGCACATTTTTAAGTATTCCTCAGTTTCTTCCGGTGCATATTTATCCGGAGAAGAATATCTTCTTACAGTAAACAGTTCATTGTCTGTGTCATAAGCACTTCTAAGCTCCGGATAGTTTGCATTAATGAATGACGCATACATTGCACCGATATCATGTGAAACATTTGTTGATACGGATACAAGGATTTCAGCGTCAAGAGGGAATAAAACGCATCTGGTAATCTTCCCTGATTCTTCATCAGAAACAGTTACTTCATTTCCTACCCTTCTTCCTCCGATGCTTGTGACCAGCTTATCAAAGATTTCCTCTGAGAAACTTTTATGCTCATCATCATAGGCCTGGTTGTCCTGCTCTGTCATTGAAACTGCGTGATAGTTGTTATCAACATTTACGATATTTACATTTGCTTCCGGGTTATATTCTTCATTTTCGGATGAATCGTCTTCAGTTTTTTCCATAAAGTTGACACATTTATTTTCAAACTCTTCGACCATATCCTGCATTGCTGCAATTGCATTTTTAGTAATATTTATTGCCTCATTTGAGGTCTGATAAGAGAAGAATTTTGAGAACGCCAGCATCTGCCCGCTTGCATAGATGTTGTAATCCCCATTATATTTTTTTATCATTTCCTGCTGAAAGATGTCTTTTGACGCTTCAGTTATCGGATACTTATATTCTCGTGCTCCTTTAATTTTAATTGTACTTGTAGAGCACTCAATGCTTACATTAATGCCTTTAATGCCGCATTCCATATCTCCGGAAATTACAGCTTTATTTCCCTGGTCTTCAATCTGGATATTATTGCCAGGAATTGAGGCTTTGATTGTCTCGGCCATCTCTAATAAAAATTTTTCTGCCATTTTTTTATTACTCCTTTCGAGTGGTTATTTTTTGTCATATTGTCATCACTTTTAATATGCTAAAAAAATATAAAACGAGTACATTTTTTTTAAAAAAAATAAAAAATAAGGAGCGAGAATATTCCCGCTCCTAACAATTACTTGTTATCTTTCTTTTTTTTATAAACAATTACTCCACCTGCAGCTGCAAGACATACTACAATAAGAGCGCCGATTGCAAAGATATTGTTTTCATCACCTGTTTCTACTACATTATTCTGTACTTCAACATTTCCAACTTCTGTTCCATCAGACGGTTTTACTGTTGGAGTAACTTCTGCTTCGGTCTTCTTCTTATCTTTCTTATCTTTTTTGTCCTTCTTCGGTTTTGGAGTAGGTGTAGCTGTCGGTTTTGGAGTCGGTGTCGGTGTTGGTGTTGCCACTTCGTTTACAGTACATGTATATCCATCAACTGTCTTCATGTCATTGTCTACACCAAGAATAGTATATGAAATATCATATGTTCCAGCTTCCTCATTGTCTACGTTTTCGGTGTTTAATGTTACAGAGCTTACGTACTGGTCATCATATTCGCATCCAGATTCAGTCGGCAGGTCATCACCTTTGTCAATCTCAATATCTTTCATTCCGGTTACATGCATTGACAACTCAGGCTTTACAATGCAGGGGACAGTAGCTGTTCTCTGCTCTCCTTTTGAGTCTTTGAATGTATACTTTACTTCATATTCACCAGGTTCAGTTGTATATACATTGCTGATGTCTGGCTCTACGGAATTGATATCAATGCAGCTTCCGGCATTTGCAAATTCGGACTCAACGGTTGGCAAGTCCTCTTTTTCGTATACTACAATAGATGGGAGGCTGTTAATTGCCTTCTTGACTTCTTCGTTGTAGGCTTTTTCTTCTGCTTTTTTTTGATACATCATGTATCCACCAACACCCCCAACGGCTACCACTGCAGCTACAACAATCGCAATCAATCCTTTTTTCATTTCTTTTTCCTCTTTTCTTTATTTTTTTTGCCAGCGGCAAAAAACCGCTGGCATTTAGCATATATGCTAATTATTCGTCTTTCTTAAGAAATTTACGAAGGGAAATTCCGGCTGCTGCGATTGCTGCAAGGATAGCAGCTCCTGCCATTGCGATAATTCCCATATTTTCATCGCCGGTCTTTACATTTCCTGCTGCAGATACATCGCTTGTTCCTTTCTGGGATGCATCGCCAGTTCCTGTTGAACCTGTGCCAGTTCCAGTTGAACTTCCGCCGCCAGGTAATGTTGTTGTTGTACCGCCGTTCGGTGTTGCGCTATTGCTTGGAGTAGGTGTAACATCGGAATCAATTCCAGCTCCAGGTGTAGGTGTCACGTCAGAATCACCGCCATTGTTTCCGCCACCGTTATTGTTGTTATAATCAATTCCGGTTTTCTTAAGTACATCTTTGCATTCCTGAACGATATCATTTACTTCTGTCTCTGATGTCGCACTGTTAATCTTATTAATGTATTTCTCTAAGATTTTTGTTGTAGCGGAAGATGGATTTGGATATCCATTCTGCAGAGACTGGATTGCGTTTGCTTTAACCTGCGCTAAGTTAGCAGCTGTGGACTGTGCTGTTACAAGTTTTTCAACGTTTTCTTTTGCTACTTTATATACTTCCTGCATTGTTGCTTCATTTGCAGCCTGCTTTAAATTTGCTTTCTGCTTTGTTACTACTTCTTTAGCTTTTTCAAGATATGTTGCATCTGTAAACTTATTATCTGTTAACAGAGCATCCAGTTTCTTTTCATAAACTGCTCTCATGGATGTTACGTATGCTGTATTGTAATCAGATTTTGCCTGGTTGTACAGTTTTGTTACATCATCAACAGTCTTAGCTTTCTGGATTTCTTCCCTAGCTGTTGTGATGATTTTCTTCATATCCTCTGTTACATAATCAGCTTTTGCTTTTGATTCAAGCGTAGCCAGTTTCTTAACTGCTGCGGCCTGTGCTGCTGCGAGTTCTTTATCTTTTGCGTATGTATCGATTGCTGTCTGAATGTCTTTCTGATATGCCTCAAGGATTGAAGTAATTTCCTCCTGAGTTTTAGCTGCATCTATTTTTTCAAGAGCCGGAGTTGCGATATCCTGGAGGATTGCTTTAAGCTTTTCATCTTTCTGGTCATCTACAACGGACTGAATCTGAATTTTAGCAGCTTCTTTGAGGTCTTTCAGCTCTCCTTCTCCCTGTACTTCTTTAATCAGGGCGTCTACAGCTTCTTTTGCGGACTTGAGGTTTGCGTCAAGGTCATTCATAGACTCAGATTTGTCAATTAAGTTATGGACATCTTCTTTTACACTTGCTTTCTTCTTCTTGATTTCTTCTGTTGAGTCGTCAATTGCATCAATTGCTTTGTCGAGTTCTTCCTTTGCTGCTTTTTTAGCTTTTTCAAGCTCCTTTCTTTCTGGATTTCCATTTGTCAGTTCCATATATGATGCATATGCTTCTGCTTTTGTTTTGCCTTTAACTTCCTGGCCTGCGCAAACATTTAAATATTTGATGAACTGTTCTGCAGAATTTGCTAATGCGATGCATACATCTTCAACTCTGTTTGCTCCATCTTTCATATCTTTCGGAGCACCGAGGTTGATAACAACGTCAATCATTGCTGTTGTATCTCCATCCGGGGAAATACCCTTTAAGTCTTTGAACAGATTAACGAATGAAGCCATGTCTCCGCCTACTGCTGCAACAACATCTGTAAATGCAGCATCAGCAGAGTTCTTTGCTGACTCAATTGCTTTTGCATCTGTACAGGAATCAATTTTCAGAATGAATGCATTTTTTACATCACTTGTGATTGATGTGCTGTCGTTGATAACTTTTGCCTTATCATTAATCTCAGCTTTTGCAGCTTCTTTCAGCTCATCAAGAGTTGTTTCTTTCTGTTCTGCAATATCTTTTAATGCTGCCTTTGCATCTTCAAGGGCTTTTGATGCTGCATCAATAGATGTAGCTTTGGAAATCTTGTCAACTGCGGCATTTAATGTCTCATCTGCCATTTTTTTCTGTGAATCTGTCTCAAATTTAAGTGAGCTGTAATACTCTTTTAAGATTTTTACATATCCTGTCTGAGCGATATAAAGCTGCTGTCTGTCAAGGATATCCTGTCCAGTCTTAGTCAGTTCATCAACGATACCCTGCATTTTCTCAGCATCGGATGTTCCAAGTTTATTGATTCTAGCTTTTGCCTCATCAAGTGCAGCATTCCATTCTGCTGCATAAGCCTGCTCAGTGAATTTTCCTTCAAATAAAACGTCTGCTTTTGCACACATTTCTGCTCTTAAAGCTGTTAACTCTGAATTCTCAATTACTACACACTGTTTATCAATTGTCTTTACTCTGCCGTCAATACCCTTGATTATATATGAAATTGTATATGTACCAACTGTTGTATTGTCGACCTTAGAAGAGTCAAGCTCAACGGATGAAATATGCTCTGCATTATATGAAATGGATGATGTATCAATGTCTTCTCCGACTTTGATTTCGTAGTCCTGGATTCCTGAAACATATGTATCAAGCTCCGGCTTAGTTTCGCCTTCAGTTCCGGTGCCTGTTCCATCACCTCCAGTACTTGGCTTGTTCTCGCCTTCTCCAGGATTCGGTTTTACAGAGATATCTCCGTCATCTTTCTTAATCATGTCAACCGGCAGAGCTACAATACCTTCATTGTCTTTGTAAATCTGGTCTGCTTCTGCGATTGTTGTGCAAGCTGTAAAATCCTGAGCTTTTCCTAAATCTTCCAGGATAGCTTTTCTGATATCACGGCCCGGAAGGAATGCATCTTCGCCATAAACTTTTTCAAACTCTAATGCAATCTGATATTTAATTGCTTTAATTGCTTCTCCGGATTCTCCATTAGCATAGCGTTCTGCCTGGTCTAATACTGACATTTCACAATTATAAAGGTTACTTTTGTCTACAGCATCGCTTGTTGCGTATGCTGTCAGTTTGTCAGCATATTTTCCGAATACCTCAGCAGAGAAAGAAAGCGTTGAAAGCTTTTCTCTGAAATCTGCAGGTGTAGCCGCATCTTTTGCGGCCTCTGTTACTTCTCCGTTCTCGTCAACCTGAGGAACAGCTTCTTCCTGAGCTTCTTCTGCTTCAGCCTCCGGGGCGGCTTCTTCTGCCTGAGTCTCTTCTGCAGGAGCTTCCTCTGCAGGTACCTCTTCTGTTACTGCGGCCTCAGCTGCGGTCGCTTCTGTGGCTGCAGGTTCTCCTTCTGCTGCCATTACTGCTGTAACTGGTACAGCCATTGTAGCTGACATGCCCACGAGCATGGCTGAAATAATTTTATTTTTCATTTTTATTATCTCCTGTTTGTTTTTTTTCGCTCTTTTGCGATATTTTTTTGCTGGTTCTTTTGCAGCTTTTCGGGCTGCAAGAAACTGATTTCTCAGCTGCTTACTGTTAATATGACAAATAAAAAATTTTTTGAAACATTTTTTGAAAATTTTGTGAAGTTACATAAACTCGGCCGCGGCAGCCTTCTTGCCGTTTACTCCGGTTCAACTCTCACTCCCTGGACAACAAATCTTGTCGCTGTGTCTCCGGTGCAGGTTGACAGCGTGACGATTTTGTCAGTTTCCTTAAAGTCAAACTCACCCATATCAATATTGGATTTTGCTTTCATATTATTTGCATACTCAACGGTCTCCTTTCCAGGGCCTTTTATTAAGGTATATGTATCGCCGTCAACATTGGCCGTATATATTGAAAAGATTTTGTACTTATATGCATCCTTTTTCGTGATAATCCAGAAATAAGGGCTCTTATCTACTGTCTCCTGCAGCTTGTAGTTTTTAAGGGTTCCAAACATAGAGCCGTTTTTCATGTTATGACCATACACAATTGTGTTCTGGTCAGAGAAATCTTTTGAATTCTTACAGTCAACAAAAATCGAGCCTGCAAAAATGGATTCCTTCTTATAAGTATGGTGTAAATAAAATTCATTGTCATCACCCTGAACAATCGGGTAACTGATATCAGGAAGAGCTTCCATATATATCCATCCGGCTACATCCGGGTTGATAGATTTAAGTTCCTTAAAGTCGATATCAAGCGGTGATTCCCAGTGCTTGACTTCTTCGCCTGTTTCTGCATCTTTCAGTTTCTTGATTTTTTCTTTGTCAGCATCCCTTTCCTTGACTACCGTGTCGGCAATCTGGGAATACTCATCAACGCCGGCTTTGTACTCCATCATGATAGAATACAGTCTGTATCCGGCAAAAGCAGCTACTGTAAGCGCTACTATAAATATCAGCATCAGCACTATATCGCTGGCTGATATTCCTTTTTTCTTTTTCTTTTTACGCTTACTTTCTTTTGCTCCTATTTTTTGGTTCTTTTTCATTTTTTTCTTTTTGCGATACCGCGATTATCTCGCGTGTACCAGGCGGGCGCTGTCTTACTTTTACCTGACGGGCAAGCGCGTTCCCGCCTATTGTAAACAACCTCCTTTTCTATCAAAATATTCGCAATTACAATATGCAGAAAAAAAACTTTTTGGTTCGGTTTTTGCAAATTTTTTTGCAAAAAAAATACAGCCTTTTTTGGCAATGTCATTAAGATAAGTGTTTTACGCCACTGAACTACCCGCCACTTGCTCGCGCCGAAGTGGGGCTTCTGGTCAAAGACCATCTTTTTTTTCTGCCAACGAAGAACTACGTTCGAAGTCTGGTGAAGGTGAGCATAAGCTCACCGAGTGAATTGTTACAAAAAAACAGGCCATACACTTTTCATGTATAGTCTGTTTTGTTATGGAATGCTTATCTTAATGACATTGCCGCCTCCGGCGGTGCTCTGATGTTACAAGCTGAGTTTGTTGCCTCTCTTTTTGGGTAGTTTATCCAGAATATATGCCGTTGCAATAGGATATTCTTTTTCTTCAGCAATTTGCAACATAGTTTTTAAAGCTTTTGGTTTCCAAATGTCCAGCATTATGAATTCCATCAGTTCTGATTCACTCGTTTCGGCTTTTCTTTTTGCAATTTTTGATGATTTTACAAGAACTGAACGGTAAGCATGCTCAGATTTGTAAGTTTGATATTGCAATACTGCTGCGTCTTCTCTGCTTTCATTATTTGCTCCATATTTATACAATTCTGGTACATTTGCCTCTTTCTGCATTAAAAAGGCATCAATCTTTTCTTTTACTGTATAAAGAGCTTTAAGACTATCTACGCACTTTGGAATAACAATTGGCTTCACCTCTTCCATATGAAAGATAAATGCGTTAGTCGTATCAACTTTATCGCATTGATTCGTACAGCATGATTTTAAAATATCCAAATAACAATGATTTACATAAAGTTCCTTTGGTGCATTTATTTTTTTTATAGCACAACTTTCGAAAATATTATTTCCAATATACTCAATATATTTAGGAAACGTAAAATGTTTAAGTCCTGAGCCCCTGAATACGCTATCGCGCATTGTGGATAAATTATCCGGGAGAGTAATTTCAGACAACATTTTGCATCCAAAAAACGCGTCCGATTTTATCTCTTTCAACTTACTGTCTGGAGAAAAAAATACTTGTTTCAGGTATTCGCACTGTCCAAAAGCGGAGTCTCCAATTATTTCAACAGAATTTGGAATCACTACTTCAGATATTTTACACAACATAAAAGCATTTTTTGAAATTGTTTTTACTCCATCTGGAATTACAATTTTTCCGGTTGTCCCATTTGGACAAAATATAAGCTTTTCACCATCTTGTGAATAGATAATACCATTAACAGATTTAAAATTTTGGTCATTTTTAATCGTAATATCTTTGAGATTATTTAAATCAAGCATTATAAACTCCAATGCACATCTGTAACCAAGAGGAAGTGGAGTTCCGTTATATACGAGATGCTTAACGTTATCATGGTTTATGGTGATATGTCCATTAGCAAACATTCTCATTTCCTCAACGCTTCCTAAAATTAAGGTTCCATTCTCTTTTTTATATTCCATAATCTTTTTCTTCCTTTCGTTATAATTTGTAAATAATATGTTGGATTTTTGTAAATGCAAAAAAGCACCGTCGGAAGCAATGTCATTAAGATAAGCGCTTCATATTAATAGAAGTGAATTGTTACAAAAAAAACAGGCCATACACTTTTTATGTATAGTCTGTTTTGCTATGGAATGCTTATCTTAATGACATTGCCTTTTTTTTGGCTGTATTTTGTGCAGTCTTACCGTCCGATAAGGCTGTTGATGTAGTTGTATAATGCCATGCTTGTGGCATCTGTATAGTTTTCTCCGTCAGTTGTGTCATATCCAGACTGAACAAGATAGTTATATGCATCGATGTAGTAAACGCCTGCATTTGCAAAACTCTGATACAGGTATGTATTATAATTTACGATATCCTGGTTTAAGATATAGCTGTCAGAACCTACAGGTCCAACTGATACAAAGTAAACCGTTGCCCCTTTCGCATTCCATTCCTGAGCTTTCGCTACAATTGCTGATGCGTAAGACTGGTACTGTGTCAGGTCATTAATTCCAATGCTTATAAATACTTTTGTGCCTTTTCCGACTCTCGGGTCTACATCTGTAAACGCTGTTCCTGTCAGCCAGTTGTAGTCTCCGGTTGAAGAACATTCCCAAAGGTCTGAGTTGTCTGTTGCGATGTTAGCCATAGCACGGAATCTTGAATCTCCTACAAAGATAACCCCTGCCGGTGCCTGTGTCGCTTCTGGCTGAACATCTTCTGTATCATTTGATATTCCACCTGTTGTTCCATCATTTGAAACATTTACAACACCATCGTTATCGTCAGGTGTGTAATAAGTATCATCAGTTGTATCCTCCGGGAAAGGTGTTGCTGTTGGAGTTGCTGTTGGAAGCGGTTTTGGAGTAGATGTAGCGACAGGTTCTTCTGTCGGGGTTGGAGTTTCCTCTTCTTCTTCATCATCTACGTCCTGATTTTCTTCCGCATTTTTCTTTGCTTCAGCTTCATTAGCCTCCTGGATTTTCTTCTGAGCTTCATCTGCCTGCGCCTGCTGTTCAATCTGCTCCTGGCGCTGCTGCTCTGCTTCATTATCCTTTGTGATTTTGTTATACATGAAGATACCTGCCGCAGCGACTGCAGCTGCAATCACAACTGCGATGATAATAATTTTTGTCTTTCCGCCGCCCTCATCGTTGTCGTAATCATCATCATATTCGTCATCGTCTTCATATTCCTCTTCATCTTCATACTCTTCCTGTTTCTTTTTAACTTTCTTTTTTGGCTCTTTTTGCGGCTTGGATGGCTTAGATGGTTTTGATTTTTGAGGCTTTGAGTTCTTTGAGTTTTTTGATGGCTCCTTTTCCTCCTCTTCCTCCTCTTCCTCCTCTTCCTCAGCTTCTTCTTCATAGCTGTCATCTTCTTCAAGGTCATCGTCTTCTATTTCGTCGTCTGCTTCTTCTGCCCCGATTATGACGTCTTTCTCTTCTAAGTCATCTTCAGTGGTCTTCTTATTTTTATCCATTTGACTTTTTCCTCCTGTTTTATTTTTTTGTCAAAATGTTTCTGTTACCGACTGGTTATTAAGTACGGCATTATTTAACAATTTTGATACCCTTCCAGTATCTTAAAGAAGCTTTTGCGACGATTTTATCTTTTGATACATATGGGTTGTCCCAGAACCTTGAATCGTAAGACTCGTTTCTGTTATCACCCATCATGAAATAACTGTCTTCGGGTACTTTATATGTACTTTTACCTTCTGTCTCCATTGGTTCCCTGATGAAAGAATCATCAAGTGGAGTATCAGAACCATTAATATAAACCTTTCCATCCTTGATGGTCACTGTTTCACCAGGCATTCCGATTACTCTTTTGATATAAAGCTCACCGGAATCAGGTGCATAGAATATTACCACATCAAATCTTTCCGGGTCGTGGCCAAATTTGTAAGCGAGACGGTTGCCGATTACCCTGTCGCCCGTCATTAAGGTCGTTTCCATAGATTCAGACGGGATGTACGCGTTTATAAGCACATATGAGTATAAAAGCACTACTGCAGTGAATGTCGCAACAGCTATTGTCAAATATACAACTATAGTATGACGAATAATTTTTTTATTGTTCACTTTTTCGTCACTTTCTTTTTTATCTTCCATAAAATTCTTAACCTCCAATATTTTCATTATTATAAACGATGACAGGCCATGTATCCTGCATAGTATTAAAAATTGTTGTTATACCGGTTTCGTCTACAGCTGCACAATTTTCTTTTACTCCGTTTGATGAGAATCCTGAAATGTCATCAGAGCCGGAAAAACCGGAAGACTCATTTCCTGTATATTGATAAATGCTTGAGTTTCCAAATGAAATATTTCTTATCCTTCCATCATCTGTTATGTCCTGTTTACCCTGAACTTTATAGCAGCCTGTTGCGATGTCTCCATTAACTTTAATCTTTGACTGGACTACTGGTTTTCCGTCAACATACATCACAGCAATATCATTTGAAGCATCAATTTCAAGATAAGAATGAGCGATGTCGTTTTTCATCCTGCTTGCAGCGGTCTGGACGTATACTGGTTTTACGACATCAAGCGTATCTTCTGTTATAAGGTTCATCAGCTCTAACGCTGTATCATTTACACTTATCTTCCATCCGTAATCACCACCTGTGACACTGGCGGTTCTGTCATCAAACGTGACAAATTTTCTCTCAACTCCGACAGTATCATATTTTTCTGCCAGCTTTTCAATATATTTTTGGATTTTTTTAGAGCTCAGTTCATAATCTTTGTTTATAAATTTATCTTTTATCTTTTCAAAGTCTATTGTCTCTTTCCTGTCTCCAAAGTCATATGTAATGATTGTATCCTGGATTGAATTTAACAAGTCACATCTCTGCTGCAATACATTTTCATCAATATCTTCTGCTTCAATATAACATTCTGATGCTTCCAGGTCTACTTCCGGCTGCCATTGCCTGATTGCTGTTTCAATTATCTGACGGGCTTTGTTTACGTCAAGCTCGTTCCCCTTTACGGCTGATGCTACCTGATAGAAATCATTGGTCTCAACAATATGTGCGCTTTCAGGCTTCACCATATCGTTCATACATTTCAAGCTGTTAAACTCTTCGTCCATTTTTGTTTCATCAATCTGATAACATCCAACCGGAAGAGTGACGTTTGTATTTTCCGGAAGGAACCATAAATTGTAGTTCTGATGATTTACCATATCAATCAGTTCGTCTTTTCCGGTGAATGCCATCCCGACATCGTCTGCAGATATCTTTTCTACGCCACCGTTTCTGGTGTTAACAGCCATCGCATAGCTCTGCACTTCCCGCGACAGCAATGCATCCGCATCGTCTATCGATTTGAACGAGCAGTTAAAACCGTTTATTTCTGTTCCAATTTTAAAATGTGTTTGAAAATATGCCAGGCCAAGAAAATATCCGGTTCCTAATATAATACTTAGCAGGCAAATGAGGGTTAAAGTAATTTTTTTTGAAGTACTCATTATTTTTTCTCCTTTTCTGTAAAATTTTACATATACAATATGCAAAATTCTTGCCTGTTAGTTCGCATATTTTTTCAAAATATCATAATATTGGTTAATTGTTTCCGCCTCATTAGTACTGCCTCCGGCATCCGGGTGTGCGGTCTTCATCATCTTTCTACGTTTTTCCTTTAATTCTTTCTCTGTGAATGGAACTTTTAAGCCGTAGAATTTTAATGCTTTTTCGTAATCGCTTACATGAGCGGCGCTTCCTGATGACTGGCTGTTGTTATACGAGTTGCCTCTATTGGAGTTTTGGTTACTGTTTCCGGAATTTGCATTATTCTTCTGATAATAATACTGGTTATATTGCCGCTTGAATTCTTCGTACGCCCTGTTGTAATTATCATCTGAGCTATTGGAATTTTGATGGTTATTTCCAGTGTTTTGACTATAATTATTCTGATACTGATGATTGCTATAATTTTGGTTACCATAATCATTCCTGTCATAACCGCTATAACCATTATAGTCATAATATCCATCAGAATTACCATATCCATAATCACTATAATCATTAAATCCGTCAAACCCAGTTTCGCTTCCACCTTTCATAAACATCAATATGAATTTGGAGATATATTTTGGTATCAACAAAAGGAGGTAGATTATAGCTGATATGATTGGATATGTAAAAAGATATAATACAACGACAAGGAAAAATGTAGCTTTTCCGGCTGTAATCTGCTGATGGGCTGCCATCAGACATAAAACAGCACTTATAACTCTTGCTACGTCGTACGTTCTATATGCCATTATCGTCAATACGATTTTTGATATACCTTTTAACGTATTTTTCGTATTTTCGTTCATAAAGGGAGCCTCCTTTCTTAATTTTTTTATTATTTTTTTTCTTTATATTATTATACATTATTTTCTGAATTGTCTCAAATTTTTGCGGATTTTTGACAAAGCAAAAGGCAGGCTTAAGAGCCTGCTTTTTTGTTTTATTTATTATATTTTTGATAACTCGCCGCATCGGCTCGGTACAAGATTAAAAATGATACCTCACCGGCCTTGCCGGATTCGGCACCAGAGCACGCACGCATGATAATTCAGGCTTACACCTTCGTTACCAAGCCTAGCAGATACTGGCAAGCGAAGCCGTAAGACAGATAAAAAAAATTCTCTACACCGAAATGTAGAGAAATAAAACATCGTAAACGATATTTTTATGTACTTAAAAAGTAGAGCCGTCTAGCTCATGACTAATGCGACAGCTAAATTTTTAGCATATCAATTTATTATTGTGGAGCATGGTATCAATTTCCACCGCCACTGCCGCCACTGCCGCCATTACCAGACAGTCTGTCGTCAGTAAATTTTGCGTTCTCATCATCGATAGCGGAACCAATACCAAGAGCTGTAACGATAGCGGCGATGCCCATAAGAGCAATACCACATACAGCAGTCTGAACAGCATCAGCTTTTGAATCTGCATCAGAACGTTTTGTTGCAAGAATAAACTGAATGATTGCCCATACGAAAATTGCGGCTCCAACAAACTTAAACATAGAGCACATTAAGCTAATCAAGTTGGTCATAGTCTTTGTTGCGCTTGGAGCTTTAGCAAACGCTGGAACCATAAACATCATAGTTCCCAGCACCATCATAGCAAGGCACCACAATACCCTCTTGTAATCAATTTTTCTTTTTGCTTTATTCTGCATTGGTTTTTCCTCCTGTTAGATTTATTTTTTTTGCGCTTCTTTTGTGCGCTTATATATATTTTGCAAAATGAAAATACAAATAAAAATCGGCAGGAGGATTACCTTTCCGGCAAGGCTCGAGGTCAATTATTTCTATCTCATTTTTGCTTACATATTTAATATGCAAAATAAAAAATTTTTTGTAACACTTTTTTTGAATTTTTTTTAAAATTATTTTTTCGCCACAATTTGCGAAAAAACCTCACCGATAGGTTCACGGATTACCAGGTCTGCAAACGAGTCTCTCTCAGCCTGGGTTTTGTTAATCACTATCAGGTGATTACCGCGGAAATAATCGATAAGACTTGCGGCAGGCCATACTGACAAAGATGTGCCTCCGACAATAAGTACCTGGGCTTCATTGATTGCTTTTGCTGCCCTGTTCATAATATCGTCGTTCAGGTTTTCGCCATACAGCACCACATCTGGTTTGATTATCCCTCCACATTCACATTTCGGGACTCCTTCGGAATTCTTTACAGCATCAAGACCGTATTCCCTGCCGCATTTTTTGCAGTGATTTCTGTAAATACTGCCATGTAGTTCAAGCACGTTCTTACTGCCGGCCATCTGGTGCAGGCCGTCAATGTTCTGTGTGACAATCGCCTTGACCTTTCCGGCATGCTCTAACTCTGCAAGCTTTAAATGAGCTGCATTCGGCTTTGCTGTATCGCAAATCATCTTATCGCGGTAGAACCTGAAAAATTCTTCCGGACGTCTGTAGAAAAACATATTGCTCAGGATTGTCTCCGGTGGGTATTTGTATTTCTGGTTATATAGCCCGTCTTTACTCCTGAAGTCAGGGATGCCGCTTTCGGTTGATACTCCGGCGCCTCCAAAGAATACAATATTGTCGTGATTATCAATTATTTTTTGAAGCTCTGCTACTTCTTTTGTCACAACAACACCTCCTTTCAAATTGTACATATACAATATGCAGAAAAAATATTTTTTTTGTTCGGATTTTAAACTATTTTTACAAAGTTTTTTCGCAAAAAAATAAGAAAAGCGCGATATTTCTTATCGCGCTTTTCCATGTCTCATTTCTCCATATCTTCTTCAGCTGTATCTTTATCATCCTTGTCAGCCTCGTCTATGTATGTCAGGTTGTACAATTCATTCTGCTTATCAATCTCAATAACTGTTAGAATAATATCTTTATTTTTTCTGTATGCTTTTGAAACTTTCTTATTTATAACGAATTCATAATTGTAAACATTCCCGACATTGTCGTCGCCTGCATCGCATATCTTGACGGTCAGCTTCCCAAGCCTTGTTCCGAATCCCGGCATTATGTGATGTATCATTGCCGGGGCCACCTTATACTTCTTTTCATTAACAATCGCATCAGCTTTTTTGTCAATAAACACATATTTGTAAATAGTAACTACAGCAATCACAACGAAAGCTGCCAGCGCCACCAGGATACCCTTTTTTGCGTCTGCTTTTGCGTCCATTCTGAAATACATAACGATATAAGTAATTATAAAAAACAGGCTCATGATAGTCCAGAATACAGTGGACACTGTTTCTTTTCTCATCTGTTTTTTAAACCTTTCCAGGATGATTTCATGCGTTTCATCATCCGGCGGCTCAAAGCCGGGCATCTTGCCGATTGGCAGCTCGCCGCGGCCGGTCATTTTTGTAATAAAACTATTATCCTGCAATCTCCTTTATCTCCTTTCCTGTTAAAGTTTCTTTTTCTACGAGTTTTTCAGCAATCTTTTTAAGCTTGTCTGCATTGTCCTTCATTAGGTTGAAAGATTCTTCATTTAATTCTTCAGCAAGCTTAACTGCCTCTTCGGTAATCACATCAGGTTTTACATCAAGCTCTTCAAGGTTAAGCAGACCGAATTTTTTACTCATTCCGTATTCGGTAATCATCTTTTTGATGATACCTGTCGCTTTCTCAATGTCATTTGAAGCTCCTGTTGTGACGCCGTTTTCTGTCATATTGTTCTCTGCTGCAAAAAGCCGTTCAGCATTTCTTCCGGCATACAGCATAACCACCTGCTCTCTCAAATCATCAACGGTAAACAGGCCAAGCTTCTTCGGGGTGATAAATGTAGCTCCACCTGCTCCGGAAGTTGACGGAATGATTGAAGCCTTTGTTAAATCCTGTCCCATCAGGAGACCAGCCAGGGCGTGTCCTGCTTCATGCCATGCGACAAGTTCAATATTGTCTTTATCGGCATTCTTCTTTAAGTGTCCTTCCATCAGCTGTTTCATCCATGCTTCATCAAGGATTTCACGGTTGATAATACCATTATTTCTTCTCGCTGCAATGATTGCCGCTTCGTTTAATGTAGTCTTGATTGATGCCGGGCTGTTTCCAATAGTTTCTTTTGCAAACGCTTCCATATCAACGTCTTCTGCAAATTTCTTGTTTTCTGCATACAGGTTGATGATAAGCTTTCTCTCTTTTGCTGTCGCCGGCAGACTTACTGCAAAATGGCTGTCAAATCTTCCCGGTCTGGTAAGTGCTGAATCAAGGTCTTCAAGTCTGTTTGTTGCAGCGATAACAACTACGCCATTACTTCCATCAAAGCCATCCATTTCAGATAACAGTGTATTTAATGTCTGTCTGTCATAATTGCTCTGTTTTGAATGTCTCTTTCCTCCCATTGAATCAATCTCGTCAATGAAAATGATGCATGGCGCATTTGATTTTGCGTCATCAAAAAGCTTTCTCATCTTGCTGGCTCCAACGCCTACATATTTTTCATCAAAGTCAGAACCGGAAACGGCTTTGAATTTTACACCAGCCTCACCGGCAACAGCCTTTGCGAGGAGTGTTTTTCCAGTGCCTGGAGGGCCATAAAGGAGAATACCTTTCGGAATCTCAGCTCCGGCTTCTTTATATTTATCAGGATTCTTTAAGAAATCAACTACTGTCATCAGGTCTTCCTTGACCTCTTCCAGACCGGCAACATCTTTAAACTTGACATTACTTTCTGCTTCTTTTGCCTCTTTCGGGGAGATTAATGAGCCCATGCCGGTACATTTAATCATAATCGCGAAGAGAATGATATACATCAGCATCTGCACGCCCATCATAATCGGTGTTTCGTATTTTCCAAGGCCATTTGTCTCTTTCACTTCAATGCCTTTCTCAAGCATATCTTTTTTAAAGTCTTCATATTTCGGATTGGCTGTTGTATAAGACTTATCTTTCTTGTCGCTGAAAGTGATGGTCTCTTCATCCTCTGACCATTTGATGTCTTTGACTTTTTTGTCATCAATCATTTCAAGGAATTTTTCATATTTAACTTCCTTGGCACTATCTTTAAATAGCTTTGCTTTCTTAAGCCCGAAAACTCCGCATATCATTACCGCTATCATCAAAACACAGATTACGATGAATGAAGTCCAGATAATCTTCTGTCTTTTTGTCGGTGGCTTCTTGTTTGGGTCTTTGCCTTTTCTCATTTTGCTGTATCTCCTTTCTTATGGACAATGTTAACATATTTCGTCGACATGTATCCAATCGTGCCCGAATCATCAGCAGATACTTTGTACCATTTATTGCCTTCTTTATCCTCTTTTCGTCCGGATACCTTAACCCGTGACCCTTTTTCCATGCTGCTGATGATGTCAGAATTTGCATCCGGGTTTGCCCTCACGTTTACGTTATCTATGGTGACATATTCCGTGTTTTTGAAATCCTCTTCCGTAAAGTCATCCTCCGTCTTAATTGTCGGTGTCGGCGAATCGGTTGGGTCAGCCGTTATATCAACTGTATCTTTTTTCTCGCTTTCAGCTACGATATCCTCCTCAACTGTTTTTGGCTTACCGCAGCCGCAGCCGGATGTCATCACTACTGCGGATAATGTAAGTGTCAGTAATAATATTTTTTTACGCATTTTTATCTCCTTTTTTGAATTCCTGTATTCTTTTTTGTATTTACATTTAATATGCAAAATTTTTTGAGAAAGGGTATATTTTTGCGAAAAAAAATTAAGTGTGGGGAGATGGACGAAAAAAAGCCCGGAAAAATTTCCGGGCAGTGGTATCATGCAAATCCATTTTGTTTGGCGTAATCATATATCCTTTGTGCAAAGACTTCATCAACCCAATGATACAGCCATAACACATTCGGGTCTTTGGTTGGATATGTTTTAAGTAATTCATAAAGCATTAATTGAGTTTTCGGCGTTGCTTGCACCATCGTAAACAATGTCTGTTCGCCAGAAGATATGTAGTCCAAAATATAATCTATTGGCAATTCACTATAATCAAATTTCTCAATTGTTTCTTTTATCATTTCCGCAGTTAAATTAACATTGCTTAAAAAACGTAACTTTGATTCTGTACTTTTTGAATTCGGCAAAACTATCACGTGTAAATAAGCGTTGCAAAGTTCTGTAATTTCGTTAATTTTAGATATCATTATCAGATGCTTTTCTTCTTCGGATAACACGAATTCTTCGCGGCTGATGCAAATATTCTTTGGAGCAATTGGCTTAATTAAGAAATATTCAGAATAGCCCGTATATTGACAGAAATGGCATATCTTGTCATTTCTTAAGATACTGTCATCTATTACAATTCTGAGAACAGTATCGGCGTTAAGAAGAGCTTTCCACATTGGAACGCTTTCTTTATCGCATAAGTAAATATGAGCTTCTTGCTCTCCTGAAACATAACTTCTTGGCCCGACAAATGGAACTAAGCCATTTTTGAAAATTGAATCAACAAGATTTGCTTTTGTTACATGATATAATATTGTTTTCATGTTTTTCTTCCTTTCTTTGTGAAACTATTGTTTTCTTTGTCGTATTTAATATGCTGAATTCACCGCTTACGCAAAAAAAAGCACTGCTTCTCAGCAGTGCACAATTTCAGCCCGTCCAGCCGCCCGTATTAACACGAAGGCGTCTCGGAAAAGTCTTTTTCAGCCATTTATACAGCCATTTTGTATTGTCTGTCGCCAGAGGATGACTGTTCAGAAGGTCATACAATCTGATATATTTTTCTCCTTCCTTCCAGTTTGGTTCATACCTGTCACACAAGGTGCACCCGCCATCTCCTCTTTCGTGCAGATGGTCACGCAGCATTTTTGCGTTTACGCCGGAGAAATTTAAATGCGGCAGCGTGAACTTCAACGCTTCAATCGTCAGCTCTATCGCCTGTCTGTCTTCCGCCGCCCCTTCTTCCGGCTCATCGTCAATATATGTGATGTATTCCGCAAACTTAACACATATAAGCGAAATCATATCTACATATGATAGTGCCAAGTCTTTCATCTGCTCATCAGTCAGGCTTCTTGAGACCCGGCTTTTTCGTATCCTTTCAGCAGGGATTGCAGTTTCTGCCAAAGTTTCCGAATAATAGCTGTATTGGTATACATTATTCTCATTAACTTCTCCGTCTTTCATTTCCACCCGCAAAACAACCGGCTTATCCAGAATCAGAGACCAGAATGGAACATCTTTCCTTCCGCAAAGGTACACGTATTTTTCTGTTTCGCCGACAAGCTGGCTTCTCTCTCCGATTTTCGGAATTAGGCCATTTTTAAGTATACTTTTCGCATTTTCTTCTGTTGTTACGTGGTACAAATATGCCATATTACATCTTCCTTTCTTTCTTTATTTAAATGCAATATGCCGAATTGTTTATAAGCACAAAAAAAAATACAGCCAAAATTTCTGGCTGTATAGAAAAACTTAAACCTGCTGGCAGATTTCTCCATATCCATAACATCCGCCTTCTTCCGCATCCACAGTCCAATGTGGCATATTGCCGTCATCAACCCAAAAGTATGCGTCATGTGCTGCAGTTATAAGTCTGGCCGCATTCGGATTAAACTCTCCATTCACGAAAAATTTATCTCCTTTTCTTATTTTCTGGATAGTTGTTTCCGGCATTAGAATGTATTTTACCATTTCTTTTCTCCTTTCTTTTTTATCATATATTTGTAATATGCAGGCTTTCTATTTTTACAAAAAGCATGCGCTGCCTTTCGGCAGCGCATGTCTCTAATCAAATCAAAAATCCCCCTCAATCCCACAACGAGAAGAAATACTTCTTCATTAAATCAAATACCTCGTCCTTGCACTTCTCTCTATATTCATCAATCCTCTTTTCCTCATCGTGATACAGCTTATCAATCGTCGCATACTCCGGAATCTCGCTCATGAAATGCACCAAGCGTCCGCCGGATTTTTTTCTTTTTTCTTTTTCCTCTTCTGTCTCAAGCTTCTCCCCGAAAAAGCCGTACTTTTCCGTAAACTCTTTCATCGCCTTTGTATAAGCTTCGTCGTAAGGATTCTTTTTTGTACATTTTTCTTCATCCAATTCTCCCCAGAGAAAAATCATCCGGTCAAGGATTTTATCCCATTCTTTATGACAGGTATCATTCTGCATGAACCCGTTTTCGTCAGTATAATTTTCCCCGAGCATTGCCGGGCTTCCCACCCGGTTATCTTTCAAATACTGCAGCATCGCCGGCATCAGTTCTTCAAGATATCCATACATATTCCAGACATCGCAGTCTGCAAAGCCTCGTGTCGCACGCTGCCTTGACCACTTCATGCATCTCATCGCGTGTTTTATTTTTGCAAGCGTTTTTGACTTCTCACCAAAACCACACATCGCAAAGCCATTCCCACGCCATACATTCAGCAGGCTGACGTCTTCCAGCATCTTTTTGTTACGGCGCTGCTTTGCTGAATGGCGCGCCGCTTTATGTCTTGTCTTATATCTATTTTTCTGCATTATTTTTCACTCCTTTTTTTTGTGTATACATCTTTTGTATTTCCATATGTATCACATACATCAATACGGTCGAAAGAATTCCGTTTCAGCAGTGTCATCAGGTCACCGGACAGGAAACACAGCATTTTTTCGTATTTTATTCCGTCCAGAATATACCGGCAGCCAAGCCATTTTCCTTCTGCCTGTTTGGCAATCCAGGCGGCATCCAGGATTACAGACTGGCAGGTCTGGTCTGCAAGAAGTCTCTGATTATCTCCAGCCAAGAACCACTGAATACTCTGTACATCCTGCAGCTCTTCGCCGATGCGGCAGGTTACAAAAAATGTTGAATTATCGATTGTTAATATTTTTTCAGGCATTTTTTTGCCTCCTTTTTCTTTATATTTAATATGCCGGATTTTTTGACTGGCAGATTATTTTTTTGCAAAAAAAATTGCCTGCAAAATTTAAGCAGGCGGTATTGTGTAGATTTTTGTTTGCGTTATCTTTCAGTATTTGGTATAATATTTATCAGGAAGCCGAATTGCGGTAGACGGTTTATCTCTCTTGTAGCAGTTAACCTTGCTTACGGGGGAGGTCACTCTCCTGAATTTTATACAAGGGAGGTGATATTATGTCTGAAGCATCATTCATTATTGCATTGTTCCTTATCGAGCTCCAATGTTTAGAATTTCTTTGGCGCACAAATAAGAAGAACCGCAAGAAGAAGCGTAAGCATAAGAAAAAACCGTCGACTACGGCCAATAGACGACGGAAAAAATAAAATTACATTATAGTAATATTGGGATAAACCGTTTACTCGGCTTCCTTTTAATATAGTATACATCAGCAGAGCGAAAAAATCAAGCCCTGCTTAAATTTTGCCTGCAGAATTTCTACAGGCAAAATTGCTTCCCGGAGTTATCTTCCATACTGGAAATCTCCGTTAGAATCCACGAACTCATCCCACCAGTCCTCACCATCAAACACCTCATATCCGGTTGCGTGGCAGAGTTCAGAGTTTCCGTCAACATCAAAGCGTTTATCAAACGGCATTTTCTCAAGGCGGCGGCGAGATTCAAATGTATTGTTCTGCATATTTTTTCTTCCTTTCTTGGACATGTATTGTTAGATACACTTAATATGCGGGAAATTTTTTCTACTGGAATTCAGAAAGTTTTAGAAAAAAAAGAAGCCTCCGGCTATTGGACCTAGACGTCGGCTAAACTTGAACATCCACACCCGACTACGTAACAAGGAGTATTGTTACTTCGTCGGATGGGGTTTTCTGCACTAAAGTTAGATAAAATCATATTAGAATATGGGAATAGTATTATTATTTTTGCTATCGAATTCTAAGTTTAATATTTCCGTATACCTTTCTAACAATATCCTCTTCTTTACCCCTTTTTTCGAAAACATGCTGTCTATCGTCTACTTCTTGCATGACCCATTCATCTCCATCCACAAAGCAGCTAATCATGTCACATTTATTTGCTGCTTTACCGAGGGAAACCCCAAGGGCCTCTAAGTCTATGTCTTTTGTTACTTCTAACAATTCATTAAATGTCATCATCCTCAATCCTCTTTTCTTTCTCGTGATACAGTTTACCAATCGCCGCATACTTCGGAACTTTAGTCAAGCGCGGGTTTTTGTCTTCCATATCTTTTTTCACTTTTTTCGCTCACATCCCTTATTTTCCCACCTGATTCCCAGTCATCCTCACCAGCCCTTCAACATCCCGGTTCAGCCTGTCCAGCGATTCCTTGCTCGGCCTTCTTTCCGGCGGAACCTTCACCAGCTCCGCCCGGCCGCCGCTTTTGTTTAGTTCTTTTTCTAATATTTTTCTTATTTCCATCAAGATTCCTTCTTTTTATTTTTTTGCGAATTTTTTCGCATTTGTAGTTAATATGCAAAATGGTGGCAAAAATATGACGGTTATTATCTCTAACTGACTCTAAATAGTTCTGACCTTCCCAAGTCATACTGCCAACACCAAAATCACATAATGTTTTCCGTAAGGCTCTAATGCTTTATTCTTCTGCTTAATGATATTGAATCCGCCTTTGCCTCCGTGAAACTCAAAAGTACCGTCAGCCTGTTGTTCTGCTGTGATAGTGTACTTTATCGGTTTTTCTTCGGCAGGCTTTACCTTCTTAGCAGCCTTCTCTCTTTCGGCGGCGTTCGCTTTCTTGGCTACCTGTAATTTACGGGCTTTCTTCCTGTTTGAGTTTGCCATATCGTACATCTCCTTTCTGTAAATTTCTTATACTTTTAATATGCCGAAAAAATTAGGAACGAGACGGTTTTTTGCGAAAAAAATTAATGAAAACAAAAAAATCTCTACGCCGAAACGTAGAGAAATAAAATGTCGTGATAACTCGCCGTTACCGGCTCGTTACCAGAGCAAGCATAAACGATATTTTTATGTACTTAAAAAACAGAGCCGCTTAACTCATGACTGAAGTCACGAGAATGCGACGGCTAAATTTTTTCAATTTTAAGCAATACTAATCTAATCAAGTCCATATTTCTTTTCATATACTTTCATTTCCTTATTTAAAATTTAATTTTTAATTGATTGGTATCTTGATATTTTAATAAATTCTGTAATATGTAAGTATGTCTAATGTAATAACAGTAAATATAAATAAAAATACCGTTAAATATGTTGCTAACAGTTTTTTGCTTAATAATAATGTGTAGCGTATTAGTGTTTTATATTAATCTGAACAATTGTATATAATGCTACCGTCAATGCAACAAAAAATTAAGTCGCTGCTACTATCATATAAATCATCAAATGCTCTGACAATAAACATCTTATCCCCTTTTCCAGCGACATCTAATAAATCATGCCCCTTTTCAGATAATGCGGAATATATAGATACAATGTTAGAATATTGTGCTTTTGAGTCTTTGTTTAAATTTGTAATGACAATATTGTCTTTTGTTATTCCATCAACGCTCATGTCAAAATAATAATTGCCCATATCGTCTAAATGAACATTAGATTTTACTGCATCATAATCTGAAGGAGTTGCATCTTCAATCATTTTTACTAAATCATCATCGCTTAATGTGTTGCTTGCTGTATTATTTGCTGTGGACAGCCTTAAATCATTATTGTTATAAGACGCATATGCGTTTGTAACAGGCGCAGACGCCGCTAATGATATGGCTAAAATTGGCAATATTAATTTCTTTTTCATATTATATCCTCCATTATTTTCCATTTATTTTATAACAAACATTTTTAACGGTATTTTTTTATTTATATTTATATATTTAATATGCCAAACATTTTATTTTTTTTGTCGTTTTTTAGAGCCTTTTTTTTTCTTTTTACAAAAAAGGCAGCCGCCGGCTTCGCCGGCGTCTGCTACTACCTGTCTCCAACTTTCCACATTGAAAAACATTGGAATCCAATATTTTTCTTTACGAATTTGCCATTGAATCCATCAATAAAAACTTTGTGTTCATATACTATTCCGCGAAGATGAATTGGCATCCTTCCGTGGATACCGGACTTGTATTTTTCCTTCTCTCCTTCCAATCCAAGGCGTTCCCTGAAATCCACATCCACAGCCGTCCAGATTTTCTTGGAAATTTCCACCGGGTATTCAACTCCTCTGCTTGTCGGACACTTGACCAGCTTCACAGATTTCAGCAGCAGCTTCTCGCACGGCATACCGCCAAGCTCTCCGGGGATAAACACCCAGTCGTCGCATTCCAAATCCACCGCCGCACCAATCAGCGGCTCCAATTCCTCCACATAATGCTTACCTTTCGGAATCTCAGCAAATTCTTTTCCGAATCTCTTTTTTCTTCCGTTTTCCAATTTGTTTGTGTATTTTTCGTTCTTAAGACTCATTTTTGTCTTCTTCTTTCTTTTTCTTTTCTATATTTTCAGTATGCTGGAAATTTTCAGACAAAAAAAACGGCCGGAAAAATTCCGGCCTGATTTAAAAATTAACGAAGAGCGGAAAGTCTTCAACCGACAAAAAGTCGTTAGTAAAATTAAAACATGCTTCGTTCAGCCTTCCGGCCTTACTCCGCACTTCGTGCTGGTAACGAGCGCAAAGCGCGAGTTATCAAAGTGAAAATGATGAGTTGCTTCCTTTCGTGTCTTTCTGTGCTTCGCAGATGTACGCCATCACGGTTGTGAGGCCCTTTTCTTTCGCTTTTTTGTAAGTATCATCTAATGCTTTTGGTGTCATGATACCAAGCTTTATAAAATCAATCAGTCCAGTCTCATCATTTAATTCCATGTACATTGCGATAATGTTCTTGCTGACTCTTCTGAGATATGTTTTAACTGCATCATTCGGGCATTCTTCCATTGTTTTTATCGCAGTCTTCCACTTGATTTCCGGCTGCATTCCATAATCATACAGTAATTCTTCGCATTTTTCTCTGAATGACGGGATTGCAAGCCGTGTGTCTAATGTGACAGCATCTGCTGTAACAATATATCTGGGCATGAAAACCGTTGCAGCTGGCTTTTTGATTTTAATATATATAGGGCTGTTATCTGGTGTCGTATTTGACGTTATTGCTTCTGTGATACCATAAGGCATGTTATCCGATGACAGTGTGACGCTATCCATGCCAGGAAAGCTTTGTCTTCCGATATATTTTAACGATGCTGGCAATGTAACCTCCTTAATACAACTCTGCTTAAACGCATAATCCATAATTTGCGTCAGTCCTTCATGAAAAGTCACTTTGCTGATTGCTGTTCCAAGAAATGCACTTTCTCCAATTATTCTAACCTGCGGCGGAATTTCAATCTCATGAAGCATGCTGCATTGCATAAACAAACTGCAATCATGTCCAATGCCTATTTCCTCAATGCCATGTCCAAAATCTACTTTTTGTAATTTATTACACAGCCAGAAACACTTCGGCATCAAGACCCTCAGCGAATCAGGAAAATATATCTCCTCAGCCTCGCTGAGGATGAATGCATACGATGTAATAGTTTCAATTCCATCAGGAATATGTATTGTTCCAGAAATAGCTGATGGATATTTAACTAAAACCAACCCATCTTTTGATAGAAGGCATCCATCCTTTGTAGAATAATACGGATTTTCTTCAGTTAATTCCAAAATTGGAAAAGGACTCCACCCTGACAGCTGCTCGTCTGTAATATAAGATTTATCTTTTAAAATAATCTTTACGCCAACTGGCAGCTTATACCGCAGATTAATCACAGTCTGAGCTCGGTTCGCTGTAATGCTTTTAACATTATCAAAATTAATTCCGTCTCGCATTGCCGTCAGTGAAACTCTTTTGTCAGGAAGAATAATATTTTCAGAAGTTTCATCGATATTAACAAGAATAGACCCGGCAATAACTGCTCCAGCCGGTTCAGGTTCTAAATCTCCAATTGCTGAATTTCTAAATGCATATTCTGCACATGATGTAACACTTCCTGAATTAATGATTTTTGTAGCCATACATCCAGAGAAAGCGTCATCATCAATCTTGGTTACATATTTCAGGTCTATGGTCTCGCCTTCCTTTTTACCAAAAACGTTTGTCAAAATCTGGCCGTTGTCATTTCTTAGAAGCAAATTTCCGCTTTTTATGTATTTTCCGTACCAGCTGCTACATTCCACCTCTTTCACATTTGGAAATAATGTATTGGGAATATCAATATCATATACACTGTAATCAATCACGATTTTCTTGACGTCAGGAAATACCTTTTTACAGTCACCAAGTAGATATTCACGACCAAACGAAGCATTGAAGCTTACTTCTTCAACACCTGGTTTCACATCAATATCAATACAGTCACCGCTGTTTTTCTCAATGATATAAATCACATCATCTTCTTCAATTCTTTTTTTCATTTTTTTTACTCCCTTTCTTGTTGATTTTTATATATCCAATATGCCAAATTTATGCCAGCAAAGAAAAAACGCCCGAGAATTTCTCGGGCGTTAGTTAAATACAAAAAAAGCTTACATAATATATATGTAAGCTTTACAATATTGATAAAATACCGTCTATGTTTGGAGTGATGAAATGTTTATTACCTGATTCACATTGTTTTAAATAATCTTGGCATGCAGCAATTATCTGCCGCTTATTTCTGTTGATAATCTCAAGCAATCGTGTATGATATTCGTCATTTACTATGTATGAGTCTATATACTCACGCTTTATTGGAAAAAGTTTGAAATAATGGATTCCATGCCTGCATTGAGGCCTTGTTGATGAGTTTGGCGGCAATGCAAAATATTGATTGCGCGGAGTTCTGGCAGAAATGTTAGACCTTAGTGGCACTACAAAATCATGCACGTTATTTTTATAATTCATACGTATTAACAGAACGCATGGTCTTCCGGCTTCGTTAAATAATAGTTCTTCATCAACATTATGCTCTTGGCACAAAGAGTAAAATTCCTGTTTTACCTTAACAAGTCTTATCATTTGAATTCTCCTGAAAAAAGTAATAACCCCACAATATATAGTGGAGTTATTACTTCAAGTATACATACAATTGAGCGATATTCTAAATTTAAGTCCCGTCACTCTCGGAGACTATGCACATACAATTGAATGATATTCTAAATTTAAATCCCGTCATTCCCGGAGATTATACATACAATTGAGCGATATTCGAAATTTAAGTCCCGTCACTCCCAGAGACTATACATACAAGAAATATAATTCTCTTTACTATATGATACTTGATTTGATTAAATATGTCAATATCTTGTTTAAGAATAATATTCCAACTCCATCTCTTCCGGGTCACAGTAGATTTCCAGTTCGTCCATATACTTCCTGCAGAAATCATACAAATCGCTTTCCGTAATTCCTTTTTCTTTTTCGTTCAGCATCCACGGATACATCGGAACCCACAGAATCGCCGGCGGCGTCCCGAGGTCATTCTCTGCAGCGTAGAACTTAAAGTTAATCCCGGTCTCGCGTCGCATTATTACGGCCAAGACAGCGCCAAAGCCAGTATCACCAGTTTCTTCATCTTCAAATGAATCTTCAATGTCATACATGACATCTTCCAGTTCATCCTCTTCGGCATCCTCACTTTCAGCATGCTCTAAGTCATCCAGAATCTGCATCTCCTCATCCGTCTGACCGAATGACCCAACATGCTTTTTTAAAAATTCTTTTGCTTTTTCAAAGTCCAGCGTTACCGCATCCCCATCAGCAATTGGAAAACCATATCCACAAATCGTACAAGACATATTTTTGTCTCCTTTCTTATTTTTTTATATATCCAATATGCCGAAATTTGTCAGCATTGAAACCGGGAATATATGCGGTGCTTCGCGCCCCGCAAACACACCGCGCCAGGCTTCCGCGCCAGCCGGTAAACTCCTTTCCGGTCACAGCCGGCCAACACCTTTCCGGCTTGATTCTTTACAGAGCGCTACACTTTCCGGTAATTACTACTTCCCTCCCGGCGCCAGCCGGCCAACAGCCTTTCACCGCATATCTTTTCATACCAGCCCACACAACCTCCCGCCAGCCCATAACCTTCATTCCGGCTTGACCGGTCAGTATATTCCCGCTCTCATTCTTTATCTCTTTTTCTTCCATTCCATTCCACTCTATACAAAAAAGGAAACCGGCAAAGCCGATTTCCATCTCTTTTTCTTGCAATCCCAAATTTAGTCCAAATCTAGTCCAAGCATCTCCTTCGCAATCTCTTTCACTGCTTTTCTCGCCGTCCAATCAGTATATTCTTCCGCACAGGCCACGCAGTGGTCATACATGAATGCTACCAGGTCACTCGCATCCTTGATTTTAGCCTTGATTTCGGCAATTTTCTTTTCTTCTTCTTTTTTCAATTCTTTTTGAAGTTCTTCACACGAAGCATACAAGTTTTTCAGAAGGCATCCGCTGTTTCCGCCATCATCCCACTCTATGTCTGCATACGGATATTTCTCAGGATTTCGGACTGAAACTTCTGTTTCGCCAAGTGCCGTAATTTTTGCACTATGGATACATTGTCCCCAAGGTTCCAAGAACCAAACTTTCTGACCGATTTTTGGATTATTAATCATTGTTATTACTTCCTTTCTTCTTTTTTTTCTAATTCTTTTTGAAGTTCTTCTCGCGAAGCATACAAATTTTTCAGCGGCCATCCCAGCCTACAGCCATCATCCATTTCGATTTTTGCATATAGATATTTTCGGGTTGAAACCTCAACTTCGTCAAGCGCGATAAGTTTTGCGCTATGGATGCGCTGATTACAAGCTTCTGCAAACCAGACTTCCTGGCCGATTTTTGGATTTTCAATCATTGTTTTCACTCCTTTTCTTGATTTTTGTTGTATATTTAATATGCGAGATTTTTGGAGGCAAAAAAACACCTACAAACACAGGCACCAACTCATTTTACAATATATTTTACCGCCTCTTTTTCGCTCTCTCTTCGTTCTCTCTTATTTTTTTTCAATTTCTTTTCTATGCTTTTATTCACCGCAGCCACATGCTCCGCTGACACTACAAATGCTACTTCTTTGCTTATGCTCTTTGCTACCGGCTTATAGTTTAGCCTTGCTCGCTTTATCATTTTTTAAGTCTCCTTTTCGTTTTCTTTCAGTATGCCGAAAAAATAAAAGAGCACTGGCGATGCCAGCGCAAACATTACACATTGACAGATTTGTAAAGTATGTAATCATTCAAAGAGCTAAAGCCGGCAGCAATAGCCTCTTCTTCCATTGCTTTGCGTTTTGCTTTTAAATCAGCAATATGCTCTGCTTTTTTCTTTTCTTCTGCGATTGCTTCTTCTCTTTCTAGGTCAGAGTATATTTTTTTTAGTTTTGTTACTGTTGCTTTCACGACCACATATTCTTCGCATTTTAAATTTCGCAAGTCTTCTAAAGCCTGTTCTATTCTGGACTTTTTGGCTGTCAAAGAACTATCGGTTGGGACTTCCTCCCAACCATTAACCGTGTACTTTACTGCACCTCCGCATCCGTTCACCGCAATATCTACAAGACGATTTATTGCTTCCTGTTTTGTCTCCATGCGGACACCTGGTATATAGCAAAGACCTTCCGGTGGCTTACTGCTGTAACGAACTATTCCTCCAACTTCTGTTACTTTTATGAAATCCAAATCTGCTGTTCTCATAGTTTTGCTCTCCTATCTTTATTTTTTCTAAAAACTTTTAATTACATTTTTAATATGTGAGAATTTATGTTTGATAAAACACCGCCTGGATTTCTCCAGGCGGTGTTTTCTAATGTGCTTTAAAATTGTATACCGGTTTAATTACTTTCACAATGTCTACAGTGTCTTTAATGTTTTCCATTATCTCTTCCATCGGCTTATACACCATCGGCGACTCGTCTATCGTAGATTCCATTACAGAAGAAGAATATATCCCCTTCATAGATTTACGAAACTCATCAATCCCGACAGCATCTTTCGCCTCGCTTCTTGACAAAATCCTTCCGGCACCATGCGGTGCAGAATAATTCCAATCAGGATTGCCTTTTCCAACACAAATCAAAGACCCATCACGCATATTTATCGGGATTATCAGTTTTTCGCCATCTCGTGCAGACACGGAACCTTTGCGAAGAATCAAATTTTTTGTATCAATGTAATTGTGTATTGTCTGAAATTCTTCGCAAATATGCCAGCCCATTTTTTCAATTACCGTATCGGCAATATATTTCCTGTTTAACTCTGCATACTTCTGGACAATTTCCATATCGTGGATGTAGTCTTTGAATGCCTGGCCGGAAACATAGCATAAGGATTTCGGAATATGCGGCTCATGCATCTTTAACGCGTTGATATCCTTCAGCTGTTTGTATGCGAGCTCTTGGTAGTGTTTCGCGACTTCCAGCCCGAGATGTCTGGAACCAGTATGGATTACAAGCCATAAGTTTCCGTCATCATCCTTATCAAGCTCAATAAAGTGATTACCACCTCCGAGTCTTCCAATGCTGCGATAAGCCAGCGATATATCAGCCGGAGCGACCAAGTCCTTCAAATGGCTGAAATTGCCAAGCGGTTCTTCATTAACGTTGAATCCAGCCGGAACGTATGCGTTAATTACATCATCCAGTTTTGGAAGGTCAATGTCTTTCTCTGCAATCCTGACAGCCAACATGCCGCAGCCAATATCTACACCAACCAGATTCGGGCATACTTTATCAGAAATTGTCATTGTTGTTCCGATGACGCATCCGGCGCCCGCATGGCAGTCAGGCATGATTCTGATTTTCGCGTCTTTGATATAGTCCTGATTCAGCAGTTCTATCACCTGACTGATGGTCTCATTGTCTACATTGTCAGTAAAAACTTTTGCGATATTGTATTTTCCTTTTAACTCAAGCATATTTTTTGCTCCTTTCTTGTTTCTTATTTTATCGTTTGCAATCTTAATATGCTATATTTTCCATACGAAAAAAAACAGAAGCCAGCAGGTTTCCTGCGGGGTTCTGTTTATCTTGTGTTATCTTTTTTCAGCCTCGTTTTTTTGATAACTCGCCAGCAAAGCTGAACTCGTTACCTGTCTTGGTAGAGGAGCACCGCTTTTTTAGGTTCTCGCTTTCTTCGGTGGAGATGTACCGCTTTCTTGCAATATGCAGAAAAATTTTATTTTAGGACGCAAAAAAAACGCCAGAATTTCTCAATGTCATTAAGATAAGTGCTTTATGTCAATAAAATGAAGAATTGTATCTATTAATTATTACAAAAAAACAGGCCATATACTTTTCACGTATAGTCTGTTTTGCTTGTAATAATTAATAGATATGATGCAAAACAAAAATAGGCTACCCGATATGATTCGAATAGCCTATATCTTTATATTAAAGCCAATTTTATATAATCTATGTAAGGTATGCAACCAGATTCAATGGCTCTACAAAACTTCATTTTTTTAGATTTCGTTTTGTTGTGTTCAACCTTTGCTTTATTTTCATCTTTAGAAAAATAAATGCCTTCGCAAATAAAGGTATCAACTTTTGTATTGCCTTTGATTTTGTTCTTTTTCTCATATCGGACTTTATCACCAATATGGAGCGGGCAAATACGCCCTTCCTTATGGAATGTATATGTTCTCCTAGCAGGCTTTACAGTTAATGATTCAAAATGCATTTTACATTCATCGGCTGTATGTGTCTCTGCATATGTATTCATATACTCTTCTAAAGAATCAGCCTTTTGGTCTGTTCCTTTATGTCTGTTAATTGCAACCAGCTTCTTGTCATCATAATATTCTCTATAATTACGCTTTTGAATAATATTCTTAGACTTTTTCTTATAGCGTTGTTTCTGATGAATCCTATCAGGCATAACGTCAACAGATTTAACATTTCTACCAACTAAAGAGATGGCAAATCCATCAAGACAATGGTCTTTTTGTAAATCATACATATCTCTTACTTTAGCAGTGTCATGGCCTTCACAGATAGAAAACATAATAGAATTCGCTTTACAGAACTTATCTATTTCTTCAATAAGAACAGGCATAACAGAATTAAGAAGACTTACTTTATACTGTTTATTTACTTCATTCTTTAATTCAGGCAGTCTGTCCTGTGTATCCTGACAATTGTGAACACCTATTGGCCCATAATGGCAATCATAACAAAGACCAGCAATATTACTTACTTTATCAGAACCGCCCTTGCTACGTGGAATGATATGGTGTAAATAATCTATATGTGGTTTTCCACACACAAGACATTTACCATCTTGAACATCGTGAATATATTCTTCAGGTGAATCATACCCATAAAGTTTACCTTTGCCATATTCCCAAGCTTTGATATTTTCATTTTCAAGCTTCTGGAAATCAAAAGCAACCCTTTCAAGAGTAACATGGCTTATAGGTAAAATTTTACATATGGACTTTAAATCATTCATATGCATTTGAACAAGCTGTCTGGCAGAAGGTGTAATCCAATCTCCATCTCGATGACGATTAGCAAATTTGCCTTCTTTGCCGCGAATGATTTTATGTGTTACAGATTCTTCTGCGGTAGGATAAGAAATTTGTACTGATTTACAAGAAATAGTTGCTCTACAGATATCATCCTTACCATTTTGAATTTCAGTATGGTCTTTCCTTGCCTTACGTTGTTTGTTTTGTCTGTCGTGTTTGCGTCTTTCTCTACGAAAACCAACACGTTCAGTCATCTTCATTTTGATTGACTTGTTGGATGTTCTTAATTCTCCAAGATACAGACAATCACCATCTTCATTGGATACACCAGAACCAATATTTTCTCTGCCAGAGTCAATACCAGCAAATACATCCTGAACACCGTTTGGTGTATCATATTTCAGTCTGATAGTAAATGGATTACTGTTAACAACAACAGCTTTCTTGCTATCCAATAATTTTCTGACATGCCCGCAACGAGTTGTTGGCATAAGTGGTTTGCCTTTCTTATTAAGAATATAAACCATTACTTTTTGTTTCTTTTGTTTCATAAAGCCCCTTTCTCTGGTGGAACCCAGATTGTAAATCATCTCCGAAGAGATGTCGCTGTACAACCTAATAAGTTGTACTTGTACTCGAAATATCACTAACACTTGAAGCAGAGCAAGCACCTGTACAAGAGCGCTTGGTGCATGGGGTGTTAGTATCTTCTCGGTTCATTCGTAACAAATGTTACGAAATTCCTTTGAAAAAAATCGTGTCAATGTTTTTCAAATTAATGGAATTTGACAACCGAAGTTGCCAAACCCCCTTAACTTAATGACATTGCCGGATTTCTCCGCGCGGCCAATCTTACACTTCCAGCAATACAACTTCTCCGGTTTCAAGTGTCTTCTTTACATCAATTATTCTCTGGTTTTCACTTCCACGAAACTCAAGCATTATATTCTTTTTGTCTTCCTGAAACTCACCATCAACCAGAACATCAATATTCTGTAAAATATTATCCAGCCTGATTCTGTCAGCCATTCCATGTCTGCATCTCGCTTTTTCCTTTCCGGTCAGCTCTTCCCACAGATACCCGGAATACACCCAGATATCTTTTTTTGGTAATTCTTTTCTGACTCTTTTTATCAGGTTCCAAACCTCCGCCTGGTTTTCCGGCTCCATTGGTTCACCGCCAAGAATAGACAGCCCTCTTATATAATCAGGTTTTAAAGACTCAAGAATCTTATTTTCTGTCTCTTTTGTGTATTCTTTTCCATAGTTAAATGGCCAGGCCATATCATTGAAGCATCCCTTGCAATGATGCGTGCAACCTGAAACAAAAAGAACAGTTCTGCAGCCGATTCCGTTTGCTGTATCACAATATATAATTTTACCGTAATTCATAATTTTTCTTCCTTTCTTGATTTTTTGTATCTTTAATATGCAGGATTTTTCTGCATACAAAAGTGATGCAGGCGTAAGCCTGCACCACTTGATTTAAGCAACAACACATTTTGGCAATATTTTTACTGGTTTCTGTTCAGATTCATCTTCGTCAACAGATACATGCAATACACGCTCTGCGATTTCCTGAGTTCTTCCCTGGTTCCAATACTGCGTTCCAATATATCCACAAGTTCTTCTGGCAACGTGCATCTTATTCTGGTCTGTACATCCGCACTGCGGGCAGCGCCAAATCAATTTGCCGTCTTTGTTCACAATTTGGATTTCTCCATTATATCCACAAGCCTCGCACTGGTCTGATTTTGTATTCAGCTCAGCATAAAGAATTGTATTGTAGATATGTTTAATGATTGCAAGAACTGCCGGAATGTTTCCCTGCATATTAGGCACCTCAACATATGAGATTGCCCCGCCAGGAGACAGTTTCTGGAACTCTGCTTCTTTTGTCAGCTTGTCAAAAGCATTGATATTTTCTGTTACTCTGATATGGTAGGAATTTGTAATATAATTCTTGTCTGTCACGCCCGGGATTTTACCAAAACGATTCTGCAGACATTTTGCAAATTTATACGTTGTCGATTCCAACATCGATACCCTCGGTTTCCCGATATTTACTGTATTTGCTACCAGTTGTCTTTTAGACAGGGGATTAGGCTATATTTTAAACTTAATATCTGCTACCAATATTAAGCCAATCCGTCTTTCCACCCGTTAGGATGTACATACATTTAAAAAATGCGTTACTGTTAATTCAGTCTACTCACCAGAATACCGTATTTCTCGCATATTCCAGTTTTGGATAGTCGTTAGAGATTTAAGTATCCGTAGATGCTACTTACTACGGGATTTGCGATGTCCATTTCTGGATTTAGCATCCCTTACCGATATGATTCGTCTACGGCTTACGCCGTTTATGCTTTTCGCATAAATTCACATTTGGCCTTTAACCACGCGGTGAACAGTCTTATTTTTATCAGCCCGTTTAGCGGATTTAATTTTTCACAGCATCACTGCTGCGCCACCCTTGAACTCTTAGGTGTTCCATACACAGAATAATCAATATTTTCTTCTGCTTTCCATTTACCACAGGCATCATTCAGTGCCTGCATAACTTTCAAGCCAAACTCTTTTCCGTTTTCAGAAGTATGAGATACATGTTTCATGAAATACACGCATTCAGCCAGACCGGCATATCCAAGAGAAATTGTTGAATATCCGTTAAACAGCAGCGGGTCAATTACTTCACCAGGTTTTAACCTTGCAAGTGCTCCGTGCTGCCACTGAATCGGCGCCACATCTGACGGCGTGCCAAGCAGTCTTTCGTGTTTTGCTCTCAGAGCCTTATGGCATAAATTAAGCCTTTCTTCAAGAATCTCCCAGAACTTATCCTCATCACCTTCTGATGAGCATGCAACATCAACAAGATTGATTGTCACAACACCCTGATTGAAGCGGCCGTAATACTTATGCTTACCCTCTTCATAATTAAGGGCATGAGCGATATTTCCAACCTTTTCACTGCATCTGTCAGGAGTAAGGAAACTTCTGCAGCCCATACTGGGGTACACATCCCCTTTAAGCTCCAGCATCTTCTTTTCAGAAATATAATCCGGAACCATTCTCTTGGCAGTGCATTTTGCTGCAAGCTCTGTCAGATACCAGTATTTACCATCTTCACTGATATTATCTTCCTGCAGGCAGTAAATCAGTTTCGGGAAAGCCGGAGTGATATAATAACCACTACTATCCTTAACACCAAGCATTCTCTGTTTAAACATTACTTCAATCAAAAGCGCCAGGTCTTCTTTTTCCCTCTCATTCTTTGCCTCATTCAGATACATGAATACAGTCACAAAAGGCGCCTGTCCATTTGTTGTCTGTAAAGTGATAAGCTGATACTGCAATGTCTGGCAGCCATTCTCAACTTCTTTTCTTACTTCTTTTTCAGCGAGTTCTTTTAATTTTTCTTCGGTTACTTCAATGCCAATATCGGACATTTCTTTTGACAGCCTCTTTAAAATCTTCTGTCTTGATATGTCAACGAACGGAGCGAGATGTGCCAGGCTTATTGTCTGACCGCCATACTGGCTGCTGGCAACCTGAGCGATAATTTGGCTTGCAACGGTTGAAGCAGTCATGAATGACTTCGGCCTTTCAATCTTAGTACCCGAAATACAGGTTTCGTTCTGCAGCATGTCTTCAAGGTTAATGAGACAGCAGTTTCCGGTTACGATTCCACCGGCTAAAGTAAAGCTGTGTGTTACAGGCTCTTCAACGCACCAGACATCTTGTTCAAGTAGTCCTCTTCTATGATACTTGATAGATTCTACTTTCCATAATTTATTGATTTTCTGTTCTGTTCTAAAACTTATTACATAAAGTTCAGCTTTTTCTTTATAATTGGTATCATGTTCAATTGTTTTAATGCTTGATACATGATATCCAGCAATAGCAGAAATTTCATAAACCATATCACAAATATGACTATTGGATGTAGATACCTGATTTCTGTCAGTACTACCATCAGCTGCATAGAATCCTTTGAACAGCATCATTTTGTCGTTTGGTGATAAATACCTCCACCCGCAAGCATTTAAGAAGTCCTGCTTTGATAACTTGCATGCTTTTTGAACAACAATATCATCGCTATCGTTTAACGGTCTCGATGAATATCCACAGGCTTTAAAAATACCTTCATATTTTGTTTTGTCTGAGCATAATCTTGCCTTAATACCGTTTTTATAATCTGAGCCATCTCCGAGGATAAAACCAAAAGCAAACATTTCTTTTTCTCTTAACGTCATTGTTGATAATTCTGTCAAGAATGATTCAGAATGTTTCAATGCATATAAAGAATCACCCTCTTTAAGATTAGTTGTAACAGTGCCGTCTTTAAGAATCCATCTGTGATTTTGAGTACAAACAATAACCTTTTTGCTGTTGCCTGCTTTTAACGTAACATTGTACAATCTTTGTTTACCAAAATAACGTACAGTCGCTTCTCTCCACATTCCGTCTTTGTCAAGCACCTCAACAACCTGTCCATCTTTGCAGTCAGCAAATGAAACAACGCCGTTTCGTGTCACAAATTCGGTCTTAGAAGAAAAGCAGTTATGCTCCGGCTGGGCCATATAATCCGTATCATGTACATGAATCAGACCGCTTCGGTGTGCATTCACCACATCTTCCGGAAGCAGATTTCTGTTTGTATACTCCCTTGACCACTCGCCAGCCATATAATCACGCTGCACTGAAAGTACTTTTGTGTCCTTATTGCTGTTTTCCTGGTTGACTTCCTCGTTTCCGCCGCTTACGCTGCCGTCTTTGTTAACTTTCACATTGATAAGGCTTTCAATCTTCTTATCAAGTGTTGATTTCTTCCTGTCAAGGTTGTGTTTATATCTGTAAGTGATATATAACCTTGCCAGCGTGCAGTATCCGGCAATCATCAGAGAGTCTTCCACCTTATCCTGGATTTCCTCAACTGACAGGTCTCTGCCTGCATTTTCTGCGTCACGTTTAATCTGCGCCGCAATCTCTTCAATCTTTTCTTCACTCATCTTTTCGAGAGGGATTGTTACCTCGGCATTTGCCTTTTCAATAGCCCTTACGATTTTGCTTTCATCAAACGGGACTCTCTCTCCTGAGCGTTTCATGATGAATAAATTGCCCTGATTAAAATCGTCTTCATATCTTTCTTCTGTTCTAATATCCATATTGTTACCTCCTGTTTTCCTTTCTTGTTTTTGTAAATTTTTTTACATTTTCAATATGCCGGAAATCCGGCTGGATAATATTTCGCATTTTTTACATCTCCTTTTTTTTATTTTCATATTGACGGCAAAAAGAAAGACACCCTCGGCAAAAAGCCATGGTGTCTTTTGCTATATTTAATATGCTGAATTTTTAAGACGACGGAAACGCGCTTTCTGATTTTTCCTTCATCGTCTTGTAGTACAAAGCATTGTCATCCTTTTTGCGACAGGCAATTTTATACAGATTGGCATAGCATTTTTTGGCATACGCCAGCTCTTTCAGCGTTAAGAGCTTTAAGTTTCCTTCGCATACCGCATTGTTGTTTAAGTCCAGTTGCAGAATGCATAACATATTTTTCAGCCACGTCTCCGCTTCGTTATATCTTCCATTCTGCAGTGCATGCATGGCGATTGAGAAAATAGCCTTAAAGTTTGCAGAATTACACTTAAACGCACGTTCAAACATACATTCTGCTTGCTCGTTTTTTTCCTGTCTTTTGTATAAGACCCCAAGTCTGAACAGAGCTTCGCTTTTACACGCATCAACCCTGTATTTTTTTACAGCTTCGTGTTGTATTACAACCGACAAAGAATCAACATCCGACCACTCATACAATTCAGCCTGAATCTCCTTTGCTGCCGGCATTGTGAATTTCGCCGCAAGGGCTTCGGCTTTTCCGGTTATATCTGAAATGATATAAGATTGTTTATCAACCATACGTTCCAGACAGAAAATTTCTTTTTTACAGAAGAGCTTCGCATAAGAAATGTGTTCAATCCCAAAGCATTTCAGCTCTCCAGCATCTTCCAGGCCAGACAGCGCCTGCTTCCATACATCAATCCTTTCCTTAATCTCATCAACCTCATCAGGCGCCAGCCAACGGTTAAACTTTTCCCTCGGCGAATATCTTTTGCTATTTCCAATCTCACCCGCCAGTCCATTTTTGCAGTACACATCAGCCAGCACGCCAAAAACGACAAGCGCGTCAGCAAACGTCTTATTTTCTTCTTTTTCAGCCTTTTCTTCTCTGACATCAACCTGAATCGGCCGGAGCTCCCCTTCATGCTCTGCGTGTTCCTTAAGATACGCTTCCGAAAAGATATCTTTTAACATTTCCGCCAATTCCCAGGCTCCAGAAAAATTCAGCTGTATATTCGCCACGCCAAGATTTTCAAACCGACTGAGATATCTGCTGCAAGAATCGTTTATATATAGAACAGCGTCAAACTTGTTTTTGCTCTTTTCAATATATTTATTGAATCCATCAAACAAATCGTTATACACATATTCCACAGCCGAAACCCCGGCAAATTTCAAGAACCCCAGCAAAAATCCTGCCTCTTTTCCATCCTTTATCCCGCGAACCACCGCAACTTCCTCAAATTTTTGCATTTTCTTTTTTCCTCTCTCCAAAAATTTTTGCACTTCCAATATGCCGGATTTTTGCAAAAAAAATAACGCCGGAAAAATCCGGCGCCTAGTTAAATGGTATATCTTCATCTTTATCTTCATCATCTTTCAGTCTTCTCTGCAGCGACCCCATCATCAGCCGGGCATCATACAATGCCGTACATAATTCATAACTGCAATCAGGCTGATTCTGCAGTTTTGTCAAGGCAGAGCATAACCTTTTTATCTCTTCATTTTTTGTACTCTTTTTTCTTGCCTCCAAAACTATTTTTTTATCTATTTTTGACCTTTTCAGGGATTTCACAAACTCCGCTTCCTCAAACCCGATGAATGGCACGACCTTTTCATCAAGGGAATATTTTTTGTCTTCTTTTCTTGCTATTTTTACCTGCAGGGCGCGAATCATTACATGGCTTTCTTTAAGGCTTATCTTTGCTCTTCTCGGTGTATTTGCGGAGCTGTAAGAGGAATATAACTTTCTGCAGCAGGCATCTGCATTATACGAAACGGCACGACACATATATTCTTACCTCCTTTTTCTTTTAATTTATCAGCCGTTTTTGAAATTGTCAAATTTTTGCGGATTTTTTGCATATTGTATATGCAGTAAAAGGAGGAAAGAAATGAAAAAGATATTTACACTTGCTGCCTTAACAGTAGCAATCTTAACAACTAATATACCGGCATTTGCAACGGCAGACCTGCCAGACCTGAGAATTTCAGACTCCGGGCAGCAGATAGTTGAGGAGCAGCCGGCAGCACCGGAACAGACAACCGAACAAACGCCCGCATCGGTTGAAGACCTATCGCTTTACAACACAAAGCCAGACCCGCCGGAGGGTATCTGTTACACGGTTACTGACCTCAACATCCATCAGGCAGCCGATGCGAACAGCCCGATTGTCGGGACATACAAAAAGGGCGAATCAATAAGCATACTTGGAAATGAGGGAGATGAATGGTCTTACACGAATCTCGGATACGTATACAACGGGTATCTGTGCAAAACGCAAAAATACAACTTCAACATATTTGACGAAACCGATGCATGCAATCTGTATATCGGACTTGCTACAGATATTTTCAATACGCTTGATGACCAATACATTCAGATTTTACAAAGTTATGAAATCTGTATGTGCAACAATCCCGCAGCTTATCTTGAATGTGAATCAACTGCTGACATGGATGAAGGAATGGTTGTCAACGGCCTGACATACATACAATCTGGAGGCGGAATTGATGAGAGGAAAATGTATCTCAGATGTGACGCCGTAAGCCTTAAAGATACCATCTACCACGAGCTCGGGCATGCGGTAGATTTCCAGGTATCAGCTACCGGGCGTTCTGACTCTAATGTAGTCACCCAATCTCACGAATCGGAGGCAGCAGCCTTACAGCAGAAATACAATTTGGAAGATGAGAATATATGCAACAATGCAGAATATTTTGCAGAAGCTTTCAGGTTAAGTCTGGAAGACCCGGATGGTCTTGAGCAGACAGCCCCGCATATAGCAGCTTATGTTAAAAGGGTTCAGAATAGTTTAAAGAATTAGAACAAAAAAACAGACATCAAAGATGTCTGTTTTTAAAATAGGAGGAAATTATGTCATCGTTCTGCTTTGCAGAACTGCGAAAAAGGAATTTAATCTATCAAAAAATCAGCGCCCCAGTTTTCGCTGCAAGGGGAATAGAACGAAAATTTCAACCATGTTTTTTCCGTTCTTTATCAGATATAAGTTTTGTTATTTATAGTATGCAAAAAATAAATCGTGATAAAAAAGCCTCCAGAATACTCTGAAGGCCAAAAAATTATTTTTCTATGAAGACTCTGCCGAAGACTGGCATTGTGAAATACCCGTCTTCGTCTGCTCTTTTATCCAGTGGGTCGCAGACCAGAAGGCTCAGGGAATGCCTCTTCATCTGCTTCCGTGTCACTGAAAAATTTTCGCAGCAGCACGCTGTAGCAGGCATCTGAAAACCATTATCGCTAATAGTTCCGGATGTCAGCACTGTTAACAGAGCTTCCTTCAATAAGGCCGGAGCCTTCATCAGACAGGTATTACGAACAACGTCAACACCACTCTCAACGTAATCCATTGCTCCATCCTCGCATAACTGTGAAATGATGTTCTTTGCCTGAATGATTGCTTCGTATTTCTTGTTTGTAATTTTTTTCATGTTATCCATCCTTTCTTGCCGGTAAGCCGGCATACAAAATTTTAATTTAATTAACACTTTTAATATGCAAAAACAATTTCGCGATAAAAACCACAAAAAACAAAAAAGTATTTAAAAAACCACAAAAAAAGGAGCCTTCGCCCCTACAAAATCTCAAAATTTTTCAACTACCAAACCGTATATACACTTCTTTCCAACCCATCCGTTTACATGCCCGTGATTATTAGAAATCTGAAATGTCTTTCCACCCTTAATTGCAGAAACCTTATGCAGATAAAAATGCCCTGCAACCTTGCACAGCACTATATCGTTTTTCTTCAGCACTGTTTTTTCAGTCACCGGGATACATCTTACAGACTGCCCGGATTTCAGAATTGGAGTCATGGACTGACCATATCCGGTTACAATACATTCTTCGCCTGCCATCAGGTGTTTAACGGTTTCATAGTTTTCTTTTCCTTTATACATATCTTTGCCTCCTATCGTTGTGTATTTGTTAAATACAATATGCGAAATAATTTAATTTTAAATTCCAAAAATATGATGATTAATCATATTAACTATGACAAAGTGAACCCAATGAGGAGCAAACAAGATGTATTCATTATTCGAAGAAGTTAGGCATGAAGCTGATTTAAAGTATATTGGAATATTATTTAATTACGGTTTATCAGTCGAAGAAATTGTAAAAGAGACTGAGCTGGACGAAGCGTACGTTAAAGAAATCAAATCCGAAATCGATTTCAAAAAAGAATCAAACTAAAAACTGAATATCGAAAATCGCAAGACAAAAAACACAGAGCAGGAAATCCTTTTCCTGCTCTTTTTGCCTTTTCTTCTTTATTCCCGGCAATCCTGCCGGCAACCATTACCTTTTTAATTACCGAGGATTCACGCTTGCTATCCTAAAAAACCCGCAGCATTCGCTGCGGGCAATACAAAAAATAAAATCCGAAAAAAATCTAAAGTTAAACAAACACTTTACTTCTTTTCTTCCACCGGAATCCTCCATGTCGGTCTATATACTTTCTGGTCTAAGCCAAAAATCAGATTGCTTGTCGCCTCACCTGGTTTTAAGGCTTCTGCCTGTGATTCAAACTGATACATATCAGCATCAATCAAATCAATATGGTGCAGAATCATAGCTTCCGGGATAGCCGGAAGGACAACAGCACCCCATTCATATTTTCCATGATGAGACAGGATTACATGCTGCAGAAGCATCACATTTTCCTCATCTACACCAAGCTCTCTGGCGGTCTTGCCCGCAAGCTCGGCGCCAATAAATGAATGCCCCATCAGGTTTCCCTTCACGGTATAATCTGAAGCACCAAATTCATTTGTATCAAGCTCCCAAAGTTTTCCGATGTCATGCAGGATACAGCCGGCAACAAGAAGTTCTGTATTGATGTCACGACAGCCTTTCAGCATTGACGGCTCTTTGTTATATACAGAGGTGATATATGCCGCCGTTTTTGTCATACGGTATGTATGATATAAAAGCCCGCCTCTGATATTGTGATGTACTGCTTTGCCAGCGCCCCAGAACATCAGATGGTCTTTATTGTCATCAAGAATCTTCTTGACCGTTGACGCATACACGCCGCATCTTCCAGCGGTTTTATAGAGGAAGTTATACATCTCTTCTGATTTTACCGGAGCGCCGCAAATAAACAGTGCCGGGTCAGCAGAAGATGCAGTAATTTCACGGGCGACATAACTTTTCTGTCCTTTATACTCCTCCATTTTTAATTCCACAAGAACCGCCTGTCCTGTTTTAAACTTAAATGTTTCAAGGTCTGCGTTCCAGACCTTGGCGACAACCTGAGTTTCGCCATCACTGACAGTCATGTTGATAAAGCTGCTGTTATTTTTATTTGCCTTTTCTTTCAAAGCAATAACAATACCCTCAACAGTTCCAATTCCGTTTGTTTTGATTTCTTTAATCTTCATTTTAAAATCTCCTTTCTTGGTTTTAACATTTACGTATTTAATATGCTGAATTTTCCAAAAACGAAAAAAGCAGGCCGAAGCCTGCTGAAGAAATTTAAGCACCATATTTATTCCACATAGAGTCATACAGCTTATGCATTCTTTCAAAGTTAGTACTCGTCATTGCATTGACTTTTGAGACTGCAGCCTTGACATACTTGTATGTTTCAGGTCTTGTTGAAGATAATGAAGAACGGTGCAGGACGTAGTCCTTATATGCATCGGCGAAATATTCCTGAGGATTCTGTGTTGCATAACCTTTATTGAAGTATGTAACCTTGTTTTTCTCTTTGTCATAAATCGCTTTCCATTCTTTCTTGTAGTCAACGTTGCCAGCTACCCATGCTACAAAATGGCCAAGCTCATGATAGATACAGTCATCTTCTTCGCGTCTTACAATGATGCGATGCTCTTTTGCTGAAAACTTGCCTGTGAACCCAGTGATATTCGGGTCATAAGCATATTTAAAGCCAAGCTTATCAAACGCATTCAGCACGCCGCTGTCAGCCAAAGGAGCTTTCCTTCTGATAACTGACGTTCCAGACGTTGTACCGGATATAACAGTCACTTTTGCAGTATATCTTTTGCCGAGATATGTAGCAGTGATTGTCGCAGAACCGGTCTTCCTTCCGGTTACATCTCCATTCGCGTCTACAGTAGCAATTTTTGTATTGCTACTTTTCCATGAAGCGAGGCCGACAATGTTCATCAGACGGAGACGTGTAGTTTTTCCAACCTGAACTTTACAGTCTTTAAACTCCATCTTCACTTCTTCGCCAGATTTAACCTTGACGGTAACATTGCAGTACAGTTTCTTTTTACCGACAACTGCGGTAATCTTTGCTTTTCCTGCAGAGCGGGCAGTGACATAGCCTTCGCTTGTCACGCTTGCAACCTTCGGCTTGCTTGATGACCATTTGGTTTTTGCTCCTGTATTTAATACAGTAAGCCGAACCATAGTTTTCGTGTACAGGTTGAGTGAAGTTTTATTTAGCTTCACAGAAGCTGCATACACATCCTGAACCGGAATGACGCTTGCAGCTGTTACAGTCATCACCATGACAACCGCCATCAGCATGCATAAAACAGATTTTTTTAAGTTTTTCATTATTTTTCCCTCCTGTTTTTGTATTTGTCTTTAACATGCAAAATCAGGCAAAAAATAAACAGCAGGTTTCCCCGCTGCTCATGTGTTTCTATAGGTTTTTATACAAGCCAAAACCTTGTATTATCCAGAAGACTCATCGCGCATTTTTTTGGCCTCATTTTTAAAGCTTCTGATTGCATCATTCACTTTTTTATGAGTAATGCCATACTCCTTACAAGCTGCAAACGTTCTGTCTTTCCATTCTTTTTCACAGTCCTTTTTGATATTAAGGTAAGTTTCTATAATGAACTTTTCTTCCCTTGTCATACCTTTAAGAACCTTTCGGATTAAGATGTTGTCTTCGATTGATACTTTTTCATCTTCTTCAATCTTATACACATCATTTTTACCTACTTTATCAAGAATGGCATGCCCGATATCGTCCTCCGCATCGATACTCACACTTGTTGCCTTTCCATCCCTAAGGATTCTTCTTACCGTAGATTCCCTGCAGTTACATTTCTCTGCAATCTCTGCCAGTGTTAACCCTTCATCAAGATATTTAGACATCATGTCGTATCGGTGCCGAATGTATTCAGATGCACCCTCTTTAACTTCAGTCTGATAAGCTCTGCTTGCGGTATGCTGAATGCTTTTGTTCATATAAGCCCAAAAATCAACTTTTTTTTCGTCAATTTTGTCAAGATAGTTTTCAATCAAAACCTTAATCTTGCCAGCTACATACTGGATGATGTCTTCCCGGCTTTCAACCGACACCCCCACATATTGCTTATTGACAAATCTTTCAGCTTTATAAGCACAGATATAAATGATTTCAAGGGCATTATCCCTTATTCCATCTTTTGTTATCGGCTTATCTGCCAGGTCGTTATAATACTCAGGCTTTGGATAAATACAAGATTTTGGCTGTTGTTTCTCTCCCATTATCACCAGTTCCTTTCTGTTGTTATAGTTAGTATTTCTTTGACATAAATTAATATGCTGGAGCAGCCGTAATAACAAAAAATGGCAACAAAAAAGCATCACGTGCAAAGCGCGTGATGCCATATGTGATGCTATATTTTCTTCATCAGAAGAATTTCAAAACAAAATTTACAATCGTCATACCGATACTGTCACCGGCTGCAATAACCATTGCAATAATGATGGATGCCACCGCGACAGAGACCAGTTCAGAAAAGACCTTTTTCTTGCTTGGCCATTTAATATATTTCATATCAGGTGTTACTTCATGTGTCTCCTCGTCAACACTTTCAAATTCTGCAACACCATTCGTGTCAAAATTCTTAGCTTTTGTTATTTCCATTTCTACCCCTCCTTAATCTCTGCATAAGATACCGCAGTAATTTCTTCCTGCAAGTTCAAGCTGAATCTGCTGTACTGTTTCTGTAATAACACCGATAACGATAATCAGTGAAGTACCGCCGATTGTTGAATTAAGGCCAAGTGCACCGCAGATAACAATCGGGATTACGGTCACACAAATCAGCATCACAACACCGATTGAAGTAAGTCTTCTTGAGATATACTGGATGTACTGTTCTGTATCCTCGCCCGCTCTTATTCCCGGAACGAAACCTCCGGTTCTTCTGATGTTATCAGATACCTCTGCCGCATTAAATGTAATCGGGAGGTAGAAGTATGCAAAGAACACAATCAGCGCCAGGTAAATCAGAAGTCCTAAGCCATAGACCGGGTTGTCGTTATCAAACCAGTTCTTCTGGGACATCATATTTAAAACGATTTTACTGAGCCCGCTTCCATATCCTTTTCCGGCGATAGCTGCAATCAGCTGTGGAATTGCCATAAGAGAGGAAGCAAAGATTACCGGCATAACGCCAGAAATACCAACTTTTACCGGGATAAGACCAGTTTCTGCGTCTTCGCCAGACTGGCTCATCTTCTGTGAATACTGTACATGCAGCGGGTGATATCCTTCTGTCATATAAATGATTACAATAATGATAGCTGCAAAAATCAGTATAGCTGCTATAATTGACAGTACTGCAATTGGAGTGCTTTTATCCTTCGCAAGTGATTTAAAAAGTGATGCAAACTGTCCAGGCATTCTTGATAAGATATTTGCCATCAGCAGGATTGACACACCGTTTCCGATTGATTTTTCATCAAGGATATGTGCAAGCCACATCATAATACCTGTTCCGGCTGTCATAAATGTTGTGATTAAGATAACGCATGCAACGCCGTTTCCATTGATTAATCCTCCTTTGTTAAAGCCGATTGCCATACAGCAGCTCTGAACGATTGCAAGGACGATACCAACAATATTTGTAATTTTTTTTGTCACTTTCTGACCATGCTCGCCTTTTTTCTGGAGCTTACCAAGTGACGGGATAACGCTGCCGAGCAGCTGAACTACAATCTGAGCCGTAATAAGTGGGGTGATACCAAGGGCAAACATCGAGAAGTTCTCAAAGGAGCCTCCGGTGAATGCTGAGAACAAGTTTAGTGCATCATTAGAATTTACTGCCATCCACTGTTTAAATACGGAAGCATCTATTCCGGGAACCGGAATCATTGAGATTACTCGGGTAATAAAGATGACAAACACCATCAGCTCCAGCTTTCGTCTGATTTCGCGAGTTGTCAATGCCTGTTTGATTGTATTAATCATTTTTTTATCTCCTCTTTTCTATATTCTATTTTAACTGTGAAGCCAGCTTGTCCAAAACATCTTCAAAGTTATTTTCGTCTACGACCGTCAACCCTGACATAGCCTTGATATTTTCAGTAATCTGATTTTTTATCTTATCGCTGTTATTCAGTTGACAGAGCAGTTCATAATCAGTCTCTTTTTTCTCTAGGGCTTCATATGTGGTTGCCGCATCGAACAAAGAACTGAGATACTGCTCGCGGTCAGTACAATTGACAGGAATTCCATACATAGAACAAATTTTATCTATATTAGCCATTTTCCGGTCAATAGTCTCTGACAAATCGTCAACATTTTCTGTTATGTTTTTTAATTTTTTTCTCGCTTTCCTTTTCTTGGTTATTTCTCTTATAAACATTGGCATATACATCGCCGCACCTGCTGCGATGACACCAATTCCGGCAGTCATAAATGTTTCAAGCAGTGTAACACCCACAAGCACCATCGGGGTTCCCGCCGCAATGAGTACCATTCCAAGGCTGTCATTGTCTGCATTCTCTTTCAGCTCCGTCCTGTCTCGCTGTATCTTTGCTGCTGTAACATATTCTTTTCTGATTGATTTTAGCTTCCTCTCATCTTCAAGGGCGCTTTTTATTCCCTCTGCCGGGCGCGATACTTTGAATGTCTCGCTTAGCTGGTCATGCATTGCTTTTTCATAAGGCGTGAGCTTAAACTGTTCTTCATGCTCACGTCTTGCTTCAAGCTCATCAATCAGGACACCTGTTTTTCTTAATGTCCTTAATGTGTTTTTAGGATAATATGGCTTATCCGGCGCCCTCAATTCGTTCTTCATTTTTCTGAATTTCCTTTGCAAGATTTAATTTTGATATAAAATATCTGGCATATGATTTTGAATATGCCGCATAATAGTCCTCTGCGCTGGAATATTCTGTAGTATTTTGCATAACTTCTGCTGCCAGTTTATCGTCATCCAGCCATAAATTGTATTTTTTTGCAAGAGCCAGAATCTTTATTTCATCATCAAGGCTCTGTTCTGCTTCTTTTTGAATCTTTGTTGTAAATTCTTTTGTGGTCTTACATCCAAAATTCTCCTTGATGTAAGATTTAAAAGTTTTATCATCCGGGCTGTTGGCTCCGGTCAGTTGATAGTAATACATGAATTTCTGCTGAATATCGTATGACAAGACATCTTCAGGGTACCCAGTTACGGAAATCGATTTGCAAAGCTTATCAATGGAATCTTCATTTGCACTCAATACCTTCTGGTTGTACAGGTAGTTTTTGATAAACGTTCTGTAATTTGACGCATTCATGTATTGCCCGCTTGTCAGTGTAAATACTGTCATATTTGTTATGTTTACAGAGTTAATGTCATTTACAGTAATATCGTATTCACAACCAGAGCACTTCACTTTCACGTTGTCTCCGACTTTGCATCCGATAAGTTTTTTACTTACTTCTTCCGGGAAGAAGCTCGAATCAAAACTCCATTCCATATTTGACAGATTCTGGATTTCTTCTTTTGTGTCAGTATCAGTTTTTATGTATGCCACATGGGCAATACATTCCTCATCAATGACATCTGTCTCATCCCCATATATACGGGCTTCACGCATCAATGATTTGATATAGTCGTCAACCTCATCATCAGAGACCGAAACCTTTTTGGCTTTAAATTTACTTATATCTGCTTTACTGGTATCAGCATATGTTTCAGGATTATACTCTGGCCTTTCGGAATCCTTTTCTGATTCAACTTCTCCCGATAATGTCTTCATTCGCTTACATATATATGTAACGTTCTGAGACTGGTCACTGACCATATCGTTTATTTTATCCGTAATACTTTCGCCAACTGTTGTACTGTCAGCAACTTTATCCAGTACGTCATACTCACCTGCGCATCCTGTCATAAACAGTATGCCGGATAAACCAACTGCCGCAACAGCAAAACCTGGCGGAAATTTATTTTTTTTCTGCATTTTTTGAAAGTCTTTTCCCCCTTTCATTTTTGTCTATATTCAATATGCTAAAAAAAACACAAATCATATCATTTTTGCGAAAAAAAATTCTAAGCATATTAAATAAGTAAAAACTAACAAAGAAACAGGAGGAATTTATAATGACAAAAGCAAAAATTTTAGGGTTACTTTCTCTGCCAATACTGTTTTCAGCAGTATTACTGGTCGGATTAACAATCGCGCATATCGCGACAGCACCGCCAATTGAAGAGGTTGTATGTTTAATCGCAGCAACCACAATTGTCGTACTGCAAGCAATCAGCCATATGTGGTTTGGACTGTCATTCGACGACAAAGAAAAGAAGCACTAAGAAAGTCAAAGAGCCAGGAAATTTTTCCTGACTCTTTTTTTTATGCTGCAAGCAGTGCGATTACTTCTTTAAATGAATCTTTATAAAAGATATGTTTTTCCTGCCCACCAATCATGTTAACCCAATATGTTCCATCATCTTTCTGGCCTATCAGCAGACTCTTATTTCTATATTCAATCTGCAGATTGCCGCCTGAAGTTACCATAATCGCGCATCTCATATTTCTTACGATGTCAACGGTTTCCTCGCCCTTCCGGCTCCACCATTTATCTTCTGTTGTCATCTTCTTTGCCGCATCAAACAAATCTTCAACGTAGTGATGTGTTTTTGAAGACTGTACTTCATCAACGTATAATTTCTTTTCGTGTTCTCCAATCACAAAGTTCTTTGTCTGTCCTTTGATGTACAGAATGCCGTTTTCTGTATCTGGCTTCATCCTGAACACCGGGCCGCTCATGTAATTCCACAGCTTTTCATCTTCACACATTCTGATGAATTCATTAAGCTCAGTCAGATTCTTTGCCGGCACTGCCCATTCCTGACCATTCTCTACAATATAGTCTTCTCCCTCGGCATCAAGTTCATACACGTATGACCCTAACACGACAGATATCATAAAACCTCCTTTTTCATTATTTGATGCTTCATACGTTCCGTATAATCCCTGGATGCTCATCAAATCATCCTGTATGTCTAATTTATAACTCATATATTTTTCTCCTCTTTTACAGCCTGTTTTTGGCTTATTTTTTTATATTTCCAATATGCAGAATTTTTTATTTTGCAAAAAGTGTTCTGTTTTTTAAATTATTCTGCATATTAATATTGCAATATTATGTTTTACGAAAGGGAGAAAAAAAATGAACGTAAATAAAAAATTTTATGGCGAACATCTGAGCCATATGGAAACTGTAAAAAGTAAAGCTGTCAGTCTGGCAAGCTTAATGTCAACATTTTCAGGAATAAAATCCGCAGCACACATTGTGTCTAGGATTAAGACTCCGGAAAGTATGACAAAAAAAATTCAGAACGACAACCTGCCGGTCAATCATCACTCAGCGCTTGCAGTTGAGTCTGATGCAATCGGTGTCAGGATTATCGTTGAATCTGTCGCTGATGTGTATGCGATTTATGAAAATCTTAAACGCATTAAGTCAGTTGACGATAAGACAAGTTGCCGGGTTATCCATGTGAAGGATTACATTAAGCATCCGAAAGAAAGCGGATACCGAAGCCTTCATGCCATCATGGGATTTACATCTGGAGACCCGGACTTTCCTGAAATGAAAGTTGAATTCCAGCTGAGGACTTCCATAATGGACTGCTGGGCAAGCCTTGAGCATCTGGCACAGTACAAGCAGGTGATAGAGTTAACACCTGACGTGCTTGACATGCTGGATACATACCGCCATGCGGCGGATATGGAAATGGCTCAGATTAAAGAAGCCTAAGACATCGCGGGAGCGATGTCTTTTTGTTTTTTTTGCAAAAAAAAGAAGAGACCGTCAGTTGGCAGTCTCTACGTTTTTCACCACTCCTTCGCCGCCACCTTACCTTCTCTCCGTTTCTGTTTGTTTGTCTTGCCATAGAACACGGTCGGCCTTCCAACCGGCGGGCGGTCATGCTGGATTTTGGAAATTCCCATCTGAATCTCCAGTTTCTGAAGTTCTTTCTTGCTTAATTTTTTAGCCATAGTTTTTTCTCCTCTCTTTGCGTGTGTTTTTACAATTTCTTTCATATACAATATGCTGAAAAAATCGATGCGCGAAAAAATATTTTGCATATTAAAGAAAAAGGAGGTTTTATATGACACGATTAGAAGCATTACGAAAAAACCAAATGATTAAAGCCTGCAGCCAGTCTTCGCTCGTTTCACATCGACAAAGCAGTAAATTGTCTCTTTCCAAATGCAGCGATAGAACAAAATTTCGCAGTTCTGCGTTTAACTGGATGCTACGGTAGAAAAATGCTAGCCTATTAGCACTAGTATTTTTCTATTTTAATTTTTTACATATTAAGCATTAAACAAAAACGACGAAGCAAGAGCGGTGCCTAAGGCATCGCTCTTGCTCTTTCTCTTCTTTCGTCTTCTTTTACATCTTTTTTCTGTACATCTTAAGGCCTGCAGCTGCCGCAAGGTTCATACCCCTCTGCAATCAGTTCATCTCTGCTGCCGCTGAATTCTTCTTTGTTTTTTGATTTCATTTGTTTGACGCTTTTACAGTCAGGCTTGTGAAATTTCCCCGTATTTGTATTGATTACAAATTCCGTTTGTTCTGCATTGTCTGTGTTAGTATTTTCTACTATCGCATTTCTATCATCAACCCAACTATCGCCTGTCGCATAATCAATACCGATTCCCGGCTGGATGTTATAGCAAAAGACGTTAAATTTAACCCCAGCACCATCATCTTCCACCGACTCGGCTTCCATCTGCACGCCGGAAGCAACTAGATTATCACCATCAAAAACCGGTGTTACACGATACAATACATGATTGTCTGTTTCTTTAACGTAATCAGCAACCTCATCTTCAAACGGAAGCATACCGTCAACATTAAGATATCTCGTCCCTGTTATCAGGTTTTTTGTATTCGCGTTTTCACCGGCGAGCTGGAACCCAATGAGATGGCATCGGTTGTACAAATATCTATCCTTAATCAGCTCTGGATACTTAACGGTATGCCATCCGGACGGCTTAACCATACCAATCGCACCGCGCTTCTCAGTCGGCATAATCTCCTGGCATATATTGGCATAAGCCACACCGCATCTTCCGAGGTCGTCAAGTTCACTGTAATTCTCAAATGCTTCCGTAGAAAAGTCATCTGCCTCAAATTCCGGCTCGTTATCGTTGATTACAGTATAAGGGCTTCCGGTATACTCCGGAATCTGTGCCAAATCTACTGCCGCATAAGCATCTGCTGCCATCCACGTCATTCCATTTCCGGACAATATCATTCCGGCAACCGCAACAACCGCAAAAGCCTTACCTATCTTGTTCTGGAAAATATTTTTATGCATATTTTTTCTCCTTTTTTTGTTATTTTCCTATATTATGCGAAATTTCAAACAGTATAGCATTTTTTTGCGAAAAAAGAAAGACCCGGAGTTCTCATCCGGGCCTTTCAGCTTACGCCGCGTTGTCACGCTTTGGTGCCACTGCCCCCTTCAGTCTTGAAGAAAACAGTGTATATACAGCATCGTTTTTAATCTCATCAGACATTTTACTAAACATATCAAATGCCTTCAGCTTATATACGACTGCCGGGTCTTTCTGGCCATATCCCACAAGTGAAATATTCTGTCTTAAGATTTCCAGGTCATTAATATGCTGCATCCATTTGACGTCAATACATCTTAAAATAATCTGGCGTTCAAACTCCCTGAACATATTAATATCCGGCCATTCTCTTTCGCGGTCACAATATTTATTTTTAGCTGCTTCGATGTAAAGTTCTGAAAGGTCTTTTTTGGTCATTCCAGGTGTGTAATCCGGTGATTTGATACCAAAGACCAGAACTTCAATCTCTTTTTTAATGTCTTCATACTCAGCTTCTGACACTTTTTTATTATCGCAATATTTATCGATAATCATATTGATAGAGTCCTGAATCATGCTAATCATAGTAGAACGTGTATCAGCCTTTTCAAGGATTGCATCACGCTCTGCATAAATCAGCTCTCGCTGCTCATTGTTTACCTTATCAAATTTAAGGACATTCTTTCGTGCCCCGAAGTTATTATCCTCAATAACAGTCTGAGCCTTTTTTACAAATTTGTTTACGGTGTTGTTCTCAAGGCTGTCATCGTTCTTCATACCTGTCGCGGAGAGAACATTTTTCATTTTTTCAGAACCGTAAAGCCTCAGCACTTCATCATCCAGAGAAAGGAAGAATACAGACTCTCCAGGGTCGCCCTGTCTTCCAGAACGTCCTTTCAGCTGGTTATCAATTCTTCTTGACTCATGACGCTGTGTTCCGATTACCTTAAGACCGCCGGCTGCACGTGCTTCATCATCAAGCTTAATGTCTGTACCTCGTCCGGCCATATTTGTCGCAATAGTGATAGAGCCTTTTGTTCCGGCTTTTGCGATGATTTCTGCTTCTTTCTCAATCAGTTTTGCATTTAAGACGGTATGCGGCAGGCCTTCATCTTTCAGCATCTTATCAAGGATTTCTGAATCCTGGATTGTAGATGTACCTACCAGAATTGGCTGTCCTGTTGCATGTGCCTTCTTGATTTCATCAACAACTGCTTTGAATTTTGCTTCCCTTGTCAGAAACATACGGTCAGGGAGGTCTTCCCTCTGTACCGGTCTGTTTGTCGGAATCTTTACAACGGACATATGATAAATATCCTTAAACTCTTTTCTTTCGGTTGACGCAGTACCGGTCATACCGCATTTCTTCTTATATTTATTAAAGAAGTTCTGATATGTGACAGTTGCATATGTGGATGTTTCCTCCTGCACCTCAACGCCCTCTTTGGCTTCAAGAGCCTGATGGAGTCCATCTGAATAACGGCGCCCCGGTTGGATTCGTCCTGTTGATGAGTCAACGATTAGTACTTCCCCATTCTTTACAACGTAATCTTTATCTCTCTTCATAAGGTTATGTGCTCTCAGCGCTGCAAGAATGTTGTGATACAGCTCTGTATATTTTCTGTCAGAGAGATTGTCAATACCAAAATACTCTTCACATTTCTTAATGCCCTGAAGTGTCAGGGTTACAATCCTGTGTTCCTCGTCAACGGTATAGTCTCCGGTTTCTGTTGCCCTTTCACCGGCAAGCAGGTCTACTTTTGTAAGCTCCTGTGTTTCACCTTTTTCAAGCTTTTTCGCAAGCTCGTTGCATGCGGTATACAGTTTTGTTGATTTTCCACTGACTCCGGAGATAATAAGCGGCGTTCTAGCCTCATCAATAAGCACGGAATCAACCTCATCAATAATACAGTAATTAAATCCGCGCTGCATCTTATCTTCCAGGCGCTGAGCCATATTATCCCTCAGATAGTCAAACCCGAGCTCTGTATTTGTGATATATGTAATATCTTTTGCATATTCTTTTTTCTTTTCTTCCGGCGATGTTGTCTTTAAAATGCATCCGACGGAAAGTCCCATGAAGCGATGGATTCGTCCAATGTCTTCTGCATCACGTTCTGCCAGATAATCGTTAACGGTTACGACATGAACGCCTTTTCCTTCAAGTGCATTAAGGTATGCAGGCATAGCTGCAATCAAAGTGTTATGAGTTACAATATAATTTCCACAGAGGAACAAGTGTTCATCGTTATCAACCGTAAAGCATACCATCTCTGTTTCTTCTTCTTTTTTAACGATATCTTTGATTGCTATTCTGTCGTAATGTTTACGTTTATTACCAGCCGCATCTGCCAGCATAGCTCTGTCAAGCTTGAACGGATAACGGAAGAAATGCTTCTTCATATCATTATCAACATTTACATTGATTGTATACTGGTCAGCTTTTGCTGTTCTGACGCCGGCCTTTCTTGACAGCCACCAGGAGCAGGACATACCAAGGGAATAGATAACTTCGCAGATATCGTCTCTCAGCTTTTCGGATGTTGTTGAATATGTAAGATGGAAGCGGTCTTTATCTTCAATACACCCATCTGTATCAAACAATCCCTGAAGCAGAGCCCAGCGCTGTTCAATAGATGCGGTTTTGTAAATGTCCGGGATATATTTATCGCCACATCTTGTCTGCGTTAACAGAGAGTCATATTCATCAGGATAATTCTTGCTTGAAAATCTTGAATCGTCTTCCTGATAAAAATACCATGTATGTGCACTTTTTCTCTTTTGTGCTTTACATTTGATAATTTTAGCAACTTCATTTGGAACAAATTCATTTCCGCTTGATAATCCAAGCGCATGATGTATATCTTTTACTCCATTACCAAGAAACGCTCCAAGCACATACGGGTCTAACGGCAGTTTTGCTTCAGGATACTCAGCAGCCCCATTCATCGGAATTCTGAATCTGTATGCTCTTCCTTCTCTTAAACCCCTGTTGTACATATCAACAGTATTTACAACCTGAATGTTCTTTCGGCCGCCGCAGTAAACGCTCCATAAATGTTCATCTGCTGTTTCCACAACTCTTCCATCAGAAAGATGCACTTCATAAATCTGTTTTTTGCCCTGCGGGTAAACACCAGTTACCTTTGTCGGCTTTCCATGTCTGTCAAACAGCATATCTCCAATTTTAATATCCCCGGCTGTTTTCCATCCATCGGGAGTTGGCATTGGCGTATACAATGATACCGATTTGCCTTCTCCAGTAGAATGTTCCGCAATTTTCCCTTCATTCAGCACAATCGCGCCCATAATCTGCACTTTATACGGTCTTAAGCCAATCGCCCTGTAAGCCGCTTCTCCTACTGCTGCATATGCATCCGGCAAAATCTGCTCAAGGGTTTCTCCGTTTGCAAGTCTCATCTTAAATTCATCTGTTTTTGCTTTCAGCTCGCTGTCTGACAGCCGCTGCATATTTTCCATCTTTGCGTATACCTTATCTGCCTGTTTCTTCAGCTTATTAATTTCTGACATTTTTATCTCCTTTTTTAAGTCTATTTTTTAACGGTCTTGTAAGGCCTTCAATTTTTCTCAGAATTAATATGCTGGATTTTTATTTTTTTTATCGTTTTTTACGAATTTTTTTTATTTTTTTTCTGAACACAAAAAAGGCCAGCGGAAAAATCCGCTGGATGCCAGAAAAATATGTTATTTTCTCACGCTGTATTCCTTTACGGCAGTATTATTGCTATTTACAAACTGCCATGACACAGCCCCGAAGAACGGGCCAAATTTTATATCAGTGCACACATCGCCGCTCATCACTACGGTAACGTTGTCACTATTGCATACATGCAATGCCTTTTCATAAAATTCAGCAGACTCACCGACAGAAAAATGAAACACCTCTTCGTTTCGCAAAGACTGCATTGTGAAATTGATTTTATCTCCAGCCATTTCAATACCCGTTACCTTTCCAGACACTACATAAAATGGTTCTTTTCTGTCGCAGCCTTTAAGATGAAAGCCGGCAAGGTCTTTTTCTTTAAATACCGTAAAAATCTTTGCGCTTCTTTCCACCTTATCAAGCCGATACATCTCACTGCAGCCCTGGTTATACTTTACGCCCTCTTCAGGAATATTTTTCATATCAATGCCATCAAAAAGAGAGCCCTGTTCAATATTATTCATATTTTTACTCCTTTCTTTTCTTTAAGCTGCTTTTATTTTGTTCTTTAAGTCTGAATACATATTCATCATATGCAGCATATATTCCGGATGAGCATTTATGATTTGTTCTGCCTCAGCAAGTGCTTTCCCTGCATTAGCTTCATCAATTCCGGCTTTATATTTTTCATAAAATGAATAAGCCGCATTCATAAATGAACCAGAAGCTTTTGTCTCCTCACATACAGCTTCATAAATCACGCTTCCAAACTCAGCAGCAAACCGACATGGATTCTGTCTGTTATATTCTGCAAGTAACTTCATTCCCTCAGTCTCAAAGGAATCAATGTTGTCAACAAACTGTTCAAACATCGTCCAAGCCTCCTGGAAAGCCTTTCCCGCTTTTTTGTATTCCGTACGGGCTGTATTCTGGTCAAGTTTGGACTCTCTGTATGCTTCTTTAATAACAATAAGCATAATCTTTTCATAAAATTTGTTATCATACTTACTGTGCAGCTCGTCCACATTCTTAACACACTCTGACCACCCGTCATCGGTGTTATTCTTGCGTACTTTATTAAATTCCTTCCAAACTTTTCCAAATACCTCATGAGTTTCTTTCTTGTTTAACATATTGTTTTCCACCTTTCTTTATTTTTTTTACTCTTTCAATATGCCGAAACAAAACATTGTTAGAAAGCGGGATGCATTTTGCATATTAAATTAAAAAGCAAAAAAGAAGGTGACAAAATGTCAGATAAAGACCAATTATTAAAACAACAGCGTGAAGAAATAGAAAAATTGAAGAAAGAGCTACAGGACGCATCGAAGCCGTCCTCAATGTTTTCTGTGTTCAAGAATACAATGAAAAGAAACGTCCATGACTTTTTCATACGTGAAGACAAAATGAAGACAATGGATTCAAAAATCAAAGACCTGGAATCCAAACTGGCCCAAAAGGAGGAAGAACTAAGCAGGACATCTGCTGAACTGTTTGCCGCCAATCTCACAAACGGAGACATACCAGACGGTAATGACAGTGACAGCGACAGTAAAGACAGTGACGGTAAATCACCAGATGAAGGCGAAGGATTTCCTGATTTTGATAACATGGATGATGATTTTATGCGTGACTTTCCACAGAACCGTGAAGCGGCAGTAAAACGTTATTTTGGAAAAATAGACCTTACATCATTGACAGAAACACAACCGGAAATTGAAACGCCACAGCCAGAGCCACAGCCAGCTGACATCCAGCAGGACAAACATCTCGAAGAGCCAAAAGAACAGCCGCAGCCTGCAGAAGCACCAGTTCAACAGCAAAAGCCGCAACCAGTCCAACAGCCTCAGCAACAGCCGAAACTACATATTGAAAAAGACGATGACGACGATTATGATTCAGGATATAATTCATTTGAAACGTCAATCAACGAAAAGCCAGTTATTTCAAAACCTGCGGCAAGCAAAAGGCCAAAAAGGAAGCCAAAACGCGGCTCTGAATCAAACAATATACAAAATATGCTGCATGAAATCGCACAGGAAGAAGATAAAGCTCCTGAACCGGCAGCAGACACGATGCCTGATATCGGCACGCAGGCAGACGAGCTTCCTGACATAGATTTAAACGAACCGTTAGGAGAACCGTTATACGAGGATTTGCCGGAAGCAGAAGAAGACGTCTTCAGCGAGCCAAAATTGAAAATCAGCAAGCGGCCGGAGAGAAAGAAGAAACCACAAAAAGAAGAACCAAAAACAGAAGCGTCACAGGAAACTATAAAAGAGCCGGCATCGGAAACCTTACCGGAACCTCAGCCGCAGGCAGCAGAACAGCCAGCACCGCAAACTGAAGCCGAGCCGGCACAGCAGAAAAAGAAAAAGCCTCAAAAGAAGGACAGAAGAAAACCGCAGAACCAAACGGTCAGCGATGACACCAATACCAAACCACAGGACGCGGCAAGCGAAGCCAAACAAGAGCAGCAGGCAGTTCAAGAAGAGGCACAGAAAAATCAAGAGCCGCCTGCTAATACACAAGAATCAAACACCGCAGAAAGTGTCTCATCTCCATCTCCTGCCGCGGATACAGCATCCACTGATGGCACAGCCTCACAGCCAGGTGAAACCTCCCGGAGAAAATCAAGACGGAAGAAAAAGAAAAACCGTGCAAAACAAGTCATCAGCGAAAACATTAGCGAAAGCACTCAGCCAGAACAGACCGATAGCCAGAACAGCGAGCCGGTCATGCCTGAACCGCCATCGGACTTTCCGTATATGGAATCCTTCGCAGAGCCAGACATGCCAGAGCCGGAACCAGACTTCGGGGAAGCACCAGATATCGAGCCAGATTTCGGCAGCATAGAGCAAGCTGAACCTGACGGTATATCTGATACCGGAAATTTACAAGCGGCTTCTATATCAGAAGATGCTGCAAGCATACCGGTAACAGCGCCTGAAGAGGCGGCAGACAAAAAAGAGCCTGGCGATAGCGGTAATACCACAAAACCACAGCCAGTTTCTATACCGGAAGATGTTTCAACTACACCGGCACCATCTCCTGAAGACGTAACAGACATCAAAGAGTCAGGCAACAGCGAAAGCAAGGCCGAAAAAGCTGCCACAGCTGGTATAGCGGACTCAGCAGTTACAGCGGCAACAGCGGATTCAGAAGCTCCAGAAATTCCAGGAATTTCAGATAGCTCAGAGCCATTAGAGAGTACAAAGAATATAAGCGATATTGAATTTGCAGAAGCCACGGAAACGTCAATAAGCGCAGCTGATACTGAAAGTACAGAAAATGCAGACGTCACCAAAGCTTCAGAGATAACAGAAAACACCGAAAGCACAGAAGCTGTAAAAGATGCCGAAATGCCAGAAATTTTAGAGCCGGCCGATTCACCATCGTCAGAAGAACTGGAGATAGAATTACCTAATATTTGCTCAGATATCGACTTTGGCGACATAGACGAGCCCGACAATATCGTCTTCCCTGAATTTGATTATGTAGTAGAGCCAGAAATTCCAGACCCGAGCGAATTGCCTCCTATTGAAAGCAACGTGATATCAATATTTGACGAGGACTGGGATGATGACGACAACTAGAAAAAGACCTGCAATTAAATTGCAGGTCTTTTTCTTACTGTCTTCAGTTTTTCCTCCTTCTTTTAGCAGTTATAAGCATCACGGCGATTCCAAGGAATCCAGCCATAGCATAAAAAGCTTCATGTGTGATTACACCGGTATTAATTCCGCTTGTCGTGGAAGAACTTCTAATTTTTTCTGAGGCTCCAATATCTGAATCTGACCCGGCAGCAGGTGTTAGCGTTATGCTTACCGTATTTGTAAAATTACATTCCGGCAGCTTATTATCGCTTCCGTTTTTGTATACTATCGTTTCTGCATTCATCACCCCGCTGTCATTTTCAGTAACATACACATCAGCGTTATATACGGTTTTATCGTATGTTGTATTACTATCACTTCCAGTCTCCTGCGTTACAATGTATTTATATGTACCGGGAGTACTAAAAGAGACAGAGACATTTTCAGTCTCTCCATCTTTAATATAAACAGTTTCAGGAGAAGCCTGGTTTCCGTCGTCTCCTTTTATTGAAACTTTAAACTCTTCATTACTGTTTTTAGCAGTACAGGAAACCGGAATAACTGCGTCAATCGTCCCTGCCGCATAAACAGGAGTGGTCATCAGGCATAAGGCAATCAACGGTAATATTCTTTTTTTCATTATTTTTCTCCTCGTATACAAAAAAATGCGCCCCGTTAAAACCAAGGCGCTATTTTCAATCGGCCGTTACAGGACGTAAATTCAATTATCTGACGGCATACGCCTTATATCAGCCGTCTAACGCTCCAAAAATCAGAGTCCTGTCAACGGTATCAGGATATTTACATGTAGATAAGCCAAGCAGTTTTTCATTATCTTTTGGCAGTGCCGTATCGTCCATAAACAACGCATGCTGCTTAATATAATTTAAAGTGTTGTCATTTTCTGTCGGTGCAAAAATCGATTCTTCCGTTGCTTCACACTCTAAAACGGCAAATATGCGAATCTTATATATTTTTTTACCTACGACGAGTGAGCCGGTTCTATGTGAATTAAAGTAATCTTCATTCAAATACTCATCAATCGCCCCAAACATCATGCCGTGTTCCATATGGTGTCCATAAATCAAAGAATAATAATCTTTGAATTCAGGGTTATTTCTACTGTCAAGGAATATACTTCCAGACAGTGCATAATCGCCAAACGGGTCTTTATTTAGATACTCATTATTATCTTCACCCTGCATAACCGGGTAATCTATATTTGTATCATCAACTGTCAGCCATGCCACCATATTTCCGGCAATTTCTTTGTCTGTCTCATCATCGGTTTCATATCCAGGTTTATATTTTAAGATACTGTTATCTGTCGCCTGTTGATATACCATATAGCTGTCATATAATCCATATGAGCCAAGCAGAAACAAAACAATACATACCAGGAGGATTGATTTATCAATCAGACCATCAATCAGCCTGATTATCTTTTTTCCAACATCTTTCAAAATCCTCTCCTCCTGATTAAGAATAAAAGTTTACCGTCAATATCCGATTTTTTGATACCCCCAAACTGGCGGCTGTCATCTGTATCAGAACGAAAATCGTTCATAATAAAAACTTCGTCATCACCGACATCTATCGGATACTTAACTCCGTCAGCGCCGAAAGTCTGATATGTTATCTCTTCTGAAGGCTGATACCCGTCAACGGTGTAACCGCCATCTTTCGGAAAATCAACTGACTGTCCACCAACTGCGGCAATCCTTCCAAGCTTCATCTTGCCTTCATCATTGCGATACAGCACGACGTCCCCTGTTGTATAATCATCCAGTTTATAGACAATACACAAATCACCGTCTTTCACAAACGGAAACATATTATTTCCTGTCATCCGGTGCAGGCCAAGAATCCATGTCAGAACGATAATCACGATTACCGTCAGAACAGCTATTTTAATAAGAAGCTTTGCCAGCGGGCCAAGTTTCTTTTTCTTCTTGTCTGTCACTTGGGTTACAGTTTTTTTTCTGCTTTGTTTTGCTCGTTTTTTTCTTTTTTTGCCGGCGGGAGGTTTCTTCCGCCGGGTTTCCTGAATATCAGGAATTTCAGTTTCTTTTTGTCGAATTTCTGACACCGTCCTTTCTGGCGCTAGAATTCCGCCAAGCCGGCATCGTGTCTGCCGGCGTTTTTAAGATTATTTTATTACAAGCACCACCAAAACAGCCAAGTCACCGCGAGCTAAGCTCGCGTGTGACTGAGGCAGTTGCACCAAATGGTACTGTTAGAAAGTTTAATCAGAAAAGATTATTCATCTTCCTTCTTATTCTTTTTCATCACCATTGTGACTACACCAGCGCCACCCAGAAGTGTAACAACTGCGAATGGGGCAACCGCCATAATAACACCAGTCGGGATAACACCATCACGTGTATTTAAGAAACCTGTTGTCAGGTCAGTAGAAACGATTGTTCCATCAACCGGAGCTGCTTCTGTATCTGCTTTTGTATCAACAACCGGAGTATCTTTTGTGTTTGCTGTAGATTTGTAATCTTCTGTATTCTCTGTTACGGTATATGTTGTATCTTTTGCAAGACCCTGAACTGTAACCTGCTGTCCATGCTGCAGATAGAATTTCTGTGTTGCTTTTCCAGCGCCGTCTGTTGTAATAGATGTAACGTTAGCCTTGCCTGCGTTTGCTTCAATTGTAGCGGCATTTGCTTTGGATGTAGCGTCTGCGTCATCAATAACAACGTCGTATTTTGTATTCGGCTGTGCTTTGTCAATGTTCAGAGTAAATTCGAAGTATTTATCACGGGAAGCCTGGTTACCTGTAACCTGTTTTCTAAGTGTCAGGTCAGATGTATCATAGCTGTTTGTGAAGCCCTGGGATTTCTTATCTGTATATGCTCCAGTAGAACCAAAATTCTCACCTGCTGCTACGTCCGGTTCATCGTCCACATTGGAATGAAGCACATATCCAGCGATTGTCAATTTCTTTGTAAATGCTCCATCAACTTCTGCGGAAGCATCATTCACATACACATCAAGAACTCGTGTAAGGTCAGCATCGTTTGTGATACCCTGGTTAGTACCAGCTTCTGTAATGATATAACGGTAAACACCCGGCTCTGTGAACTGTACTTTGGAGAAGTCCAGAGTTGCTGTTTTCAGTGCATATTTTTTGCCTGCTGCAAGGTCTTTAACATAAGCATCTTTTGTTGTGTCATGTGTATCGGAACCGTCTCCCTGTTTAAACACGATAGAATTTGCTGCTGCATCTGCTGCACCAACACCTGCCATTGTAACTTTGTCTGCATCAACACCAGCCAGAACCTGGAACTTCTTTCCTGCAACATCATAAGCTTTTGCATTACCTGCGGTTACCGCATATGTAAATGTTGCATTCGGTACATTTGCCTGTGTGTCCATTACCAGGAATTTATCAAATGTAGTTGTTTTTGTTCCTTCAATTGTAGTGCCGTAATTTGTTCCTGCTGCGGCAAGAACTGGAGTTCCTACTCCTGCGAATGCGGTAGCAGCCATAAGTGCTGTCATCCCCATTTTTGGTAAAAGATTTTTTTTCATATTTTTTTATCTCCTTATATTGTGTATTTTTACGATTCTTTTTCGTTTATTTTTTTTAACATGCTCAGCTGGACATGCGAGGATTCGCCTCTGAACTTGTCATTGTATTTAATATGAAAAATAATTTAAAAAAAATAACATTTTTGTGTTTTTTATCTGACAAGGGTTTTGTCATCTGGTGATTGGCAAGAAACGACAGATAGACTTGAAAAATTTTCGGTTCGTCATCAAGACAGCCTTGGCTTTTTACACAAAAAAAACAGACAGAACATATTGTCCTGTCTGCTGTTCTTATTCCCTTTCTCTTCCCATCTGCATATCGACAAAGTCGAGTACTCTGTCCGCTTCAGCATCTCTTGACCTGATGCCGTCAAAAGCACGTTCAAAAGAAGGATGGTCAAATTCAAATCTTTCGTCAATTTTTGTAAGACGCTGCATATCTCCATTATTACATTCCTTTGCAACATTCACATAAGCCTGTGCGATAACGCCAGCATCATTATCTTTTGTCATTGTATAGACCTCATGAAGAACCCATGACTGAAGTCACGGGCTTCCGACAGTCCGTCAGGCTTTTTTGATACAGCGAGCTATGCTCGCGTGTACCAGACGTGGACTGGGAGCCCAGTCCATCGATAATCTTGCGACCCGGTTACACCTTCCATTCTGTCGTCTTTCCTGCTTCATCTGTCCGATGCATTGCCTTCCGGCCGTGTCTTACTCAGACTCTCTGCCAGACATCCTTACGCTGACAGTCCTACTGCGGTGCAGGCTTTAAAAGTGGACTTTCACCACGGTTCCCACGCTTCCCCGAGGTACCGCTGCTTTGTCATCTGGTTTCTTCCGTTTCCGGAGTGCTTGTTTGCATGTGGCCGGTTTTACCCGTTGCTGGGTTAATAGTTACTTCTGAAGAATCAGTTTGAAGATTTGTTTGTTACAGGGAGACCGATGATACCGCGAGCTACGCTCGCGTGTACCAGACGCGGGCGGGGTTTCCGACTCCAACGCACGCGTACAATTATTTCAAGACCGACGGACAACTAAAATTGGACGCGGTTTTCCCGCCCGTCGATAATTTTTATCCCTTCGTCCTGGAGCATCTTTACTCCGAGTTTATATATGTTTTGCTGAGCATTGACATCACGGTCATGCCAGGTTCCACACTTCGGGCATATCCACTTCCGGATACTCAAATCCTTAACATCTGTATTTTTATACCCGCAGCAGCCGCATGTCTGTGATGACGGATACCATCTGCTGATTTTTCTGAAATGTTTACCATCGCGCTCCATTTTATACTGTACCATTGTTAAAAATTGAGACCAGCCAACAGATGCGATTGACTTTGACAGATGGCGGTTCTGCATCATGTTCTTAACCGCAAGGTCTTCGCATATGAAAGCAACACAGTTATCTGTAATCGCTCTTGAAAGTTTATGATGGAAATCCCTTCTCTGGTCGGCAATCTTACGCTGCTCTTTGGCGACCTTAGTCCTGGCTTTCTCCCAGTTCTTTGAACCGGCATGTGTCTTATGGTCATACTGCTTTCTTGAAAGGCTCTGCTGAAATCTCCGCAATCTCTTTGCATGGACCTGAATCCATCTCGGGTTCGGTACGGGGATTGACTCTTCCAGGTTTCCAAAAACGCCAAATTCTTTCAACCCAAGGTCAACAGAGATTATCTCCCGGGCATTGATAACGGTTGGAAATACAGGTTTATCAATCACACTCTCCATTCTGAGTGAGATACGGTATGAACCATTTGGCTCCCTGCTTACGGTTGCCGCTTTGATTGATACTCCGTGCGGCTGGATATCAGCTAACGTCTTTCCTTTTGGAAGGATAAATCTGACATACCCGATTTTTGGAAGCTTGACATGCGGAATTCCATCAACCATTTTCAGTTCAATGTTGTTGTTCGTGAAATTTGTTGTAAAACTGTTCCCGTTCGGTTTAGTTTTGGAGGCATACTTCGGAAATCCGGATAACCCCTTAAAAAATCTGCTGTACGCGTCATCTACATTCCGGCAGGCGTTTTCATAAACAAACTTATCCGTATCCTTAAGATATTCCTTTTCTTCCTTTAATGCCGGGAGATAATCTTTTTTATATTTGGAGACAGTCAGGGTCTCCTTGCTTTCTTTGTAATAATCAATGCGTTTGGAAAGGTAATCATTATGCACGACCCTGGCATTCCCAATCTGCTGGTTGATTGCAGTCTGCTTATCGCCAGGAATCAGTTCTAAAAGGACACCGTAATTATGTATGCATTTTCCGTAAGGCTCTAATGCTTTATTCTTCTGCATGGTGATATTAAATACGCTTTTGCCGCCGTTGAACTTAAAGGTTCCGTCATCCAATTGTTCTGCTGTAACTGTATATTTTATCGGCTTTTCTATATCAGCCTTTGCCTTCCTGACTGATTTCTCTTTTTTCGTATCCTCAGCCTTCTTAGCTTGTTTGGCTTCATGCAGTTTGCGGGTTTTCTTTCTGTTGGAATTTGCCATATCGTGTATCTCCTTTCTGTAGATTTCTTATATATTTAATATGCCGAAAAAATAAAAAACGAGACGATTTTTTGCGAATTATTTTTAAAAAAGCAAAAAAGTCTTCACATGCAAATGTGAAGACTTAAAAAATTGCAAGCAATACTTTTATTCAGTTTGTCAGATTCATCTCAGCAATTGAATTACTGAGCATTCTCTGGGTTTCATCCTGAGCACTCTCTGAGTTTCATCGTAAGAATTTAATCCACCATCGTGATACATGCAGTGCCGGGCAGGACCGAGACCCTTGTCCCGGTCGACCTGCGTCACGATAATGCCGGCCGCATCATTGGCTGTGGCGTTTTACAGCGCCTCAGCTAAATCCGGTTTATGAAATGATATAGTATAAGAAGACCTTAATTGGTCTTCTTTTTGTATCTTTTTTATTCTCTTTCTCTTCCAAGCTCCATCTCAACTTTATCTAAAACATGGTCTGCTGCGCCGTCATGTTCCCTTATATAATCAAACTGTGTTTCAAAGGCCTGGTGGTCAAAACAGAATTTTTCGTCAATTCTTGTTAACGCCTGAATATTTTGATTGATGTCAACTTCTTTAAGGACATTCACATAAGCCTGAGCAACAACATCTGCACCGTAATTCCTTTCATTTGCAATGGTATAAACCTCCTCAATGTCAGGAACACCATTAAATACATAACCTTTCATCATAGCCTGGACTTCTTCAACAGAATTTGCAAATCCGTCATCTTCAAGTGAGATACCGGTAAGCTCTGCTGAATCCCTGATATTATTTCTTGCCATGATGGCAGCATCGTCATAACTAATGTTCGTTCCCGGCACCTTGTAGGTCTGACCTAGAACCTGCTCCGTCATATCGTGAATCATCGCATCTTCTTTTCTGTCTGCAAGCCTTTCTTCACGCAGCCGCTCTTCTTTGCGTATTCTGTCACGCTCTAACGCCCGGCGTGCAGCCTCAGCCCTTCGGCGTTCAATGTCTCTGCGTCTTTCTGCCTCTCTTTCAGTTGCCCTGTCATTAGAAGTACGGTGTCTTACTTCACGGTTTTCATATCGCGGTATTTCTCTTACCTGTTCTTCAGGCTCTTCTCCGCCCTTCTGCTGTTTTGCAGTTTCAACATCACGTAAAGCTTCGTCTGTTTTTTCAAATTCTTTTTGTGTTCTGTTTTCACTTACAGTTTTATTTGACCTGCCTTTGCCATATATATTATTAAGTGCATCAGCGGCATTGACACTGTCTTTAACGATAGAATCTGCTGTTACTTCACGTTCTTTTCTTTTAAAAATATCTGCTCTGGACATAGCTTTTTACCTCCTTATTTTTTTATACATACAATATGACAAATCTGGCATAAAAAAGAAAAAGCAGGCTTTCGCCTGCTTCTAGTCTGCACAAAGAGCATTAAATATCATGGCCTGGCATATAAATGCCGCATCCACGATTTTCGGGTCATACATCTTGCTTCGGTTTTTATCAAGCTCTTCAAGACACTGATTCCACGACAGAGCTTTCCGATAGCATCTGTCCGACATCATCGCATCAATGGAATCAGCGACCGCGATTACTCTCGAAAGATACGGAATATTACATCCGGAAAGACCATTCGGATATCCACTGCCATCCCATCTCTCATGATGTGACAATATCAAACCGGCAATCATGTCATCCTCAGGACTAATCATCGCGAAACCGTATACCGTATGCTTTTTGATTTCAGCAAACTCTTCATCCGTCAGTCTCGCCGGCTTTTGCAGAATCTTAACGTCCACTTTGATTTTTCCGACATCGTGAAGCTTTGCTGCTTCATCCAACGTCAGAAGCTCCGATTCACTGAGACTCAAAGCCCTTCCAAGGATGTCTGCGATTTTCGCCACTCTTCCGGAGTGTTCGGCTGTACTTTTATCCTCCTGCGCGACCATTTCAGAAATATATTCGTTCATCATATTGACGCCCTCCTTTGTTTTTTCTTTTTTGCATATATAATATGCAAATTTAGGCGCAGCAAAAAAAGCAGCATGATTCCCCGGACTAAACCGGCATGCTGCTTTTCTTTTCATTGGTTTTTCAGGCTGTTTAAATCGTGTGCACAAGCTTACATCTCACTTTGTGTACCGTCCAGCCAAATATTGCCGGCGAGCCGCCAAGCCCGCCAAATCTGTCATGTTTTTTCGAAGAATATCCTCCCCTTTGTCGGGTGGCTGCAAGCGGCCAGGTTTCCCTATTCAGATGCTCTTCACATCTTTCCTCAGAATATCCATCGTTATTTTATGTTTTTTGCATGCAAGACGCACTCCCCACCCGGCCGAAGCAGGCTTGCATCTCTGTCGACAAATATAATATGCAGGATTTTTTCTGGAATGTGTTATTTTTTTTGAGAAAATTTTTTAATTTTTTTTGCGAATTATTCCATCGTAAATTCAGCATATTATTTATAGCTTATACATTTGACTGCTATATAGAAATATAGTATAATAAATACATAAGAAATAAAACTCAAGGAGGGTAAATATATGTATAAGAAACGCAAATATTTATACGCGCTGTTCGCGTTCATGATTGCAGCGCTCATCTGTATCCCGCAGGCATTGCAGATGCGAACACAGGCGGCAGCTAAGAAACCTGGAACGGTGAAGCTGTCAAGCATAAAGGCCACTGATTATAACA